>VTLG01011874.1_pt1 | contig 12646 bp, 2 predicted proteins | sample 4694571 | NCBI WGS metagenome assembly VTLG01 (sample SAMN12604809, study PRJNA352737) | marine metagenome | biome: ENVO:00000447; feature: ENVO:00000209|ENVO:00000569|ENVO:01000036; material: ENVO:00002151; isolation source: viral sequences binned using virsorter ... | reverse complement strand
TCCAGTAGTATTAGTTTCTAATGCTTTATACCCAAGAGCAGAGTTATCTCTTGCTGTAGTATTAGCTTCTAAAGCTTGTAAACCAATTGCTGTATTATAATTTCCTGTAGTATTATTCTGTAAAGCTGATGCACCTACAGCAGCATTGTCTGCTCCTGTAGTATTTGAAAGTAAAGCATCATGCCCGACTGCAGTGTTATTACTTGCAGTTGTATTTGTATATAATGCTGACTTCCCTACGGCAACATTATTATTACCTGTAGTATTTGCTTGTAGAGAATCTCTACCTATACTTATATTATAATCACCTTCAGTATTTACACCTAAAGCACCAGATCCTACAGCAGTGTTAGAGTGCCCTTCTGTGGTTGCATTCATTGCAGCATAACCTATAGCAGTATTATAACTTGCAGTTGTATTTGAATTTAATGCTCCAGAACCAACAGCAATATTATGTGCTCCAGTTGTATTTGCGTAGAGAGACTCGTGACCTAAAGCAGTGTTATGACTAGCTGTTGTATTTGCACCCAATGCATCAGAACCAACAGCATTATTATATTGACCTGTTGTGTTAGCATCTAATGAATTTGAACCTACAGCTACATTGTCTGCTCCTGTAGTATTAGCTGTTAATGAGTCGTAACCAACAGCGGTATTATAAGATGCGGTAGTACAAGCTTTTAAAGTTCTGTAACCAATAGCTACTGAATTACTAGTTGTATCATAAACTTTTAAAGCTTCATAACCAAGAGCTGTATTATTATCTCCAGTAGAAGGACTACCAGAATAACCATTCATAGCCCATGCACCTACAGCAGTGTTGTAATTACATGTGTTGCCGTAATGTAGAGCTTGGATTCCTATAGCTACGTTTTGAGTTCCTGTCTGCCATTTACATGCTTCCCAACCGATAGCAACGTTCCAGCTACCAGCTCCTTGACTAAGTACACCTGTTCCTATAGCAATATTCCTATCTTCATCACTCCCTGCTTTATGAGCTTGATCTCCAATGGCTATGTTGTCTGAGCCTGTAGTATTTGTCTTTAATGATTCATGTCCAATCGCAACATTATAAGAACCCGTTGTATTATTCATCCCAGCATTACGCCCGACGAACTGGTTCTTAGTGCCAGTAGTATTGTCTTCGCCAGCGTTGTTTCCTATAGCAACATTACTCCAAGCCTCATTATTTTGTAAGGCTACGTATCCTATACCAATATTTTGATGACCATTACCGTTATTCATTCCTGCTTGGAACCCAACAAACGTGTTTAAGTAAGTACCAGAGTTTGTATTAGCTCCAGCATACGAACCGACAAAAGTATTCTTAGTTCCATCAGTTATATCTGTACCTGCATCATATCCAAAGAAAGTATTATCAATAGTACCGCTTTCGCCATCAATACTATCTCCAGCGTTTGTTCCACCTATTGTATTTCTGTAGGTATCAGAGGTGACACCTCCTCCTCCACCAGCAGCTGCTTCCCATCCAGCCTCACCGTTAGCATCAACTGTTAGGACGTAATCTTCTGTTGCTGTTGTATCTTTAAGAGTAAAGTTAATACCAGGTATTCTGAACTTGGTAATGTTTGTATCACCTATCGTTACTTCATTGCTAGGGGTATTGCTACTTGCAGTTACATTAGCCCCTATAAGTATATTGTTACTACCACTAGTTATCTGCATACCAGCTACATAACCTAGAAAAGTATTGCTATTACCTGTTGATTCTAAACCTGCACCATGACCAACAGCTAAATTATAATCGCCTGTTGTACAATACGATAATGCTTTATGTCCTAAACCAACGTTTTTTTCACCCGTAGTAATAGCTGTACAAGCTTTATAACCAAATGCATCAGTCTGCTCTCCAGTTGTTACAGCTGTTCCAGCAAGATTACCAACAACTGTGCACTTATCAGCCGTAGTTATAGATTTACCTGCCTGATATCCTATTGCAGTTACCTCTGCACCAGAGGTTATATTATGGGCAGCATTAAATCCATATGCAACTAAACCATTAGAAGTAGCATTCTGTTTACCAGCTTCATATCCTATAACAGTATTATTATTTGAAGTAATTTGCTCACCTGCATTAAATCCCATAAAGATATTACCCTGACCAGTTGCAGCACCACCAGCCCCAGAACCAACAGCAGTATTTTCCTCTGCAGTTGTCATTGAGCCTAATGCACCCTTACCAAGAGCTGTGTTGTTTCGTCCTGTATTACACGCATCTAATGTTTCGCAACCAAGGGCAGTATTAAAATCTCCAGTTGTAATATCATTTCCAGCATCTTTACCAAAACAAGTGTTTTTTGTACCTGATCCACTTGTGAAGTTTGCACCTGCACCAGTACCACCTACAGTATTTAAATCAGAGTCAGAGTCTAATCCTCCACCAGCTGCTGCCTCCCATCCTGCTTCTCCGTTAGAGTCAACGGTTAGAACATAGTTGTCGGTAGCTGTAGTATCTTTGATAACAAAGTTAAGTCCAGGGATTCTGAATTTAGTAGTAGATGTATTACCTAGAGTTATCTCATTTGAAACTGTCGTTGAACTTGGATTTACGTTATAACCGATAGTAATATTATTAGTTCCAGTTGTATTTGTAGTATTAGCCCATCTACCTATGGCAATATTATTATCTCCTGTTGTTACACCTTCTAAAGCTGCTTGACCAAGAGCTACATTACCACTTCCAGTCGTAAGCTGTCTTAATGCCCACCAACCAAATGCATTATTCCATGATCCAGTTGTAATAGTATCTAAAGCTTCTACACCAAAGCCATTATTAGCATCGCCTGTAGTTATATCTGTACCAGCGTTGTATCCATATAAAGTATTTTTTAAGCCTGAGCCAGAAGTTATTGCATCACCAGCATTGGTTCCTGCTAATGTATTTTGATCAGAGTCAGAGCTTAATCCTCCACCAGCTGCAGCTTCCCAACCTGCTTCTCCGTTAGCATCAACAGTTAAGACGTAGTTATCAGTAGCTGTTGTATCTTTAATTACAAAGTTAATACCAGGTATTCTAAACTTGGTGATATTTGAATCACCTATAACTGCTTCACCAGTTGTAGATGAAGATGTAGGTTCAGCATCATGTCCAATAAGAATATTGTAAGTACCAGTTTCTAAATTACCAGCAGCTTTATAACCGAAAATAGTATTATGAGTTCCTGTTGTTATACCAGCACCAGCTTCAAACCCATATATAGAGTTATAACTACCAGTAGTGATTTCTCTACCACTTTCTTGGCCATTAAGCGTATTCCGCTGTGCTGTAGTCATCTCTTTACCAGCATCAGCTCCTAAGATGGTATTACTTCCACCTGTTGTGATAGTTTTACCAGCTTGATAACCAACAGCTGTATTACCTGCTCCTGTAGTATTAGCAGTTAAAGCAGATCTACCAATTCCTGTATTAGTAGCACCTGTAGTATTAGCATACAGTGCTCCATGACCCATGCCAGTGTTCTCTGCACCTGTAGTATTACTTATTAGTGCAGCACCACCAACAGCTACGTTTTTATCCCCTGTAGTATTATTACCTAATGCATAAGCACCATGAGCTGTGTTTCCGTTTGCTGTAGTATTATAAACTAAAGCACGATATCCAACAGCAGTGTTCTCTGCTCCGCTAGTATCAGCATACAGTGCAAGCTGACCAATACCTGTATTACTATTACCTGTCATGGCAGCGAAACCAGATTGGTCACCAACTAATGTATTTCCAGTACCTGTAGTTACACCATAACCAGCTCTATATCCTATAGCTGTATTAGCCCCATGATCGTCAGTATCAGCTACAAAATTAGTTAAAGCTTCAAATCCAACAGCAGTATTCTTATCTCCAATTGCATTAGCATCTAAAGAGTAAGAACCTATAGCTACGTTATAAGCACCTGAAGTATTATCATTTAAAGCTTCATATCCAACAGCTGTATTATCACTAGCAGTATTAGCAGCTAAAGTATGATAACCTACAGCAGTATTACCAGATCCTGTTTCAACGGTTTGTAAAGAAAATGTACCAACAGCAGTGTTATAATTAGCTGTAGTAGAAGCTCCTAAAGAGTTCTTACCAATTGCTACGTTTCTACCACCTGTAGTTAAAGCATCTAAACTACCTACACCAAGAGCTGAATTATCATAACCAGTAGTACTAACATTTAAAGCATTACTACCTACAGCAGTATTGTCAGCTCCTGTAGTGTTTTCTTGTAAACTACCTTGGCCTACTGCTGTATTTTCACTAGCAGTTGTATTATCTTCTAAAGCTCGTCTACCAACAGCAGTGTTATTATCTCCAGTTGTTATAGCTGTACCAGCATTATAACCTATTAATGTATTATTATTTGCATCTGTACCACTAAAGCTATCTCCAGCATTAGTACCACCTACAGTATTCTGTTGAGCATCACTATCTATACCTGTACCAGCTGGACCTTGTGGTCCTGTAGCACCCGTAGCACCAGTTGCTCCCGTAGCACCTTGCGGTCCTGTTGCACCGGTAGCACCAGTGTCACCTCTAGGAATAGTAAAGTTAAATGTAGCTGCTGAGGAATTACCACTATTTGTTACATTAGCATTTGTCCCAGCATTACCAGTTGTAGTCGATCCTACTGCTATTGAAGCTGCTGAACCGTCTGAACCGTCTGAACCTGCTGCACCTGTATCACCTTTAGGAATAGTAAAGTTAAATACAGCTGCTGAAGTACTTCCACTGTTAGATACAGCTGCTGATGTACCTGCATTACCAGTTGTAGTTGAACCTACAGCTACTGTTGCAGCTGTACCTGTAGCACCTGTAGCTCCAGTGTCACCTCTAGGTATGGTGAATTTAAAACTAGCTGCAGATGATGAACCTTCATTAGTTACGCTAGCGTTTGTTCCTGCATTGCCTGTAACTGTAGAATCAATACCTACTGTAGCTGCAGCTCCTGTGGCACCGGTTGCACCTGTTGCACCTGTAGCTCCAGTCGCACCCTGTATACCTTGAATACCTTGTGTACCTTGAGGACCTTGTGCTCCTGTATCTCCTTTATCTCCAGTCCTAGCAAATGTAATAACTAGACTCTCATTGTTACTAAAAGTTGCATCTCCTGAAACATAAGCACAAGTTACTTTGTGATAAGTAGATTCTTCTGAAGATGCAGAAATAGTATATAAACGGAAATTATTAGGATTTGCTTCTTCACTAATTCTAAAATGACCTTTTATAGTAGATGTGGAATCATCTATAGTCCTTAGATATGGTTGTATATCTGTACTATTTTTATCTTGATCATCAATATATAATTCTGTAGCACTTTGAGGTGCAGCATTATTTAAACGTAATGCACCATCACCTGGGTTAGCATCACTAGTACCAGTATTAAATTGATATTCAAATGTTGCTCCACCAAATGCACCTGTGTTTCCTGTTGCTCCAGTTGAACCTTGAGGACCTGTTGGACCTGTAGTACCTTGTGGACCTGTAGGACCTGTAGCTCCGGTTGCACCTTGTGGACCTTGTGAACCTGTTGCACCCTGCGGACCAGTTGCCCCAGTAGCTCCTGTATCACCTCTAGGTATAGTAAATTTAAAACTTGCAGCTGAAGATGAACCTTCGTTTGAAACACTAGCATTAGTCCCAGCATTACCTGTAACAGTTGAATCTATTCCTACTGTTGCAGCAGCTCCAGCATTACCTTGTGGACCAGTGGATCCAGTAGCACCAGTATCACCTGTATCGCCTTTTACACCTTGAATACCTTGAGAACCTGTAGCTCCTTGAGGTCCAGTAGCTCCAGTAGCTCCAGTTGGACCTGTTGGACCTTGTGAACCTGTAGCTCCAGTTGCACCTACTAAAGTTGTAGCTGAGCCCCAGACACCATTAGTCTTAGGACCATAAATATTATCGTTAGTTGTATCAATATAAATATCTCCTTCTTTCCCTAACCCTTGGTCAGGTACACCTGTTCCATTTAATGATTTATTTATATTCTTAGGGTTAGCTGCATCAGATACTTCTTGCTCTGCATATAATATTTGATCTGCGTTATTATTTAAATCTTTTGCTTTAAATGCAGAACCAGATGCAAACACTGATTTAGCAGTATCAACGTCCGTATCTCTATAAATCAGTACTTTTACATTATTCTTAGCAGAGCCGTCTGATGCTTGTGTATTTGTTTCTAAAGTTGTGGGTGAACCGCCGAGAGCATTAAATTGGATGGTTGTAGCTGTGGGGAATGTATATTTAGTTGTAGCTAGAGCTGCACCATTAAGTGAAACTCTTACATCTTCAGTTTTAAAATAGGGAAAAGTAAATGAATAAGTTTTAGTACTACCATTCCCTGTATATTCTTTTGTTGTTGTAGCCATTGGCCATCCTTATGTGTTTAGTATTTAATACAGGCTAAAAGAGCCACGTTTCTTGGTCTTGCTTCACCACCTTCATTTGCGTTAGTAGTTGTAGTTGTAGTTGTTGTACTAACAGTTATACCTGTTGTAGAATCATTTATTCTATTACTTGTAGTACCACTATCTCTAGGAGATACAGAACCAGAAGATCCACCGTAACTACCTTCTCCATAATTTAAAGTATGGTCATGCCCTGGATCAGTTACAGTTGAAGTAGAACTTGAAGTTGAAGTAGCAGTGTGAGTATGTTGTTCATTCTGAGCAGATTGGGTACTTCGAATATTTCTTCCACTATCAGTACCTTTACCATCATCAAAACCTCTTATAAACTCACCACGTAAATCAGGTAAATTAGCACCTACAATAGCATATAATGCAGAGAAATCTGCTGTTATACTTTGTGTAGTACCACTACCATTTGCAATAGCATCTCCATTAGCTTTTAAATAACCTGCAGGAGCTGAAGAACCGGCAAACCATATAACAGTACCTACAGGGCTACTATTAGCTGTTATACTGTTTATAGCAGAAGCAGCTAATTTTGCATATGTTATAGCATTATTAATTATAGCATTTGTATCAACAGAGTTATCAGCTAATTCAACAGCTGTTACAGCATTGGTCTCTATTTCAGCAGTACCAACACTATCATCAGCCATCATGGCTTTTTCTATTGCATTATTATTTATAATCCAATCACTATCACTATTAACTGTTACATCATTCTTACTACCAGTTGTAATACCACCTGATGTAACTGTAACCAGTTTAGCTTCTTCAATAGCATATAATGCTTGAAGTTGATTATCATTTAAACTATCTGATTTAACTGAAGACCCAGCTGTATATTCATGTTCAGCTGTGACTATTGGTGTATCTCTATATAATTTGATTGCAGCATCATTGGCTGGTGCAGTGACAAAAGTAACTACAGTACCAGAAATGCTATAATCAGATGTAACTGTTTTTGTCTCACCACCGACAGAAACTTTTACATGTGAGTCTTTTAAAAAGGGGAATGTAATATCAAATGTTTTATCTGATCCATCCCCTGTATAACTTACTTCTGTTGCCATAGTTATTTAGCCATGTTTAGTGTTTCTTGTAGACCAGCATCTTGATACACTTGATCTATATTACCAGCTTTCTGGTTGTAGTCTGCATTAATCTTATCATACTCTCTTTCTCTAATACCAGATCTCATTGGTTCGTCTAGGTTATCTTCTGCGAAACGTTTAGATTCTGCATAAGCTAGAGTAAGTCTAGCAAAGATATTAGCATACTTAGCACTATCTAATATTTCAGAACTAATCCAACCTCTACGTTGAGCTTGAATAATATTTTGAAAACCTTTATAAACTGTACCATCAGGAGCTTTATAAGTTAGTTTATTAGCATCTTTCATTATTTCATTGATCTTCTTCTTATAAATACCTTGCTCACCCATCTTAGAATTGATAGCAGCAATCTCATGATTTTCTAAGACAACACCTCTTTGACTCATTCTCATAGTAGGTGAACTGTTAAATTCTATATCAATTAAGAATTGTCTTTCTTTAGAAGGTTGTGAGGTTACTTTCATTGGTCCTCTATTAAATACTCTTAAGAACCAGTTATCCTCCTTACCAATCTCTTTACCATCAATAGGATCAACTACAGAAGGTAATGCACGTGTAGGATCAACAGCATCTAACCAAGCATTTCTATTTCTTAAATGTTCGTTAAGTTCAGAACGTATTTGACGTAATTGAGGATATAGTAATCTACCTATTTCATTTCTTAAACTACCTAAAGGTGCAAAGTTATTACCAAATGATGTTGCCCATCTAGAAGCTGCAGCACCGTTACCTTGTAATACATCAAACATAGGTTCTAATTGAGATAGAACTGATCTATTAGTAACAGCAGCGCCTAATACAAAAGCTAATTTCTCTCGTATATCTTCAATTTGACTTGAAGTTAAACTATCAAAATTATCTACTGTATCAATCATTAATGACATCCAATCTCCTATTGGACCCATCCATTCATAACTAACTTGTTTATTAGTACCAGGTACTTTACATGACTTAGGTTTCCAACCACTTCTAATACGCTGTCTCTGTACAGCTTTATTATAATGACCATTACCTGTACATCTATCATTAGCAGCTGCAAAGAAAGCTAAAGTAGTCATTAAACTACCTAAAGCAACTTTACCTTTAACTTCATATCTAAGAGTTTCAAAGGTATCCATAGCAAACTCATCAACTGGTTTGCCTTTGCTTTTCAGAATCTCAGATATCTCATCAAATGAAAACTCATCTATTTTCTTCATCCCTAATGGACCCCACATTCTTCTGTAATCACCAGATAATATACCAGTTGGACTCCATTTACCAAATGTATCTATAACATTAGCCGTAGTCTTAGGGAACCATATGAAAGATCTAGCAGCAGGGAATCGTTTAATGAAATTATTCATCCCTTCTGTAATAGGTGAGTTAGCATTAAGTGCTATTTCACTTGTTGCGTAATCTACAGCATCATCTCTAATCATACCATCAGCATCTACAAATGTATCATAGATTTCATCAGCTGCTTTTTTAAAGCTTGCTTCAGTTATCTCATCACCTGATTGAGCTAATTTATTGAATGCACGATACTTAGCTTCTGTACTTGCTACAACTGATTTAGAGAATCCGTCAAGTGCTGACATAGAGTTACCACCAAACCTGAGAACAGGGTCTTTAGCTAAAGCATCAAGATCTTCATAGACACTAAGTAGCATTAAACCGCCGTCTTCGCCATTTTCGTGGGCTGCATATGCCCAAGATCTAAGGGCGTCTAAACCTTTAACTTCTTGTATAGCAATATCATCACGCATTATATAAGATACTTCTTTTGGATTAGTAGAGGCTTTTCTAAATACTAATCTTAAATGATCTGTAGCTTTCTGTAATGTATCATCTAATGAGAAATGAGCTACCATAGCTTTTTTAGCTTTAACAAGATCACCTTGTAATACAGCCCCAGTAACAGTAGCTGTACCTTTACCTAATAAACCAGTTAAGTTACCTACTCCAGCATTCAGAGGAGTTGACATAGCTGATAGTGCAGAGTTAAATAGATTACTCCACATAGCCTTATTAATTATAGAAGGTACTTTTGGATCACTATCATATATAGCTTTTTTAAATGTAGATAGATTGTTACCTGCCCAATTATGTAGTTTCCATAGTTTATCTACATCACCATCTGTAAACTCATTAGCTAGTAGAAGTGGTCTAAGAAATTCTGGATTCTCTCTAGCTACTTCTTTTATTGTACTAGACCATTCTTTTGCTCTAGGTATAATCTCTGTTAATTTAGCATTAGAATTAGCTAAGATTGTATCAGCTGTAGCATTCATGATTTCCTTATCACCTGTTTCTACAGCTTTTTTCCAATCAGTCATATTAGAAAGCATAGAACCAGCTTCAAAATTAGCAAGTCCTTTCTCTACTTGTAATACTTCTAATCTATCTGCCATAGCATCTACAGTTCTAAGAACCGAAACATTATCTTCCATCAATCTAGCACCTTCTGAAAAGTCTGCTATTTGACCAGCTTCTGATGTTACTAGATATGCTCTAGCTTTCTGTACATCTAAATCAGCTAGTTGTGATTTTAATTCTTTAACAGCTGCATTTATACCTTTTTTACCTGTAATTCTAATAGGAGATCCTTCTATAGAACGTTTGAATTCATCTAAGATTCCTATGATTTCATCTGTTGATACTCTTGGATCTAAGATAGTAGCTGCTAATCTTTTACCTGCAGCATCCATCATATTAGCTGAAATTGTTTTAGTATTTCTCAACCTTTTGCTAACAGGTCCAGCTTCTTTTAATTGACTAGAAAGTTCTGATACAAGTGTTCGGTTGGATAAGTTTTGTAATTCAATGCCTTCTTTTCTAGCAGCTTCATGCACTAAGTTACCAATCCTTCCCCAACTAGAATCAATATTATTTTGAATTTGAGCAGCATCAGCTTGAGCACCAAGAATACCATCAGCATCTTTAGTTCGGACTAATGTTTGAGTTTCATCAAACTGGTTCCAATCAATAGTAGGTTCACCTTTACTAATATAGTATTCGTTTAAAAGATTAAGTTCTTTCTCTTTTCTAGCATATCCTCTAAGTACATTGTCTTCGATTGCTGTGTCAGAGAATTTAACATCTGTAAATTCATCTCCAACTTTAACTTCTTTACCACCTTTACCGATAAATTTAGAAGTACGTTTAATACTTCTACCTCCTTTAATAAGGAAACAAGCACCCTCAACTACACCAGCAAGTACGTTAAAAATAGCACCTTCTGTTACATTCTTATGTCGTTTTTCACCTGGACTATCGTCAGCATTTGTAGCCCAACTATCAGGTATCCATTGATAAGTTTTAGGGAAGTAAGCTTTCAATACACCAAAGACATTATCATCTTGTTGATTCTGTTTAGCTACATAATCTACTGCAGCACCAGTACCTACATCAGCACCAAACTTAGCAAACCATTCAAATGATTTACTGTTACCTAATCTTTGTAACCAAGGTGCTGCTTGCCCTGATGCGTGTATCTTAGCACCAGCTTGTAATAATTTAGCTCTAAGACCTAATGATGGTATTACAAGTCCTGAGATATTACGTAAAGCTTCTGTAGTATTACTTTCATATTTAGGTAGTTTAGGTATATCAGGTCCACCTGCAGATAGCAAATTAATAGTATCTATAAGTGTATCTGCTATACCTACAACAGGTGCCATATTCTCATAGAACTGTCTACCTGTACCTTCTATTAAATCCTGTGCAGTACCTATAACTCCAGGTCTTCTTGGGTCTCTACCTTCTTCTATGCGATCTTCGTAGACCTGTTGCATACTTCTTATTCCTTCCGTAGAAGGTTCCTGCACTTGTTCAGATGGTTCAGTAGTACCCGTAGATGCTTCTGTATCTGTTGGTGCAGGTTGAGTTGTTAAATTACGAAGTTGATTATCTAAATCTTCTTGAGATAATCCTTCTAAATTTAAATTAATTTCTGCCATTTATTTAAATGTAGGTTTATTCTATAGTATTAAGACTTCTACCTCTTCTTTTCGGGGTAGCAGTTCTTATTGCATCTCTAGTATCTTGTTCTGCTTCTTCTTTGATATCGTCAGGTATAGTAAAACGACCTATCTTAATCAACATTTCTTTATCCTTTGTAGTAAAAGAATCCCAACCTTGATATTTTAATTTATATTTAAGATCTCTAATTGCTGGCGCTAAAACTCTCATGTCTCTTGATTCTTCAGGTAATTGGAGAAGTGTCTCAATACCTTTATCTAAAGTTTCTGCTATAAAACTATGAGTTTTAAGATTAGCTTTTGCTTCTTCAGGTAATTGTTTAAAGTTATGAAGTTTAGCGAAATCAGAGTCCATACTTTTTAAAGCTAGTGAAAAAGCTTCGTTAAGTGTTAAACCTTCTCTAGAAGCTATGTACTTCATATCTTCACTGAAATACATATTCTCTTTAAATCCTAGCATCTGTCGATTGCTAAAAATAGCTTCAGGTAATTTATGTCTATCTGTTTTACTTATATTAGGATACTCCAACAATTTTGCATTGTAGGATTGTTCTATATTTGGAGATGGTTTATCGTGGAAATATTGACCTTGTGATCCTAAATCAATATCAACTTGATTTATATTTGCCCACTTGTGCTCACCTCCTGATTTATCTAAGGAGAACATACCACCTTCTTGTGTACCCCATCCGTTTCCTACTTTGAATGCATCGACATCTTGTTTAATAAGAGCTGCTATATTAGGAGTTGTTGTACCATTGATTCTATCTTGCCCAAGGTAGTAAGCTAATCTCATTTCACTGAAGTCTACCAATTTCTGAACAACTGCACCGTCCTCTTGGCTGATTGGTTGGCCTGGTTCTAATGATCTAGTTGTTCTTAATTTATAAACTTCATTCTTAAATAGATCTGTGTTATAACTATGCTTATTATCAGATTTCCATTTCTCTTTATCTTTTTTAATTTTTACCCATTTATCTCTCATAGCTCTATTAGGCTCTCGATTTAACTCTTCTATAGAAGGTAGTTTTCCTTTCGATTCTAAATCAGTATAATATCCATCTCTCTCAGTTTCATAAGATTTAGATTGTTCTATAGGGTTTATACGATCATAATCTGCAAACTCCTCTTGAGTTAATAAATCTCTACCTATCA
>VTLG01008380.1_pt1 | contig 12655 bp, 18 predicted proteins | sample 4694571 | NCBI WGS metagenome assembly VTLG01 (sample SAMN12604809, study PRJNA352737) | marine metagenome | biome: ENVO:00000447; feature: ENVO:00000209|ENVO:00000569|ENVO:01000036; material: ENVO:00002151; isolation source: viral sequences binned using virsorter ... | reverse complement strand
GCATTGCTGCTAATTGATCAGCTGTTTGACCGGCTACTTCTTGTTTAGGAACAGGTCGTTGTATGTCTAATAAACCTTGAGCATAATTTTCATCTCCAGGTTTACCAATACCAAATAAAGTATTGTAAAGCTGTTGCATCCTTTCTTCTTGATAAGGTGCATAGCGTTGTGTTTGAATGTAATCAACCATTAAGCTCTTCCTTCAAATTGTTTCATCATATCATACATTTTCTTTGTACCAGCTGAACGGCTCCCGCCTCCAGCTCCTTTAACAGCATTAGCTGTCATAACAAATTCTCCATCACTTAGCATAGCTGGAATGTCATCACTTGTTCCTGTGCCAGGTCCACTAATACCTCCATCTTTATGAGGGAAAATTTTTGAAATTCCTCCGCCTTTTGCAGCAGTAACAAGAGGTGCATTAGAAAAAATATTTTCGACAACATCATCTGTTACTGTGTAATCATATTGACCACCTGATTCTGCTTGATCTTGTAAAGCCTCATTAAATCTTTTAGCTTCATCATATTGTCCCCAAGCCATTCCACCAGTAAATAAAGCTTGAAGAGGATCTTCCATAATTCGTGATCCTAGTTGATTTAGAATTCCTCCTTTATCCATTCCACTTTTCATAAATGAATCATAAATACCTGTCATAAATTTACTATATTCTTGACTTCCTTCTGTAAGACCAAGTTTTTTAGCAGTTTCACTTCCATCTGTAAGAGCTTTAGCTAAACCTTCTTGGTCAAAAGCTCCACCTTTACTCCATACGCTTGATTTTAACTTATTCCACCAATCACCTGACATTCCTGAATCTTTAAAAAACATTTTATTGTCAGCTGATGTAATACCAGTAAAATCGGCACCAACTTTTCCTGCGGTTCCTCTTGCCAAAGCATTTAAAATATCCTTGCTCTCACCACCAGCTAGTGCTTCCATAACAGGAGCGGCCATCATGCCCCAAGAACCAGGTAAAAACATTCCTGCAGCTACTTGAGCCAAAGGACTTTTAAAAATTTTTTTAATTTGCTTAAAGAAAAATTCTGGTTGCCCAGTAACTGGATTTTTTGAATTTAATTCATTGCCCACAATATAGCGCTCAGGCTGAATGCCCATAGCACGCATAGAGTCGAATAATCTTTCCTTAAGTAACGGGTCGTGGTCCAAGACTTCTAAAGGAACAACTGTTTCTCCTTCAGCAGCGTGAACTATATAAGTATCTCCGTATCGCCCTAGTCCTCCTAAAGAGGTAGCGACTTGTTGTATTGTTTCTATTCCTGTTTGTTGCATGTACGATCCATGTTAATTTTTTGTTGCTCCTTCCATGTGGAGTTTTGCAACTGTAATCTTCACGTCCCTTTTAATGTGAGATGCAGTTGTCGAAGTTGCAGGATCGTCTACGTCTGCTTGCGCAGCTTCTTCACTATCATACTCTTGTCCTGTTTCAGTATGATATATTGTCGTTTCCGTAGCGCATTTGATAATAGGGATTTGTTTTCCATTAATCTCCCTATATCCAATGATTTTAGGTTCTTCTTTAATTGCCATATTTTTACTCCTATTTCAAGTCTTTATGCAGTAGTACCAGCCTCTCTATAACGTTTAAAGTTATCTACCTGTAATACAGCTGCCGTTACATGAACACGATTAGATGCATTAGCTTGTATAGTTAATACATCATTTTCTTCTAAAACTAAAGTAGATTGCCCATATATTTGGGCTGTGTTAGGAGCTAAAGCTTCAATTTGAGAATTAGCACTTACTGTAAGGTCACTTGACCATTTAATAACAGCATCACTGTTACTAGAGTCTGTCCAAGAAATATCAACAGTAGCATCCGAAGCTTGATCATTACATAAATGAAGAGATTTAATAATAGCTGTCGTATCCGTAGGACAGGTATAAATAGTAGTAGAATCTGCTGTTGTTAGATCTACTCCTGTGTTTACATAAGAATTAGCCATTTAATGCTCCAAAAACCAAGACTGAGCTTCTGCTTCAGCACTAATATCATATTGATAAGTAGTATTTAAAATTTTTACAATTTGTTCTAATAAACGAACCATAGCATCAAATTGTTGAGGATCATATTCAGGGGTAGCGTTGGGAAATCGTGTTATGTTAATTCTAGCCATTATCTTCTTCCATCTGGTTGTAGATCTAATCGGAATGTGCCAAATCGCCAATTAGTATCAGTTGTATCACTAGAGAATTTAACATTAGCTGTACGTCCTCGTCCACGAAGATCTATTTTAGTAGTAGTAGTTTCTACAACTGAATTAGAACTCGCACTAGAAGCCGACCCTTGCGGATAATCTCTAAATTGCATAATAACATTAACATTACCTGTTTGATTTTTAAAGTCTGGAATAAATTTACGAACTGACATTACAAGACCTGCTTCTTGATCACTAATATCAAAATCTCCTGAAGTAATATAAGAATTAATAGCTGATCCATTTCCATTATATCCATCTTCTTGAGAAAAAAGAGCTGATACACCATTAGACAGAGGTCCTGTAATAGTTGGAGTAACATTGGTTGTAGAATTAGGAAGATATTGCGTAGCATACGGATAAGCATATACTCCTCTATCTACCCAAGTTGTTCTATCCATTGTTCCTACAGACCAAACTCGATCTACATAATTATAGGTTACAAATTTATTAATTAAATTATTGTAAGCGCTTGTATCTGGATAAAACCAAGTTACTTCATGAAAATCCGTATTAACTCCACAATAAATATCATTTTGTCCTGAAGGGTCTAATGTACTAAATACATAATCTTGAACTGTACATTGAAGCTGTTTAACTGCACCATCATAAATAAAGAATCCATTTTGACTCATCCAAAAAGTAACACCTCTTACATCTACGCAAGCATGTTGAGCTACTAAGCCACAGTTAGCACCTAGTTGCTGCAAACCAAAAGTATAAGGAGGTCCTATAAATTGAAGTCCATGAACAGAACTATCTGTCCAAATTAACATAGCTCCTCTACTTTTAACACCGCCCATAAGTTTACTTCCATCTCCAATTCTTAAACTACCTGCTGTATTAGTTGTTGCAGGAGTCCAATCAGTTAAACTTTCCTGGTCTGCCCATCTTAAATATAAATCATCTTGATTACCTGTAGTAGCTATTGTTGTTTGAGTACCAAAACAAATAAGATGTCTATCTGGAACAGACACCATAGAAAAACGAGAAAGATAAGGAGAGTTACTTATCCGCGTTGCTCGGGTCACGGTTCCTGCTGAAGCATCCCATTGATAAGTCGCTCCATCATGAAAAGTAGCAATTAAATCTTCTCCCCAGTTGTCTAAAGACCAGTTAGCTCCTTGAATAACTGTTGAAGAAGTAGATCTAGCATTTCCCCATTGATCTTCTCCCCAGGTTGCTGTACCCCATCCATAACCTAAAGAACTTACAGCATTTCCTGTATTAATTTGAAAATTAAATGTTCCTGTGCCAGTTGTACTAAAAGCAGTCCCTGTTTCTGTAGAAGCTAAAGTAATAACAAAATTATTAGTATCCGTAATTGATTGAATTTCAAACTCTCCCTGAAAATCCGAAGCAGATAAACTACTTGTTCCAGGAATAGAAGAAACATTAGAAATAGTTACAAAATCTCCAGCTTCTGCTCCATGAGTTGTAACCGTACAAGTTACATCTGCGCTAGAAGAAGTTGTAGTAAAACAACTACTTACAGCTGAATTAGTTTGACGAATAGGAGTAATGTCATAAATGGTTGTTTCTGATAAAATATATAATTTTTTATTAGTTCCGAGAGCCGTGTATCTCAGTTGATTTAATGTGTACCAAGAAAATTGATCCCTAGCTATTCCTATAATAGTGCTTGTTGTAGCTTCTTTCCAACCACCTAATTTTTCAGGTAGACCATATCTAAAACGAATAAAATCTGCATCTGTCCAACCACCTTCAGCACCATAATCTGTATCTTGCTTATTTATCCCCGGTTTGAATTGTACTTTTGTTAATGGCATTATATTCCTCTTTGCTCTTAAATCTAGTCCCTACATGTCCTTTAAAAGAAAACGTACCCCAGTGAGTAAGAGGGCTAGAAATATCAGCGTATATTTTACCACCAATCTTCTGCCAAAGTCTACAAAAAGCATAGTCCTCCGATAAATAACGTTTGTCCTCCGGATCAATCATTGTATCAAAAAACGCCCAGGTGTTTTTTGACTTATATTTCTTACCATTTATAAGTTGATCTGTCTTGTATTGCAACTCTGGATATGCTTTTTTCATCCTATCAAAAACCCCTCTTTTAATAAGCATAAAACCTGTGGCTCCGTCTAAAACCTCTACAAAACCTTTATCTATCGTAACATGTAGAGGATTTTTAAAATTTAAATTATATTCTAAAGATGAAGAAAATAAGAGGTCATTATCCTTTATTTTCTTTTGCCGGTGCTCATTAGTCAATCTATAAACATAATCCCAATTAATATCTTTTTTAGAATAAACCCCCGTTACCACATCTTTATCATATTCCATCATTCGTTTAATACTCATAGGATCAAATTGAATGTCGGAATCAATAAACATTAAATGACTAGGCTTATCTTCGGCATTTAAAAACTCAGAAACACAAGTATTTCGAGCCCTAGTAATTAAAGATTCATTCGTAACGCTGCTATAAGACATAGCTATTTTTTTATCAAAACACATCATTTGCAATTTTAAAATAGAATGCAAATACCCCATGTGGCACATGCCACCATAAGCAGGTGTAGCTACGTAAATTTTCTTAATTTCTGCCATTAAATCTTACTTTTATAGGATAATTCTTTAATTGACAACAAATTTATGTTATGGAAAAGGAAGAAAAAAGAAATGAAATACTACCATCTTTCAAAAAATATTATTGCTTGTGAGAATTTTTTAAACCCACAAAACGTTGATGAAATATTTGCTTATTTTTTAAATAACAGAAATAGATTTAATATTCCAAATTGGGTTTATTCAAATAACTCAAAAAAAAATTTAAATGTAGACACAACTATAACTTCAAAATGTGGTGGATTAGATTTTTGGATAGAATGGGAAGCTGTGAAAGAAGAAAATTCTTTTATAACTCTTCTTAAAAATTGGTTTTTTTCAGAGGGTTTTTATTTCTACATAAATAAGGATAATTTTTCTGTTTATCAATTTCTTCTTAATAATAAAAATAGGTTATTTTGGAATATTCATGTTGTTTCTTATAACAACAAAGGATTTTATAATTGGCATAAAGATACAACTCCAAAAAATTTGTTTACGTTTAATTTAATTTTACAGAAATCAAAAAAATTAAAAGGAGGAAATATGCTTTTTATGGATGAAAATAAAACTATAGAAGTAGAAAACAAGAACAACTTTCTCGTTATTTTTCCTTCTTTTATTCCGCATGCAATTACTCCTTTATGTTCAGAAAACAACAAAGATGTTAGTTTTTTAGAACAAAGATTTAGCATTCAATTTTGGGTAGGATTATTATGAATATACAAAATCATGTTCTAGCAGTTGTTCAGGTATTTGAAGATTATATAGATCTAAATTCTAATGCTTTGATGAAAGAGGTAAATCAAAGTCATATTAGAAAAAATGATGATAATGATAATACTTTTTTTGAAGATTTTAAATATCCTAATACTCCTATGTTAAAAGATCTTAAAACAACAATACATTCAAAAGTAGAAAAAATAATGAATGTAGAATTAAAAATGGATGATATATGGATTCATAAAACACCGTCTAGGGCACAAACAGGTCTGCATAATCATGCAGACGCTTGGTGTTCTTTTGTTTATTACCCTAGATTTGTAGAGAAGCAAGGTAGTTTAAAATTTGTTTTATTTTGGAATGGCAGAATAATGGAAAAAATAATTAAACCTAAGGAAAAAATGTTATTAGTTTTTCCTAGCGAAGTTTTTCATTATACAACCCAAAATAACACTGATATTGAAAGAGTGTCAATATCAGGTAACTTTTACATAAAAGAATGAAAACACAAACAACCGCATTTGGAAGAATAGTAAAAAGATATGATTTATCTTTAAAAGACATTAATGATTTTAATACTAGATACGAATCGCATAAAGAAAAACTTAATTCTTATGGTCCAAGGTTAGCTGGTAGATTAGATTCTGAATTAGAATTTACGCATCTATTAGGAGAAACAAGTATATCAAAATATATTGTTGATTGTATGAATGATTACATGGAAACTTTAATTCAAAATAATTTATTTGAAGAAACAAAATCTTTAAGGATTTTAAGTTGTTGGGTTAATGATATGAAAGAAGGAGAATATAATCCTCCTCACACTCATCATGATAATACTGGTTGGTCTAGTGTTTTGTTTTTAAAAATACCAGAATTTATTAATGATGTAAAAGATCCACATAAATTTAGAGATGGACAATTAGGTTTTACATCTATTGATGGTACAAACATGAAGTGGATGGAACCTGAAGTAGGACATTTTTATATATTTGAAGCGTGTCATCAACATTGTGTCATGCCTTTTAAAACTAAAATAAAAGGAGAAATTAGAAGATCTATGTCATTTAATTTTATAATAGATGAATAAACCTTTATTTAAAATACATGATAATCTGTTTAATGAAAAAGAAATAGATACTTTATATGGTTCTTTTAGAGATGAAAAACCTTGGACATTTACAGGGGCGGCTAACGATTTATTAGGTCCTAGGAAATTTAGAAATCCTTTAGAAAAAGAAGATGAAATAAATAAAATATTATATAAAACAGCGGATGATATTTTAAAAAAAGAAAATTTATTTGACTCCGTAAAGCTGGTAAATTCATATGCTAGTTCGTATGTTTATGGAACACTTCATGATTTTCATGAGGATGGAGCTACTGATTATAATCAAATCTATACTGTAATGTTTTACTTAAACAAAATATGGGGATTACCATATGCAGGTGAAACAATTTTTTTAAACAAAGACAGAACAGAAATTGAAAACGCTGTAATTCCAAAACCCGGAAGAGCTGTTATCTTTGATGGTTTTATAACTCACGCAGCTCGGGAAATATCTCGTTCTTGTATTGAGCTTAGAATGGTAGCAACTTTAAAATACGAAAGACAAAATGTTTAGTAAAAAAATAACTTTTTGTGCAATTAGAAAAGATATGATTGAAGTGTGGCCTCATCCAAAACCTGCTTCTCATTTTGTTCCAAAAGAGTATAAAAAATTACCTAGATTTCAAAAAAATAATATGCAACACCGTACGGTTAAAACCTGTGTTCCTTTTTTAGATTCAATGACGGCTGGCTATATAATTCCTTTTGATCAAGATTATTTAGTTGATCCTATTGAAGATGATTTTAGTATTGCTCCTGCTAGTCGTGAATCTGACGACTTTGGTTATCATAATAAAACACAATTACCACCTGAGTGGCATAAATATACTGGTGAAAATGCTGGAAAATTTCACAATAAATGGTTAATTAAAACTCCTCCTGGTTATAGTTGTTTATTTATACACCCAATGAACAGATTAGAAGAAAGATGGAAAATTATTGAAGGCGTTGTAGACACAGACAGTTATGTAAATGTTATTAATTTTCCTTTTATTTTAAAGAAAAGAGATGAACAATTTTTAATTAAAAAAGGCGAACCTATGATTCAAGTTATTCCTTTTAAAAGAGAATCATGGAAGATGTGGTCTGGTTTTTATATAGAAAAACTTCATTCTAAAACTTTAAATTTGTTAAATAGTGAATGGGTAGATAGATACAAAAATAGATTTTGGAATAAAAAGAGTTTTAAATGAAAAATTTAAAAGATTTTATAAAAGTATACGACAATGTTTTGGATAAAGATATTTGTAAAAAAATAATTGAAACTGCAGCAAAAGATCCATCAAAGTTTAGAAGGGCTACACTTGAGGATAAGGTAATTAATGGTAAGGAAACAAGGGCACCTGTAACAATTTATAAGGAGGATGTTGAGATAAGAAATTGTTACAACAAACTACTGAGTCAAAAATTTGAGACAACTGTTTTTGGAACAGTTGGAAATGTTCTAACTTTATACCAAAATGATATAGGTTCTTTTGCACATGGTGCTCAAGGCATAGATACGGGATATATTCATTTATTTTATAAAGGTAGTGAAAAGGGAAAGTATAAAACTCACACTGATCATTTTTCAGCAGAACCAAGATTACTTAGTATATCTATATTATTAAATGATAATTTTGATGGAGGTAATTTTTGTTTTTTTGATGAGTATGTTATTGAAAAAAAAGTAGGGAGTGCCGTTGTTTTTCCAAGTAATTTTATGTTTCCTCATGCTGTGTTACCTGTGTCAAACGGAGATAGACATTCAATAGTAACATGGATTCGTTAAATATTAGAATCGTAAGCTTGCCAATTAGCTAAAGCATCACTTGTGCCATTAGTTTTATCGCTATCTATGGCATTATTATATGCTGTTATTGCAGTCTCTACCTGACCTTTTCTTGTTTCTGCCCAAGTTAATAAGTCAGCTATAGTTGTTGATCCTACAGCATCACTTGTAGCATTTAAATTAGTATTACCCGTCATGTTGCCAGTAGAAGGATCTTTACTTTGAATTTCGTTTTGGCCAATTAAATCGTTCCAAATAACTGCGTGAATAGTATCGGGACACCAAGCATCCTGCCAAGCATTTCCTTTATCCGCCCAATCTATACCAAAAGAATCATCTATTAAAATTCTACTTTTGTTTAATATTACTATTTGCGTTGCCATCAATATCTCCTAATGCTTTATAATATAGTTAACCACCACATAAGGTGAGAATGAATTTGTTCCTGCCGCCGTGACAGCTCCTGTTAAAGAAGTTGTAACAGTACCTGTTAAAGTACCTGATAAATTATGAGAGTGATTATGACCAGTTCCTGAGCCCGTATTATCAATAGTAGCGCCAGTAAAACCAGTACCGGGACCAGGGTTTACACTATCAAGAGAACCATTACCACTTTTTTGAGCATCACTTGTATGTGTGTGTGATGCTAATTGAGCTGTCGTTATTGATGTATTATCAATAGTTCCTGTTACAGTAACAGATTGGTTATTAGTATTGGTTGCAGCTTGGTTGTTAGTTACAGATACAGTAACGGTATTTGCACCACCAGTTCCTGCTAAGTTATAAGTACTACCGTCATAACCTTGTGGCATTTTACCTTCAAGGTTAGGTACATTAAAAGTTGAAGCGCCATCTCCAACACCATAAGTAGTAGAAATTATAGCAAATAAATCTGCATATGTTGTTCTTGAAACAGCCGCCCCATCACATAATAAATACCCGTTAGGCGCAGTTGCTTTAGTCCAAGGCTTAATAGCCCCTACTTCACTTCTATTTGTTATATCCTGTAAGTTAGCCATTAATCGTTATATTTCAACCTCCACCCCTCTGTACCATCATAATATACCAGAGAAATTCCTGCACTGTTAGTAGAAATTGTTAGATCCGACGAAGCGCCTTGAATAGGCTCTGAGTTCCTACCAACCGTAATATTATTAGTAGCTGCATTTCCATCACCGTCTATAATTTTTACTTGAGCTCCAATAGAAGGAGACGCAGGTAAAGTTATAGTAATTGCTCCTGTTGAACAATCACAAAAAATATTATCACCGTCTGAAGCTGTATAAGGTGAATCAGAATTTGTTTTTGCTACCCAGGCTTCTCCTAAACCTGCTAAAGAAAAAACATCATACCAATTAGTTCCGTCTGTAGCAACAATACGCATTTTACCATTTACAACGCTCATTGTATTTCCAGAAGCTCCTAAACGTAAAGTTAAATTATATCCCCCTGAAGTGTTATTATAGATCATGTAGGTTTTTTGAGTTGCAGGAAACTGAATAGTTCTAGCTGCAGTTAAAGTACCTGAAAAAACGATTGTATTTTGTCTCGCTTCGTTTGCTGCTTGAGTTTGTGGACCATCAGCATTAGTTAAAGTGTAATCACCATCTGTTAGAGTTTTTGCATAAACTCCTGCGATTGAAAATTCAAAAACTTGAGAAAAGTTATTATTAGTAATCGTTCCCCATGTACCAGAATTTTCTCCTGTAACTTGTAATTCTGTTCTTAATCCTGTTGAGTACGTTGATACCATAGCTTGTTATTTAACACCTTTTGTTAATAATTGAAAACATTTTATGCAGCCAGGGAAACATTTTTCCAATCCGCAGTCTGACTGTCATCTATAACGGACCAGTTAGTTATTCTTAAACTACCCACTGAAGATGTCAACTGATTTCCAGTTACCTGATAACTAGAACCTCCAGATACTCCATAGTCTCCAATAGACACTGTAGCTTCAATTCCTGTAACATTATATGTGCTAGAGGTAGTGGCATCTCCCACATCTGCTTCGGCTTCTACACCCGTTGGCATTGCTAAAGCTGGCGCAATAACTGTTCCTACATCTGCGTCGGCTGATACTCCTGTTGTAGCTGCATCAATAAATATATTGACAGTGATGGATCCTACATCAGCATCCATTTCATGTTCTGGAGCTACGGCAATAGTAGTATTACCATCTCCTGAAATAGAATATGGACCAATAGTAAAAGTACCAACTTGAGAATCAGCACTTATATCCGCATTACCTGTGGCGGATTGAACTCCACTTGTATCTGCTTCGGCTTCTACACCTGTAACAGAATTTGATAAACCTTCAGCACCCCATTGTTGTTGTCCCCAACCAATAGACGCACCAGTATTAATATCTGTGTCACGGTTCCATCCCGTGGTCATGGTAGCAGATTCGGTGGTATCTCCTAAAGTAGAAGTTGCTTCTTGTCCTGTAACAAAAATAACATGCCCAGAATTAATAAGAGCATTACCTACATTAGCGTTGGCTCTTTGACCTGTTACGCTTACAGTGGCATAACCACCAGCCGTAGCAGTCCCTACATTAGCGTTAGCCCCCTGACCAGTAACCGAAATTACTTGACTGGTGACTACACTAAAACCTGTTCCTATACTTCCGTTTGCTTGTTGACCTGTTACACTTATTGTAGAATATTCACTCCACGCACCAGATCCCCATGTATCACGTCCCCAGCCTTGTATACTGGCCATCTAAGCCTCCTTAAATTATGAAGAAGCTATTCTTAAGATCGCACTATCGTCTTCAGCAGCAGGAAATGAAATTGTAAACGTTCCAGCAGTGGAAGATTTAACTCCACCAAAATCTAGTATACATACCGCAGCATTAGTAGTTAAACCAGTTACAGTTGAGTTATTATAAATAACCGCTGCTTGTGCTGAAATAGTTGCGCTTGTAAAAGACACATCTGCAAAATCAACAATAGCAGTTGTATTATCTAATTTTGGAAAAGTAGATTCAACTGTGCAGGCTCCTCCACCAGCAGTATAAGTTCCTGAATTGCTCACTTCGTCAGTTGTTTCATAAGCAGTTGTTGTATTATTTAACGTTGCTTCTGAATCAAAAAGTGCCAATTTGAACGAATTACCAGTAGATGCAGTAAAATCATGCAAAGCTTTTAAAATTTCAAGCTTAAACGATTTAACAATACATTGTTCAATAGCCATATTTTCTCCTTAAAAGTTATGGTTGTGCAGACTCGAGAGGTATTCTCAAGACTCCATCAAAATATTCACTTCGTCTTCTACGTCCCTGTTGTTCAATAGCAAAGGCTTGCATTGCTTCTTGAAATGATTGTTGGTACATCTGCAACATATCAGCAGGGCCTTTCAAAAACTTATAGGCTTCAACCAAACATCCATACAAAAGAACATCTTCGCCATTTGTACTCAACCAAGTTGTTCCTGATGAGCCGGCGTTTGTTAGACTGCTAGGCATCCTATTCATTGCAAGTTCTACTGTAAATCCCGAACTTGGGGTGGGAGCGACGTACACAGTATCATTATCCCAATTTCCATAATATTTTGGTACGCCAGTTGTATTACTGTTTTTATTATATTCTGTAAGAAAAGACAAATCTTTTTGAATTAAATATTTTCTGTTTCCAGCACTATCTTTAATTTGCATCCAATCTACACTAATAAAAGTAGTGCTTGTTGCTCCAGGCATAGATAAATAAGGATTATCGGCTGTTAGGTTAGCTGTCATATGCCCTCTTGATACATCTAGATCAATAGTTCTAAAAATACGTTTTTCGGTATTTTTAATCATAGTATTAATAACTGAATTAGAAAGCACATTAGAACTTACTTCCGTATAACTTCTTACATCATCCTGTATTTCACTTAATGTTGCCATATTATGCCGTAATTGTTACTGGTCCAGCATTTGCTCTTCCTCCACCAGCTTCACCTGACTCACCAGGAGAAGTAGTAGAAACAAATGTGAAAAAATTATCATCTACCTTAGTTATAGTATATCCATCTTCATCCTCTATTTCTGAAGCAGGAATACCAAACACAGCCATAGAATTTCTAAATCTTACAATATCTCCCGTTGATCTTCCATGATCTGGAGAATTAACTTTAATGGTGGTATTGCTTTGTGTTGTTATAAAAGGATTTAAAGGTAATAAAACAGGAACCGCGGGTGCTACTCTTGAAGGTCTAGGATTACGAAGAGCAATAGGATCATTTCCAATATGGAAAGGACCTAGTTGCGGTTGTTTT
>VTLG01005138.1_pt1 | contig 12657 bp, 24 predicted proteins | sample 4694571 | NCBI WGS metagenome assembly VTLG01 (sample SAMN12604809, study PRJNA352737) | marine metagenome | biome: ENVO:00000447; feature: ENVO:00000209|ENVO:00000569|ENVO:01000036; material: ENVO:00002151; isolation source: viral sequences binned using virsorter ... | reverse complement strand
AATATACCTCGGCAATTCTGACGTAACAGCAGGCACCGTAGCCGCTACCGATGGGCTGCCCTTATCGTCTGGAGACGCTATTTTCTTGCAAATCAGCAATGCTAATTTGGTTTATGCCATTGGTTCGGCGGTCAATCAAAAAGTGTTTTTTATGGTGGTCTAATGTCGCTCTTATATTTCCCGGCCCAAGCTTCTAGTTCTTCCGCTGGCGGGGCGTTGACTTTTATTAGTAAGTCGACCGCTAGTAGTAGCGCCAGTCTCGAATTTACCAGCGGTTTGGATTCTACGTATCAGGCCTACAAGTTCGTGTTTGATGGTATTAAGGCCAGTGCCAATACCACTTTTTTTGGTTGGCAAGCCAGCACCGACGGCGGCACTACTTACGGGGTTAATGTCCAATCTGCCATTTTTGAAAACTGGAACGGTAGTACTACAGGTTTCACCAACAATACCAGCAACGATAATTCTGATGATACCAATCAAGTTTTGATGACCGGCTATGTAGGGTCAGCTTCAGCTAATAATGCTGGCGGTGAGCTAAACTTCTATACTCCTTCTTCGACTTCTTTGTATAAGATGTTTTGGTCAGTCACTTCTTTTTTCGATGATTGGGTGGATGGGGCCAATCAATGGCGGTCAGGGGGGTGGCTAAAAGAGTCGTCAGCCGTTGATGCTGTCAAGTTTTATTTTTCCAGTGGCAACATCACCAGCGGCAACATCACCTTATACGGTTTAAAACAAAGCTAATGCGAACCAAGATAATCAATGGTGTCAGAATTGAATTGACGACCGAAGAAAACCAAGCCCGCGACCTCGAGGAACAAACATGGGCCGAGGGTGCATTTGATCGCTCTATGATGCAAGTTAGGCAGCAAAGGGACCGGCTATTAGCCGCCACCGACTATCGGGCCTTATCAGATCAAAACCTAAATCAAGAATGGACCGACTACCGGCAAGCCCTCAGAGATATCACCCAAGATTTAGCTACCGTCGAAGATGTCGCTGAGGTAGTTTGGCCCACCGAACCTGAGTAAAAAGAATGTCGCTATTATATTTTCCGGCCCAATCTTCTGGTTCTGGCGGCGGCGGTGGGGCGTGGACTCTTATTTCTTCGTCCGAAATCACCACTAGTACTAGCACAGTCGAGTTTACCAGTGGTATCGACTCCACTTACGAGGTTTATTGCTGGTTTTTTTCTGGCATTAAAGCCAGCGCCAACGCCTATTTTCAATTCGCCCCGTCCACTAATGGCGGGAGTAGTTACGAATTGACCACCACTAGCACTCTATATGCCGCATATAACCAGGTGTCGGGAGCGGGAACAGGTCAAGGGTTATCTTATGACTATAATCAAGATTTAAAAAACGCGTCTGGCCCGATCAGGTTAAGCGGGGACACCGGCACGACTGCCGAAAACGCTAGGGCCGGTCAATTCTTTCTTTATAATCCCTCAAGCACTTCAGCCTTGAAAATGTTCGAGTTCAGATGCCCTCACTTGGCCGACGACGACGACCCAACCTATGGTTGGTGGGGTTGTAGCGCGTGGTATGGGGCCGGGTTTTTTCCTTCAGCCGATGCCGTTGACGCGGCCCAATTCAATTTTTCCACTGGCACCATTGAGGCCGGTAGGATCAGCCTGTTTGGTATTAAGCACAGTTAAAAAAAGTGTTGACAAAAATACAGGGGTGGGCGTACAGTAGAGGCGAAATCATTTATTAAAAGCAACCGCTCGGCTGCTACCAACAACCGAGCGATTAAAAAAAAGATGTCTCAACTCGCTAAAATCTTAACACCTGACAAAGTTTCAGCCTTTTTTGGCCGTCGCTTTGTGTTTGTATTGTAAGAAATGCATCTAATATCGTCAAGCATTTTTTTTGATACCCGACCTGAGAGTAAGTCCGTTTTATTTTCAGACAATAAAAAACCCGCAATAGGCTTGCGGGTAAACGTTCGACCGTGGCTGGTGGAACGATGATATTATATCATCCTCTACCGCTTTTATTCAATCTATCATTAGTTTTTTTACCTTTTCTGTCGCTGATTCGGCCTACGTCCAATAATTTATATTATCGGACGTTAAAGACCCCGACTATCTCTAGTATCAGCAACAGGAAAACACCAAAACCTCAGGCCAATTTTACTTATCGGCCATTTATTTTGGAGTTCCTAAAATGCAGACCAATTTAGCCTGTCAACTTAGCCCGTCCAGCACTCAAAAAACCAACATTAAGCATCATCAAAAACTGGCCTACAACGACTTCTTTATCGGTGTCAATGACCATGACATCACCAGTCCTGAATTTATCGCCTTAAAAGACAAGGTTAAGCTAACCTATTTATATCTCAATAAATACCGTCAAGATGGTGACCGATTCAAAAAACGCTATCATCATCAAGGCCGAAACTTTGATCTACCAGACGGCACCTTATGGGCCAACGGCTCTTTGATTAAAGAATTGGTCAAATATGTGGGCGTTAAAGAGAAACAGGTCCGGGCCTATTTAAGGGAGTTATGCGACGCTGGTTTTTTGCAACATGATCCCAATTGGAAACGAGTCGGCGGTCAAATCCGCTACCAGATAACCCGATTCCAAGACCAAAAAGTTACTACCGCTTATTTGAATGCTATCCATAAACTACCCGCCCAAGCAGAACAAACAGACCAAAAAACGCTAGATATATCTGAACAAGTACATCAGAAGGTTACAGACACGACCATCTCATTACTATTAGACTCCAAGTCTAATAGTAATTCATCATCATCACTCGAAATCCAAAATCAACAGCCCTCCCTATTGACATCTGAAGCCGAACCAACCGACCCAATCAAAATCTATCCCAACGTTTCTCACGCTTGGAAGGAAAAAACAAAAAAGGTTCCGCCGCCGCTCAAAATCTCCTATACCATCGACAGTCTAACCCGGTTTGGTTTGTCCGAGTTACAAGCCGAAAAAGTTTTAATTAGTGCTATCCCTAATTTCAACTTTCACCATCCCGACGGCGGCCTAGTTCATCATATTACTTGGATTGCCGAAGATACCCGCTCTTACGATGGTACCACTGGCGATTGGTTGACCAAAGCCATTGAAGCCGAAGGCGGCCAGATACCCAAAGCCAAAGCCAAACCGACCGGCCAAGTCCAAAACCATCAAGCCGAAGAGTGGAGCGGACGGCAAGCCAGCTTGGAACGCACACAGAAAACAGTCGAAAAGCTAACCCCGGAAAATTCGACCGGCTTTGATGGTAAACCCAGTTTCAAAAATTACGCTGACGAAGGGATAAACAAGCAAGAATCGAGTTTGTCGGCTATGGAACGGCTTTTTCCGAAAACGGATAAGGTAAGATGAAGCCCAGACTAACCAAAAAAGTGGTTGAGGCTTTGTCTGAAGCGTCAGCCCATTTACAGCAGGAGCTTGACAATGACGAGTTTCGAATGCAGTTTGGCGATGACGAATTACACGATCAGGTAGAAATTGCAGTCAAGTACCTTGACCGATTATACCAGTGGCACAAAAGACAAAAGCGCCAATAATGGAATATGTCATTACCCCGTTTCACATCCCTTTCCAAGGTCGGAAAAAATGCCCGACTTGTTTCTTTGAATTTTCCGCCTCAGGTCCTGTTGAGATTTATAAATTCATGAGAGTGTGCCACAACCCGGAAGGGGGTCCGGTTAAGAGTTTGGCCTATTTTGACAGCCAAGAAAAAGCTCAAGATTATGTTGATCTTTTGAAACAAGGCAAAAAAGACCAAGCCGGGGTTTTTTGGCGTAACCATAATAGGTATATGGACCAATACACTTTCAGCTTTGAATGGCCGCACAAGGAAAAGCGCCAATAATTAGGAGCATTAAAAATGAAAGCCTATCCCAATTGTCCGGCCTGTGATGACCGGATAAGAAAAACGCATTATACAAAAGATCCCATCAAAACCAAGAACCCATATTATCGCGTGACTGATGTGGACGACTACTACGCATTTTTTGACTGCCTTTTGTATGAACATTTGCGCGATAGTGCGATTATCACCTCGCAAAAAATGGAAGATGATTTGCAGGCCGCCGTCTATCAGCATCTCAATAAGTTTGTGGACCAGATCCGGGGATGGTGATAATAATGGCCGATAATCTAAATTATCGGACGTAATGCGTCATGGTTGGCAGTCCCGACCACAATATATTGTGCCTAGGCTGTCAAAAAAAGAGGAAAAAATGCAGGAAAAAATGGCCGATAATGTTGGCAGGGTGGCAGAGTGAGAGAATTAATTGATAAAAAAGAAAGAAAAGAAATGGTAATGCGCTATCTGGTTAATAATCCTAATGAAAGTTTGCGTTCTGTGGGTGATCGTTTTGGGGTAAGCAAGGATACTGTAATGCGCCTTAAGGGAAAAGTGCCTGTCTCAAATGAGACAAAAAACAGCCCAAAAAGAGGAAATAGTGTCTCATTTGAGACACTAAAACCGACGGCACCTGCTACCGTTTCAGCCGCCAAAATAGAAAAACAGATGTTATTTTTGGTGGAAAAAATAACCGAAATGGAACAGGTGACCAACCAGTTGGCCGAGTTGCACAGTTTCCAAATTGTGGATGGTTTAGCAGAGCAGGGGTCTAGCATTTTGCCTAGTCTGCCCATTTGGGCCGAGATTTTAGAAAAAGCAGTTAGGGTTTACCGGGGGGTTTTAGATGAACGAAATTATTACTGATAATACAGCCGTAATGGGCCAACTGATTCAAAGTTTGAAGGTAATCCTAGAGGAAGAAAAAGAGATTACGCCCGACTTGGTCAACAACCCACAAGTTAGGGCTTATTTAGACAGCCTTTTCCCAGATAATGAAATTAACCGTGACCGATTCCTGCGGCTGATGCTAATGCAAACGGTCACCAAGTCTGGCGAGTTGGACCTGTTAAAAATAGATACGCGCAGCTATAAAGAGCCGGACCAAATGACGGCGGCAGAAGTGGGAACGGCTAAGGCTAAAGCCGAAGAAAGAAAAAGCCGCGAAGATGTACGGCATGGTATCACCATTTCCAAGCTGGAAGATAGAGAGGAGCAGTTGGGCCTGTTTGAAAAGACGGTAATTGAGCCTAAAAATTATCGGTCTAAGTTAGAAAAGCACTTTTTCAGACACGCCGAAAAGCAAGGCTTGGAGTTAAAAGCCCAACAGCCAATCAAAACCGACGACCGAAATTTGTGGTTAGATTATATGATTATGGATAACGGAATGGTGACCCCGTTTTGCGTTGAGATCATGTCGCGCCAATACCACGCTAACCAGTTGAGCGAGGATTACAAGCGGCACCGAGATATTATGGCTAAAGCTGGAGTCATTTTTATTTTTATTGATTCTTATTATATCTATAAAAAGCCAGCCGCCGCCGTTAAGGAGGTGTTGCGCATTTATAAGACTATGAAAAAAAAGTATGGCCATAAAATATGAGTTTATTAAAAATCAGGGGACTAATTGAAGGCGTGCAACTGGCGCTAGACGACCTCAAAGGCGCGTTGGATGATCTTTACACCTACGAAAAGGTGAGAGAAATGATTAAAGAAGGGATAGACAAAGGCCGTTCAGTCCGGGCCATGTCGCGAGATCTAGGCATCCCTAAATCCACTATTCACCGGATATCAATCCAACACCTTAATCAGGACAAACAGGCCAAGGCCAATCGCCAAGGCTGACCCCAGACCGGCCTTGAGCTTGAACGACTGCCAACGTTGGTCAGATTCAGCGCAATTGGTGATGCCCAGATTGGCCTGTTCCAAAATTTGGTCTAGCTGGTCGGTATAAAAGCCGGGTGTGCAACGCAGGTCAGTGGACCACGGAATAAAGCAGCGCCAAGGTTTGGGCTGGCTGTGGGCTTCCAGATAAAACCGCCGTTGTTGGCAGTTATTTCCGTATTGGTCCGGCTGCGAATCGAAGGCCGGGTCGGATTCTGATATCTGTGCCAAATGTCCCAAACTCGTAAAACTCATATTATTTCCCTTTGTTGTTGCCGTTGCCGCCCTTCTGGTCCACAACCCCAGAAACCACAGCTGATAAAATGCCGGTCAAAACCAAAATCACCCGCTCCAAGTAGGATAACAAAGGTTCTAAAAATTCGCCTTTGGTGGAAGCTTGGCCGACGGGCGAATAATAGGACCAGATGGCCGTTATCAACGTCAAACACAGCATGCCCACAATACCCAGAAAGACAATCTTAACGATGCTGGCCTGTGATTGCGCCCGAACTAGGTCGATATTTTCCTGTTGGGCTTCATTGATAATACTTTTTAGCTGCTCGATCTCGCTTTGCTGGCGCTCAGTTTCGCCTTCTAAGTCGATCAATTTTTGATGATCGTTGTCTATACTCTCATGCACCGTTTCAACCAGCCGTCTTTAAAGCGACCATACTTTTCTATATTTGACTCCACCAGGGAAACATAAAATTCATAGCGCATTTGTCTAAATTCGCCAGCTGATACCCGTTCGGCCCATCGCAGGGTATTGGGTCCAATCAACCCGTCTTCATCAATGTTGGCCTTGTGAAAGTAATTGCAGGCTTGTTGCAGGATTTTGATGGCGCGATTTTGACCGGAGTTAACCGCCATATCTATCACGATATGTAACAAATGGCGCGGAATTCGTTTCAATTTGGAATAATAATGTTTGGTGTACCATTCTTTCGCATCTTCACGACTTAGGGCTTTAATTTCTCCTTCACTGTAACCCGAACCACGTTCCGAAATTCCCCAATTTGTCCATCCAGCATGATCTTGAGTCAGCCCACCTTCACTTTTTAATATATCTTCCACTATTTCGTGCCAGTTCATTTTATGCCCTCCTGCGCGGATATGCTACTCGATTGATTACCAGTTCCGGTGCGGCCACAATCTGCGCCCGATTAACCAGCAGCGCGGCTTCCACCTCTGGCGGTAGTTCTGCCTTTTCGGGTAGCAGTGGCAGTTCTGGTATTTCCGGCAGCACCTCGATAATTTCATCGATTACCGGGTAAATTCTGGGCGCTAAGAATCGTCGAATCAAATAGCCAGTGACTAGGATTCTAAATAGGTCTTTCATTGTTGGCTAACTCCAACCGCTATCAAAACCAGTATCCACCACGGAAACGGTTTCACCTCACACGGCGGGCAGTTGTTGACTTTGTTTTCTGCTTCATTAGCTGGTTGTTGGCTGCCAGCTGGAAATAGTGAATCATGGCTATTATATTGGTTGTTCGGTTTGAACATAATCTAACCTTGAGAAATTAAATATAAAGCCGCCGCTCCAGCCACTAATGCCCCAGTGGGTAAGCCGCCGCCTTGACCGCCCCTAGGGGTGATGGTTTTGATTCTTTGGGCTACCACATAGCCGGTCAAATTGTCTGGCGCTTGGATATATAACCAAGTTCCTTTTCGGTTTTTACCTTTCACGATCACCGGCGCACCGGCTGGCAGTATAGCCACCTCTTTACTCAGGCTGTAAGGCTTTAAAGATAAGCTAATCCGGTCTGGCTCGTTGTTGTGTAATCGAGTTTCCGTCACTGTTACTCCCGGCTGATTGAGGCTGATATAGTCCAGTTCTGCCGGTGGGGTGATTTTAACCGTGCCCGATACTAGGTTGGTGATAAAACTTTTGGTATTTCGTTTTACGTCTTGCCAAATCTCATTCAATACCATTTTGGTCACCCTAGTGGGTGTTTCGCCGGTCCAAAATTCCGAGGTGTAATTGATAGCAAAATTAGTAAAAACGCTTGGGTCAGTCACCGGGCTTTGGCCCAAACCGGATATGGACGCGCCAAAATTGCCAAAATTACTGATTTTTGATTGGGGGTTGAATGCCATTTTTGTTATTCCTTTTCTCGAAATGAAGGGGCGGGTACTGCCAGCTTATTACTAATGCAATCGCTGACACAGCGAAAGCAGACAAGGCCGCGAAAGACCAGACCATAAAATAATTTCCGATGGCTAAACCAAGCCAAAATCCACAGCAGGCAGCACACCGAAACATAGACCAACGCCGCCGCCAACGATAAAAAATAGAAAATGGGCCAGCGGTACGGGTGAGGATTAGAGACGCGCCCAGACTGCCCAGAACGACCTGCCAAAACATAACTTCTCATTTTTTTTCTTATTTTAGTGCCAAAAAGCGAAGAAAGTGTCCCAAACCACCCCAGTTGGGACACTTTTCGGCTTTTTTGTACCTAAAATATGGTCATTGTCCCAAATTTGAAGGAACATTGTTTATGACAACGCCCGAAAACTCGCACGTTAAGGTGATTAAGACCGAATATGTCGGCGCTGAAGCGGCTAAAAAACAGCTATCCGCCCACCAACAGGAATTAGTCGAAGCTATCCAAAGTTTTAGTTCTTGGGATGATTTCGAAGCTGACGTTGGTATGTTCCGCTCCAAAAATATCAAGTTTTGCCTAGAAAATCATAGTCCCTACTATAACTTCGAGGGTTTACGCACCAAATCTTTGCGCTTAGACGACTTTATATTAAGGGCCGAGGCCGAAGAACGGACCGTCGGCGAAGTTATGACCCAAGGCTTGGAGCAGGGGCAGTATAAATTTCGAGTTTATGAGGGGAAAAAGTATTTGACCCTTACCCCTTTTCATTTATTTGTTGGTCGTCAACCCAACCAAGCTCACACCAAAGCCACTACTAGTAAAAATAATTTTGATTGGGCCGCCCTACTGGGTACCGCTGTTTCAGCCGCCTTGCCCAAGCTGGTCGAATCCCTGGCCAAACCCAAACAGAACGATATTATGCAGCAGATGATGCTGGATTACATGAAAGCTAATGACGAACAGCGGCGCGAAGATCGAAAAGAATTTAAAGAGTTTATGAAGAACAATGCTGCTCCCGACGATCCACTTCACCTGTTGGATATGATGCAGAGGCTAGACGATTTCAAAAGCACACTGGCCAAACCGCCAGCCCCGCCGCCGGTTAACAGCGGCAGCAAGTGGGAAAAGATCGCCGAAAAGCTGATTGACAATATGCAACCCAAAGCGGCACCAGCGGCTGCCCTAGATCAAGCCCCGACCGCGGCTTATGACTCGGCCCAAGTGATTAATGATCTGCGCGAACGAATCTACGCCGAAATAGACAACCAATCCGATCCGATGGTTATCCTGATGAGTTTACGTGACCTATACATGATAGCCAATGAAGTGGGGCTAGAGAGCGTGCCCGAATATCAGCAATCTGGCGGCAATTTAGAAGATACCTTCTCTCTATTCCTCAGTAAGGCCGACGATCAAGAATATCAAAACTTATTGATCGCCAAAGCCCAAGAATTACTGCCCTTAATAAAAGGTATGGAAAATGGATCTGCTAGTTGATGTTGGCTTGCCGGTGCTAATGCAATACATCAAGCGATCTAATAGCGGCCCCTTGGGTTCGCCAGTGGTCCAAAGTTTGGCCCGGCGGATTGATTTAGATGGACTAATTGCCGATTTAAAAGCACCCCAACACGACTATATAGATGTCGAGTACAAAACCGTTCGCACGCTGGATCAACGAGTTAATGAAATTATCAAGTTAGCCAATGCAGCCGCTATTGATCCTTCGGTCCACGCCTTAGCTTTAAAAATCACCAAAGGCTGTTTTGACAATACTATCTGTCAACTACGAAAAATTGACGCTTACATGCGAGAGGAATTTGATTACTCCCAAGAAGCGGGTGAGATTTTGCAAGATCCACGCTTAATGTTTGATGGCACCTTTCAAGGCGGCGATTGCGACGATTTTTCGAGCGCGGTTGGTGCTTTGGCTTCTAGCTTACGCATTCCGGTTACTTTCAGAGTCAGCGGACCAGATAAGCAGACACCGACCCATATCTACCCGCTAGTTAGTACCGATAAAGACAACCCTAACGCGCCTTTAATCGCTATGGACCTAACCCGCAAAGAACCATTAGGCTACGACCTAACGGCTAAAGGTTTGCAGGTAATAGTCAAGGATTATGCGCTGTAATGGGGTTTGTTAAAAAGACGGCATTGGGTCAAGCGACGGCAACAGTAGGCGGGACAACTACTAATCGGAGGCGAAGCGATTTAGTCGTCATTTATCGGCCCAAGCCGATTAAACCAAAAAGGAACCAAAAATAATGGCATTCGGCAAAACACCAGCCAACTACTCCACCTCTGACAGTAGTGGCGTAGTCTCGGAATTAAAACGACGATTGCAACTGGTAGTTAGTTCGCTAACCTACACCAACTACGATGAATATTGCCTCTACTCCGACGGCACTTTGCTTTACAGCTACCCGGATTCCAATTCGGCTAGCCTAAGATTAAGCGGTCGACAGCCGCTGTCAGTCTTACAGCGCAGTAACAACAATTTTGAGCAGGTGCAATATGGATCGGGTAAGTATTGGGTGCCGGTTGGCAGTTACGAATGCTTGACCCAAGCTAAAGTTAACGCCGCTTTAAAGCCCTTGGCTATTCAAGCAGTAACTAACTTTTTTAATGCCACCACTATCAGCCCGTATCAAGCTACCCAAATTTTAGAAGATAGTGCCACCGGGCGCGGCAAATTTAATGCTTTAGTAGCCGCTATTGTTCAAAGCTATCTTAACCCACTGATTAACGCGAGTCAGTTTTTCAAATTGTGGCGGCTGGCTTAAATGGCTGGACCTAAAGACTTTTTGAATGAGCAGACCAAGCGCCGCGCCGTTAGCAACGTGCTAGATCTGCCCACCGATCAACCAATGTCCAAACCGACTAATAACTTCTGGCTGTTGCTGTTAGCCGGTCTAATTTTAATCAACCAATGAGGATTATACATCATGGCTAGAAAAGTTCCCGGTTTGGGTTCTTGTAAAAGAATCAAACGAAACAAAGACGGCACCAAGTCCTATTACAGTTGTGGACCTAAAAAGAAAGCCCGAAAATCTCGGAGTAAAAAATAATGTTAAATCTTGACAAAACCAAGCAAAGAGAAATCCGTAATGCTGTCATAGTCGGCATTAGTGCCAGTGCCAGCACTTCAATCTGGGATGCAGTCCAGCGCAGATTTCCTGATAGTGCGATATTGCAAGGTGAGAACACTGAGCTAGTAAAAGCCGCCGCCGGTGCGGGCCTGTTGGCTTTAGCGCCCAAAAAATCCGGTTTGGCTAAAGACCTGGTTGAAAATATTGCCCTTGGTATGGTGGCGAGTGGGGTTCTCAGTTTCGCTGCGCCTACCGTTGGCGATTTCGTCTCTGGCTTGCTTGCTCCCAAAAACGGCCCAACTGCCGGTTACTCGCCCCGCATCGCCGCCCCCAGTTTAGGCCGAAGTTTAGGTTCTAATACTCAAGTTTTCAGCGCAGACATTGCGCCCGTAATATAATAGGAGATCAAGATAATGGCTAACGGAATTATTGCCACCGGCTCAGATAACTATCTAAATAACTCACAAACCTCAGAGCGTTTTTTCCAATTCTGGAACACAGAATCTTTCAGTACCACTGTATCCTCTGGAACCACAAAATATTTTGATACTGCGGGGGCGACGGTGGAAAATAAATTGCCCTCGGCCAATAGGTTCCCCGGCGGCTGGGATGTCAAAGTTTGGCGCATGTCGCTAGAGCCTGTCGTGGTTAACCAAACCCCGGCTACCGCGCTGGACTTGAACGCCTTAATCTCTGGTTCTTTTATTCGGGTGATGCGAAATTCAACCGAAACTATTGCCGAATTAGCCACCAGTACCATAGCTAATACCGGCGGTGGCGTGTTAGATCCGGGCAATTTGGCTAGTAATGCTCAGGTGGCTACTTACGGTATCCCTAGCGGTCAAGCTCCGCTGACGCTGCCAAGTTTCGGACAGTGGGAGATCCCATCATCCCAATTTTTCCACGTAGATTTCATTGTTTCGTCTGCATTGACTTTGTCGGCAACTACAAAGCTAAAGCTAGTTCTATGGACCGAGCTTATTAAACCGACCAGCTAAAAAGGATATAATAATATGGCTCAGAAGTTCGCTGGAATGGAATTGAGCGCGACCGGTTTGGCCGCTTCGGCTGCCTCCGAAACCAATATTGTTAACAATTCCTTCAACAAAGATTTTATTATTACCGAAGTAGCGGTCAATCAATCCAGTCGGTTTGGTATAGCCTTAGAAACGGCCAGCAATGAGGGCTTTCTAGCTACTACCTATATTGATGCCACGGCCTTGATTGGGACTGACGACTTGACCACGGCTAGTGGTTCGACTTACCGTTTGCCGGTGCCGATTCGACTGGCCCGACAGGATGGAATCAAGTTGATCTATCAAGAAAGATCAGCTGCTGGTTCGGCCCACTATATATATGTCAATTTGTTGGGTTATGTGGAGTAATGTACTGCGGCAGGGTCAACGCTGATTCGGTTAATCTTCGGGTGCCGAGATATGAACGGTTAGACGTTACCCGGACTATCGCCCAAAATACTTTAGTCCGGGTTTTCTCCGGCCCAGTTTATGACTACCAGGTTAATGGTCAAAGCTATGCTTTTCTGCCCATTACTTTCGAGGAAACGCCCGAAGGTGATACCGTTTCCACCGGCTTTAGCGATCAGCCCGAATTTTGGATTGCGTCCGATTTCGTGGCCAAAGCCCCTTGTCCCGGATCTCATGCCGTCCAAGCTATAAAGTCCGGGACCTCCTTGGCCTTAACTTTGGCCGCCGTTTATCTGTTTTTACTTAATGATTAAAGCC
>VTLG01003104.1_pt1 | contig 12657 bp, 24 predicted proteins | sample 4694571 | NCBI WGS metagenome assembly VTLG01 (sample SAMN12604809, study PRJNA352737) | marine metagenome | biome: ENVO:00000447; feature: ENVO:00000209|ENVO:00000569|ENVO:01000036; material: ENVO:00002151; isolation source: viral sequences binned using virsorter ... | reverse complement strand
AGAACTATCAATCCATTTGCATGAGTTGTCCCTGTCATTTCTCCATCGCCAGTTACTGAAAAACCACCAATAGTAACTGCTGAAGCATTTAACAATAAATCTCCATCTCCTAAAGTTACTGTTCCTGCTACTGTAAGATTGTAATCAGTTCCACTGCCGTCTGCTGCCGAATTAGTATTATATGTTCCTGCTGTAACTGTTAAATCTCCTTTAATATCTACATTACTGCCACATTTCAGCACATTAGATGCATGATTAACAGTTATATCATTTACTTTGTTAGTTTGATGAGTTGGGTCAATTATTATTGTATGCGCTCCAGCCTTTGTAAATGTAAGATTAACATTTCCAGTTAATTCAGTATAACCGTGAATCTTTGCTGAATATCCACCTATTTCGTAATTATTAATTGTTACTGTGTGTTCTGATGCAGTATGTAACGTAGCATCATTACCTGAAGTGCCATATAACTCTAAACCATCAACTTCTACATCTCCAGTCAATGTAATTGTTAATGCTCCTGCTCCACCAACTTTATTTGCAACATTTATTATTGCACTATCACTTGCACCAGGAACACTTGCTCCTACTGAACCACTTGCTGTTGCTGACCAAGTGCTTGTATCGGCCCAGTTTCCAGTTGCCCTTGCAAATCTATCTGCCATTAGGCCACCTCACTTACTGAGACTATATTAGAGTATATAGGAGAAGCCATTCACTAAAGCGTCCCCTGTGCCAATACTACACAATCTCCTACTGGAAATGTTTGAGTGTTAGAACCTTGGTCTCTAGCTACAACACATATTTGTTTTAATGTAGTTGTAGAAATAGATTTAAGCGCCCCTGATGAAGCCCCTATGTCTATGTCATCTCCAATCTGAACCCATCCAGAATCTAAAGGAGTGGTTGCAGTTGGTGTAGCACCTGGTACTGGAAATATACTTCCATAAACTCTTACTTTAGGAGTGCTAGTGTTATCTGCATTCCTTATCTGTATAGTCATCTTCTCATATGCTGTAACATCTACAGAGTCTATAAGAGGCACAAAGGAACCACTGCTTGCTTGTATAGAAACAGTAGCTGCATTTGTAACTTCTCTAACGTGTATTTTGCTGTTTATCTTCTTGCTAGTTTCGGTATTTGCCATTAATCAGCCCTCTTAGACTTCTTGAGTCCTTTGGGCTTTTTAGGCTTTGCCTTTGATTTAGACTTTACTTCTTTTTTGGGTTTGGCTCTAGTAGTTTTGCTGCTAGATTTAGACCCCCTGATGTGAGTCTTAAGCCCTGCACCAGTCTTGTGTTCAACGACTTCTTCAACTTTCTCGAAGTCTCCACGAGCTTCAAGTCTTTCAATCCATTCGGCATCTTCGACTTCGATAACCTGTCCTTTGTTAACAAATAACCTGCCCCCATGGCGCCTACCAACAGTAACGCCAGTGGGGTTGAGGTTCTTAAATTTTGCCATTTAAGATACCTCATCTAAGCTAAGTTCAAGTCAGTTATTTTTCCGCTTGTGTTGAATCTCTTTACGATTAACTCACCAGCAGTGATGAAAGCAAATTGCTTTTTCAATGCGTTGGTTGTAACTAAGTTTTCACTTGCAATGTAAGTTGTTGGTGCTGCAATTCTTAGAGACATTGCAGTTTTATCTAACAAGTATATCTTAGATGCTGTGTCTTTGGTTACGTGTTGTGATACGTAAATTGGTATTCCATCATAGTATCCTACACGAGTATCAAAGTTCAAACCACCTTCACTTGCAGCTCCATTCAATGCAGTTGCTGCTTGCTGTCTGATGTCAAATTGCCCTAGACTGTTTGACAATACAGTGAGTTTGCTCTTTAAGTTGTAAAGTGTATCATGTCCAGTTAAGAAGAACAAATCTTGGTAGTTTGCTCCGTTTTCTAAAGAAGACCTGATTAATGTATCTAACTTGTCTATTGTAAGTGCTTCGGCTGTACCTTCGGTTGCTCCTTGGATACAAGCTGCTGGCTGCATCCATTCGGTGTAACCTGCTGCGCCTCTGTCTACTAAGTACATATCTTCTATGTGATTTGGAATGTCACTGTCTGCTAAAACTGCTGCGGTAGAAGTGGTCATCTTATCAATAGATTCAAAGTTGTTGTTAGAGTCATCTTGTGCAACATTATCTGGTGATGCAGATGTGTTAACTGAAGCTAGTAATTGTTTATCTAGGTAGAAAGCGTGTGCTTCTCCGTTTTCTTTTCTCAAGAAAGCTGCTAGACCTTTGATTCCGTCATCTGCGTCAGCTAGTAACTCTGCTCTGGTTGTTGTGTCCCAGCGAGTAGATACTTCTTTGATGGTTGCACTCATTTCTTTGAGTTCTGGTTGGTCTGCTGTACCTAGTGCTGCACCTTCTGCAATACCAGTGGTGTTTGCATGTCTTTGATACATGACTCTCCATCCAGATTGTGTCCATCCTTCTTTATCTAGAAGCTTGAATACTTCTGACCTTGTGTTTAGCTGATTAAAAACAGATGCTCCGAACATTACATTGAAGTAATCTGCGTCGGCTGTTGTTAATTCAGTTGCGCTTTTCTTTATTCCATATCTTTTTGAGATTCCTAGTGTCCCGCCGTAATAAGCGTTAACATAGTCCTCGAAACTTGTTGCTGTGCTCATATTTTTGTTTCCTCTCCTTTCATGTATGCCACTTCATCCAATGATTTGGTGAAGTTAAACCAATCGGTTTTTTCATTAACTGCGGGAGTGTCAGATTTTGGTGCAGGTGTTTTTCTGCGACCAGAATATACGTTAATTCCGTATTTCTTTAATGTTTTAATAGATTTATGTAAGTCTTCGGCTTTCTCGGCAACAGATTTTTCTTCATCTTCTGCTTCCTCTTCTTCCTCTTCTTCTTCGAGTTCCTCTTCTTCGGCCTTCTCTTCCATTTCCTCTTCTTCTTCTGGGGCTTCCTCTTCTTCTTCCTCTTCGTCAGCTTTTTCTTCGCCAGCCATTTCCTCTAAGTAGGCCATGACTTCTTTGAGTTTTCCGAGAGTAGCTTCCATATCCTTGTAAAGCTCTTCGTGCTTATCAAGTTCTGCTATCGGTTCATCGAGAGCTTCACTCTTTTCTGCCTCTACGACTTCTTCGTCAGCAGGAGCATCGTGTGAATCTCCACAAGTGCATTTGCTCATATGTGTATGTAATCCGTAAGGGCCTATATAAAAAACTGAAAATACTCGGGTTTAATCAGAGGCAGGTAACGTAAATCCTGGCTTACCGACGGCAGTTCTGAGTTTACTTCCACTTGTTACGCCCGTAGAACCATCTGGTCTTTTGAACGGCTTACTGTATTTACCTGGATTTCTCCAAAGCTCTGCACACCATGCGCCTTCATCTCTTATTATCTTACGTGGGCCTGTTATTTCATTACCTGTAAATCCACTTATTTTCCTTGCTGCTAACTTACAATTAGCCATCCAAGTTCCAGAAGGCTGGTTTGCACCACCACTTGGTTTTTTATCATCATCAGGTTTCTTTTGTATAAATGTTCCAAACTTTATCATACGCATTATGTCATCTAAGTAATTATTTGACTTCTGTAAGCGTTCTGTCTTTATTGTACAAGGACATTCTGCCTTATCTAATGACTTTGCCTTGTCTTCCAAACTCTTACTCCAACTGTGACCTGCATCTCCACCCATCATTTTCCACATTATATATCCCTTACTAGGTCTTTTCTTATTATCGAAATTCTTACCCTGTGGGTCTACCTTCTCATGTCGGCGATAATACTTGTGAATCTTCATTGCCATTGAGTAAGTTACAAACTGCTTATCTATTAAATGACGGTTTATGGCCTTAGTAACCTTACCGCCACCATATCCAAACTCTGCTCGTAACTCCCTACCATACTTTGCTTCCTTTTTGACTCCTTTTGGTATCTTGTACTTTTCTATCTTTGTAAGTATCTCACCAAGTATGTCTGATTTACCGAATCTACGGGCTTGTATGGCCCTTTCCTGCCTTATAGCTCCTTCCTTGGTATCATGGCAACCTAAGAGTCTTCGGTTCTTTTTAGCGTATAAACAGTATTTGCTACCTTTACGCTCTATGATTTTTTCTATCATGCCTTCTACTTCATCTAATGTTACCTGAACACTCTTAGATTTAGCCATAGATACATCCGTGACTTTAGCCTCTGGGTTAGCTGGATTATCGCCAACCCAAGATACACTCCAAAGAGAAAGTTCGTTGATACGATTGTGGCAGTCGTTTTCTGAAAAACATACCTTCTCTTGGTTTGTGGCCTCACCACGGATGCTACTTGCTCCAGATGGTCCGTAATCTTTAATCTCTTTCCACACCTTATCATGCATTGCAATCTTATTGTGGATTCCTATTCTAATCTTAACTTTACCGTTTTTAACTTTGTAAGCCAGGGGAAGACCAATCGGCATCTCCTCGTGGCGGTACGAATATACGCCGTAACGCATGTAAAAATCCATGGCTTCTTTGATAGTATCTGTAGGAACCATATCGCCTTGTTTATCGACGATAGGAGCGGAGATATATGTCTCCATTACTCTATCATTATACCACTCAGGTCGGTAGATTTTCCAACCTGTGTTCTTTTCGTCTGCCACGCATTACATACAAAAACCTTATATAAAAAAGAAAAAAATTACTCGGGTTACGGATTACATACAATTTTATTAATTGTGTATGTAATGCGTTATTTTATAAATGCAGATACACGGATTACATACACTATCTGCGTTTTATTCTTACTGTAAACCCTGAACCAGTTAATTCATTTATTTGATTTTCTAAATGCTCTGCAAACAAATGCAAAACTTCTGTTTTTTCACTAAATACTGCACCACCTAAATATCTTCTAGGGTGTGTTCCTCTGCGATTTATTAGTAAAGCTACACTACCTGCGTCTTCTATACTTTGCCTTCTTGACCATTGCTCAAGCCCTGAACCTGGTTCTGAAGGTGGCATGTATCTTTTCCTACCTGCTGCTGGTCCAGTCCCAAATTCCATGTGAGCTGCATACTTTACATTTGAACCTACACGCTTTTCTAAATAATTGTCTGACATCTGAATACTATTCTGCAACCGACCTGTGTCTAATGCACCCGCTGGTTTCTGTATTGTTCCTTTACCATCAGGCTCTTTGAATCCTTGCGATAAATTATTCATGGCAGTTTCTTGTATTTTCATTGCAACATCTGTAAGCGCATCATCCAAAGCTTCATGCGCTACAACACCAATGCTATCAAAAAATCGACGTACCTTTGCAGGAACTCGCATGTGGACGCGCATTCCTCCTTTAGAACCGCTAACGGTTCCTGCTGCTGCCCCTGCACCTCTTGCACCCATTATTTCTTATACAATTTGACGTTTTCTATGTGGTCGTCGCCATACTTCTCTTTCCACTTCTTGTCTACATATTTCTGTGCTTTCTCATAGTAATCCATACGTTGCTTTTTTTGTGCATGAAGCATTGTTTGCCTGTCTGCATTCTTCCATGCCCTTTCTGTCTCACACTCTTCACAGAATCCGTTAGCCGCTATATGGACTGTCATTGCTCCTCTTAAACACTTTTTACACTGTCTGCTCATACTATCCTCACTAAAGACGTTCTCTGATTAGGGTGTAACAAGGAATGTCCTCTTAAATTCATCCTATACTTTGAACCTACTTCTTGTTGTAACATAATTAAATCATTCAAATACATTCCATTACTAGGTTGTCTTCTAGCCAATTCCTGATGTGCTGGACATACTCTACTGTCTTTACCTATTATTAATCCATACTTAAACTGAGTCCCCATTCTTGCTTCTGCTCTTTGATAACCTCGTAATCTACCTTCATTTGCTATTTGAGTAATCTCTGTTCGTGCTATCCTTGTAAGCTTGTAAGTCTCGCCAACTCCAACCTGACGCATGTTTTGAACAATCTCTGGAATACTACTGCCCTGCGCAATACCTGCCATTATAGCTGCATTCATCTTTTCTACAAGTATGTTTTGAAATTGATTATATGCATTATACAACGCACCTTCATTCTTTAACAACCTAAGCACTTCTAAATCTTCTGGTTTCATATCTGGTGCCTTTGCTGCCGTTTTACTTATCCCCCTTATTTCACCATAAGCTGAACTATATCCATTCCTGAATGCAAAGTCCATGTCATCTATAATTGCATCACGCATACGCTTTGCTAACATGATTGCAATATCATCAACTTGTGTGCGTAATTTGTCGTAAGTTCTTATTTTTTCAAGTTGTTTAAGTTCTTGTATAAGGATTCCTCTGAGCTCTCGAGCTGCTGATTCCATATATCCAGATGTTCTTTTAGCTCCTCGGCCTCCTGCGACTCCTGAGAACTGCTTCGAAAATCCTGACGCACCACCTCTGCCTGTTGAGGAAGCTTCAAATTACCTTCACTATCCAAATCCATCTCCACTCCTACATTCTGCATTTGGGTCAATATTTGAGCCTTCAAGTTCATGTTGTTCAAATATTTTGTTTCATCCTTTTCATTAATGTCATTAAATCTAATCTTCCATGTGTCAACTTCCATAAGTTTTAACAATGGTTTTAGGAAACCCATCTCTACACATTGCTGCGTTTCTCGGATAGTCCTGTCAAATATTGTAATCTGTTCACCTTCTGAATTTAATCCACCCACTCCAGCTAACTGACCTACAACCAATGGCATGACTCCATAAGCACCGTTTATGTCATTGTTAATGCGGTCCATGTAAGGTAGCATCATCAACTCATCCATGTTAGGCATAACTGGCACAAACTTCGCTGTAGTGCTTGCATCCCTGCTACTTAAAATAGGAATAAAGTTTGGATTTCTCCTCGTCTCTTCTGCAATGTATTCTCCTAACCGATTCAAACTTTCTTCATCGTGGCCTGGAACATCTAAGAATCCTTTTGGCGGTCTTTCCAATCTATAAATCTTGTTTTGGAAATTTTCAATAGCTAAAGCAGTTTCGATTTTCTTGGAAAGACCTATAATTGGCGACTGCCCATACAACCGAGCATTCGCACTGTATTTGTTAAAATGTATAATCTCATCACGTGCAAACGGTATCTTACCATCCTCACTCTCATAATAATAAGCCATATACTCTAACTCTACACCTGTCTCTGGATTAACCGTGCCTTCCATAAACTCTCTAGTTACTGGGTCAAACTTATCTTCCTCTACAAATCTACCAAACTCATCTACATGAAACCGCATGTGCTTTGCATCTTCTACCCAAAGCTCCTTGACTACTTTACCAGATACACTGCCATCCTCACTTGCTAACCTGTCGTAAACAAGACTTATCCAACAGTCATCAAACACTTCTAACTGTCTTATCATTGCCTTAAAGAACTCAGTGCCATTAATGTCTGCACTACCATTAGTAGGGTCCCTCAATAATGTCTCTACCTGCTTCCTCTGCTCTGGGTCGCCCTCGCCAATAGCTTGGTATTCCCACCCTTTAGCTACTGATTGGGAAGCTATGCGTGTGATTACCGTCCGAAGATGAGAATACCTGTCCGCTAATTGTTCTAAATAAAATTGGTCTACCTGTGGCAATATAGATTGACGATATGCCGTATCTGTAGACACTCCTGAATAAACTGGCGTCCTTGCATCCTTAGAAACCTCCGCCGTAGCATCCTCCAGAAATGCATCTATGCCAGTTGCCTTTCTAACAGGCTTGCTCCTGAATCGGTCAAAAAATCCCATTAAATTCTCCTAGATTCCAAGACATGACGGTGCCTGTGTATATAATCTTCGATGACAGGCTCTAACATCTTAGAAACTGGTGTCTCTTTTACTTTGGCTAAAGTCTTCAAATTTTGTTTTGTCTCAACAGATATTCCCCACAATTCCATTCGTGTTCCGTTGCTGGGTGAACTTGTCATCTGGATTCCCAGTGTAACTCATTAGTATATATGTCTTTCTGTAAGGGAAATATGTCCTAGCCTAAATGTAATCCCATCGTGTAAAAACCAACCTCTTCTTTTCCAAAACATGTACACATAACTCACACATCCATAACGCCATCACCGCATCAGGCGTATGTCCTTCTAACCTTCCGTTCTTACCATAAATTAACCTGCTCAAACCATCAACCAGTTTTCGCATTCCTGGCTTAGCACCCTCTCGTGCCTCCTTGTTCCAAGGTATGAAATATTTGCCCTGCTCCATAGCCAACGCAATCCTAGGAACTCCAACATCATGCTTGTGTTTCTCTCTTCCCGTATTGTGACCCTCTACTGGCATGCCATCTAACTCCTTCGCAGTGTGAACAACAAGCCTCTGATAACCATTCGACTCTACCATTATCTTATCTGGTTTGTACTTATCTGCTAAACTCTTCATCGTAACTACCTGCGCCTCTAACCAACCCGCACCCTTAGCCCGAATCTTACCACTCCAACAATACAATACCTTTCGTTCTTGTGTAACTCGATTGTAAGCCATAACAACATAAGCCGTCTCATCATTCTGACTGTCCATACCTACTGCCAAGTCAACCCCCATTGTTACAAACCAATCATCACCCTCTGGAGGCAAACCCATCTGTATGCTATCATGTAAACATGGCTTCAACACCTCGTAAGGTATTACCGCACTCTCTGGGTCTAACGGATTTAACATATACTCAGACTCGAAAGCCCGACTTCCCATCGTCTCTCTTTCTTTATCCAAACGTTCTTGATTCCAATACTCAGGCCAACGTGGAGTTCCATCCTCTAACAATGCAGGATGACGTACCGAGTTCCACTGACTGTTCTGCTGCGCCCAATCTGTAGCATCTCCAACTCTCTTCTGCGTTCCTACCAATAACATCTTTGCCTTTGGAAGCCTCATCGGCATCACAACTCTCTTTATGTAATGAATAACTTTTTCATCAGTCATATTCGGAAACTCTTGCAAAATATCATCAAGAATAATCATGTGAACGTGTGGACCCTCAAGTGCCTTACCAATACTTGCCGCATGAACCCTACTTCCATTGTTAAAATATTTTGCACCCTTACGCCAAGTTACCTTGTCATCCTCAGACTGTGCCTTCATAAATGAATTAAGACGCCAAGAACGCCGACAGATTTCCTCAAACTGTTCTAACTTGTCCCACGCCTGTTCCAACGTAGCCGAAAGATACAACGCACGGTAGTTTGGCTGCATTGCCATCTGATACGCAAGTGCTGACAACCCCCAAGACGTCTTTAAGTGACCCCTTGCACAAATTATCGAAGTATGTGTGCCTGACTCAAACGCATCTGCCCACTCCGCATGCATCTGACCTAATGGGACATATTCTCCAGGCTCTAACTCCATGTAATGACGTAATACATCATCAATAAATGCCTCTAATGTAAGTGGCGTGCTCTTTAATGTCTCTAAAGCACCACTAATTGCCAAGTTCAGCAGCTTGTCGTCGATTCCTTTCTTCGATTGCGTCATGGTTTACCCTAAATTCAACCATCTTTATCGGATGGTCTTCATAATAGTCCAAGAATTGAACTAATGTCTGTATATCCTCGGTCTCTTTAATAACTTCGCCGTCTTTATGAATCCTAATCATCTATCCAGCCCCTTCCATCCCAAGTATATATATCAAAATGCTCCTTCTGGTCAAATCTATTAAACAAAAACATCTTCGCAACCTTGTCATCACTGTCATAATAGGTTTCACCTCCTGAAACACGACTAAAATTGTTGTCTTTTATCAATTTCTTCAAGTCTTCAACCTTTATGACCCATAATTGCTTGTCCTGAACATTTGGTATGTAATACGCAAAATATGTAGCCTTTGTTTTTCTTATTCCACTCGGCTTTCCACGACATTTATACTCTATCGCCATGTTTCCTGACCCGCCTTTGTCCCAATCCTTCTCCCAATAGTCACTCTTTACCTCAAATGTCACTGGGTCTTCATACGGATTCTGAAATAATATGTCAAAATACGCATTATCATTGAATTTCTTAAACTGTAACCCCATAACCGATTCGACAAAATGCCTAACAGCCATTTCTCCTTTATGCCCATCCTCTAAATCCTTAGCAAAGTTATTATTCATCTAAAAGATAATATGTCCTTAGCTATTTAAGTATTTCCTATAGTAATAACTCTTCCGAAAACTTCTGATTTGCATTGACAACTCTGATTTCTAACGGATAATGGCGGCTTTTTCGCAAAATACTGGCCGAATCCTCAGTATTTACCACCTCATAGATGATTCCCTCGTCCGCATCTATCACATCTGCCCTCAAACCAGTGTCATCAAAGATGGCTTCCGTGTAAAACTCGTGCCCCCACTCCTTTAACTTCCTGCAAATCGCAAATTTCATGTCAATATGAGCCTTAGTCTCGTTATTACTCCACCGAAACGCATTTCTATTTCGATTACTGGTCCTTAAAAGTCTCGAAACCTTGTTTCTCTGCACCTGATTGCTCATTTTACGCCCTTAGTCTCACCTATACTCTTACAAGCTTTGCAATTTACCTCGTGCATCTTATCTGTACCTATCACATCAGGCACCTCATGCTTGTGAGGATATCCTAACCAACGACCACACAATGACCATTGTGTTAATCCCATATATCTATGCACTATCCTAGCCACGGTTGCCCACCATATCTCCCATTATAGGCGTATATATATCATGCTGCTTGCACTCATAGCAATCTACCAAAGGCCGACCCTCTTTCTTCTTACTGTAAATAAAATGCTCCTCTCCTATGTTCTTGTGGTCCCGCTCCCACCTGTTTCCACAAACAAAACAATCAAATCTCCACTTCATTGCGACGCCCACTTCCTGAACTTATCCTCAAGCTCATCTCGCATCCTCTTAACTGCCTCTGTAGATTGATACATGTGGTCGTCATTCTGAATACGACGACGCATCCGACTAACTGTCCCCTTATCTGGCGCATACTTCAACAAAACATACAAGTCCGTCATAAATTGCTCCTCGTAAATACTACTCTTCTTATTATGAGGTATCGCCCTATAATAATCCTTCAATATCATGTAAAATAACTCAACATCACTCTCCCTCGTATGAGGATGCTCCTTCAAGTATTTGATAACCATACTCTTTGTCGTCCCTAAATGCTCAAACCAACTCTTCATATGTAACTACTTGCGTTCCTAAGTTTCTCTATGTAACGTAAAAGGAACTGCTGCTTTACGTTCTCATCCATCTTGACCTCCTCCAAAGCCTGACTTATACACTCATTAATCGTCTCTACTAACTCTTGCTTCTCATTCTCACGAAGACTCATCTTCTCCGCCATCTCTGTCAACTTAGCAAACTCGTGACCCCGTATGTCAACACCACTCTTCTCTCGCATCCTCTCCAAGAAAGCACCACGTACCTCCTCTACCTGCTCCAATCGATTAACTCGACTCTTAACTGCTTGCTCCCTCACTACCTCTCTTACCTCATGCTTGACATCCTGCATCAACTCCTGCCAACCCATCGAATCACTCCACTTCCTAACTGTGCTCTTATTCAACGGCGGCACAAACTTGTGACGCTCTTGCAATATCGTAGCAACATCATTGAAACTATTACCTTCCAAATATATCTGCATCGCCTCTTCCTTGTGTTTTAACTTATATTTCGTCATTCTTAATCAACTCCCGTAACTCTAACGCATTCAAACAACGCTTGCAACTAACGTATTTAGTTCCCCTCCTCTGCATCGCTTCAAATTCCGAGGGTGTACACTCATATCCACATAACGTTAACCCATGCACCTCACTCGGTGCGTGGCGTTTTTGCATCCTCCCCCATTATCTGCTTCTTATACCAATCAACTCCTGTCCAAAATCCACCTACAAACGCCGCACATATCAAAAGTGCCGTCAAAAAATCACTCATTACGACACTCCTGACAATATCCACCATCCATTTCATAACTCTTCGTCGTCATAGGATAACCGCAAATTTTACATCTCCAATAATCAGTCACCCTTCTCCCCCATAACATCCTCTATCATCCTCTTGCACAATACAGACACCATACCCAAACCTGTCGTATATGCCTTTAACTCCTTTCCTTTGTATTTCAAAGGATTGTCATCTACAAACTTCTGAACATGACCCATTATCTCATCCAACAACACTACCCATACATCTAAACTATTCGCCATCGTCCACCTGCTCCATCACCCATCTCTGTAAATCATCCATAGCACCATGATAACCTGTCAAAAACGCCTTCATATCTGAATCACTCATAGGCGCCCACTTCTGCAAGTCATGCACATCTTCTTTCAAGCCCGCCATCTTGCGCTTCGCAAAGTTTCTAACGTCTACTAACCGTATGTCCGTCTCCAAATGTTTCTGGGTCCAAACATGTCCCTTCTTCCAAACCTTGTCACTCATGTAGGTCATATGTCCCTTCTCTATTTAACTCTTTCCACTCTATCATATCTAACTTTATACAAGCCGACCACATCTTATGACTCATAACTTCCTTCTTCTCGTATGTATCAGCAATGCTTCCCATATCTCCTCCTGCAAACTAACCTCGTCCGCCTTAGCTAACTCCTGCATCTCCGCAAACACAGCCTGTCGCATCTTGTCCCTACCACAATTCAAAATGTATTGCTTAGGCCACCCTTTCTCTTTGGCGTATACCATACGCTACCCC
>VTLG01000341.1_pt1 | contig 12657 bp, 18 predicted proteins | sample 4694571 | NCBI WGS metagenome assembly VTLG01 (sample SAMN12604809, study PRJNA352737) | marine metagenome | biome: ENVO:00000447; feature: ENVO:00000209|ENVO:00000569|ENVO:01000036; material: ENVO:00002151; isolation source: viral sequences binned using virsorter ... | reverse complement strand
ATGATATCTGTTTACGGTCACACTATCCACCCATAGCTACTTCTAATGTTAAACCTACAATTGTTAGTGGTAATGGGTCTGTTTGTCGTACAAATAACTGTCCATTATCTTGCCATTGTGGTGTAAGCATGATTTTTATATCCTGTGTTTTTAAATCTGGTGGTGATCCATATGGTTCAGTTGTACGTTGTTTTGCTTCTACTAATTTATCTGCACTTGGACCTGCAAAAATACCAGAAGATTCTAATACTCGTAACCATACATGATTTAAATTTTTAACTCTACCTTGACCAAATGCTTCTACTTGCAATGCCATAGGTAATGTATTTAAATCGCTTTCGTAAGGCAATCCAAGATGTACAACACTAGCTGCACGGTCTAATGTTATAGAGCCACTAGATACTACTTTTTGTGGATGTACTGCACCATCTGCCAAAATGTTTACTGTCTTACCTTCTAACCAAGAAATACCTGATATAACATTTCTTGCAACTTCATACGTTGTTATAGCTGTATTACGCAAAGACGCAGGTAAATCTTTATCTAATTTTGCAGTTGCTACTGTTTGACTTGACGTACCAAGAATAGTAAGACGATATAACGTAGTGCCATCAACTAAAACTATTGCATCATTTACATCATCAACACTAGGTGGTGCGTTAAATAAATTGTAGTTAGCTGTAACTGTTACAGTTTCACCTTTTGTGTAATTTGTACCGCCAGATATAGTTACATTTTGAACTGTGTTTGTATTTGTTCCGTTGTAAGTAGCACCTGCATCTACAAAAAAATTATCACGTTGAGTTGCAAATAATCTTGTACCCATGCGTTCTACATAGCGTTTGCTTGCACCATTGATAGTTCTTTTAATAATGCAATATGTAACGTCATCGTTTCCTTCAGACACGCAAGCTACGCTTTCAAAAGTTCCATCTGTATCATGTTGATGCCATGCACCAATTTGTTGTTCTGGAACATATGTAAGACCTAATAATTTACCATTACTACTTACTTGCCATACAATAGGTATTGGTGACTTTGATAGAGCCATATCTATAATTGTAAAATTATCAAATAAATGTGGTGCACGAAGAGATAAATCACCTGTAATAAATCCATTTGCTTGCCAGTTATAACCAAGTTCTCTTATATGACCACCACGAGCAGCAGCATATACCAAACTATTATTAACAATTACTGGTTGTGCATTGTTCGCACCAACATATGATTGTGGTTTTACAGATATAGAAGTAGGAGTTATAGCATCACTATTAACAGAAGTTACACGCCATTCTGCTGATCCAGTAAGCATAAGTAAATTTGTTAATGGAACTATATGTCTAATTGTGTTAGCTTCACGAGCAGCAACTCTAAACTCGATACGGTCATCATCTCGTATAGGAATACCAAAAGACATATTACTTTCAGTACCAGACTTAGTCATCCATATATTTTGTGGTGCATTATTTGTACCTGCAAATACTCTGCGTTGTTCAAAATAAGATACAGCACCCGGATAGTTGCCAGAACCAACAAAATCATTTTCATGTATTGGTGGTGTCTTAGCAAAATCAGGTGAAATATTATCGTCTATAAGTGTAGTTGTAGTAGTTTCTCCAAGAAATCCAAATATACCACCTTGTGATTTATATACTCTATATCGACTAGCACCAGAAACAGCATTCCATGTAATAGTATTTTTTGCTCCAGTAACAAATATATTATTGTTTACAGATGCAGAAGACGATTGATTGCTTTCATCAACTAAATTAGCTTTTACTGCCGTAACTACATATTCGTGTGCAACATAAGTATCTGTACTTGTTGAAGTAGAAGAAGGAATATACATAGAAACACTTACACCACCGGGGGCTGAAAGTGGACTACCAAAATCAATTACACGCAATTCCCATTGCGTAGCACCAAGTCTTCTTAGTTCTCTAGGTGCATGGTTAGGATGCACTAATGTTATAACGTCAGCAGATTGCACATAATTAACATCAAACAATTCTGCTTCTAAATATGGATGTGGTATTTCATATACGTTAGGACTTGTTGGCATGGCGTACCAATGAGTGCTATTTGATACTGCTTGACCTTGTGCACCTGTCCGAGAATAATAATTTACACCGCCACTTTTAGCTATATCACCTACTGAATAATTTGTACTGTTATTATATGCTGCACCATCGCTATAAAATAAAGTTTGTCCTTGCGTATGAAACCTAAAATATTGATCACCAAACTCAAGCACCATAGTTTGAGTTGTATTAAATGTAAAAGATAATAATCTTGTAGATTTTGTACTATCTTTTACTTCTCTTACAAATGCAAATCCCGGTCTATTCTGTGCAGGTCCTTGTGGTTTAGCAATAAAGTTACGCATTGTTGCTGCACCTTGTTGGAATTTATTATCAGCAATACGTCCAAACATTTCTGGTGATATTTCTCCTCCAGAAAAAGCTTGTTTAAAATTGCGTGTTACTGGCATAAATTACCTCCCAGATGTCCAAGGAACTATATGCTCAACAGTAATATCTCTATGTAAATTATCCGATTGTTTAGCACTATTTAAATAATTAACCATCATTTGTGAACTACGTTTTGCTTCTGCTGCTCCTTGATCTCCTTTAATTACAGGACCTGCAAGCATTGATGCCAAATGCCATGACAAAGTAATTACAAATAAAGGAGAAAATAACGATGGATCAGTTATAAATGCTTGATATCTAAGCATTGCATTCTCTTGGTTTGTATATATTAAATCGCCTTCTAATGAAAATTGTTGTGGTGTATATTGACCTGCCACAATAGTAGGTGCATAATTACTTGTTATTCCTCCGGGAGTATCACCGGCAGACATTCTTGTAGCGTAATCGTTTTGGGCTGTAGGAGATATTATTGCGACAGGTGACATCATGTCCGCAGGGGCTACATATGCATAATCCCATTGGTCAAGACTATTAGTTGTTAATGCTAGGTTTCCACGCTTTGATGCAAAATTCCATGTATGCATTTCTAGCAAAGTATTCCTTGCTATTGGATAAAAACGTGCAGCTTTTTCTGCTTGAGCCGATCCCTCTGGTGGGGATAACGAAGCTATTGTTGCATCATCGCCCAAATGAGCTAGGGCAAGGTTGCAAATATCTACTTCAGTTGCCATGACATCTCCTAAAAAAAGAGGAGGTTAGCAGTATTACTACTAGCCCCCAGTAAGAAAAATAAGAAAATAATGCCTACTTACTTGCTGCTTCAAGTTGACTAATAAGAGTTTCTTTAGTTTGTCTTCTATCTAGTTCAATACCGATAGTGCGACCATACACTTCAAGTTCTGCTTTAGTCATTGATACATAATCAATGGATTGAGTAGTTGGCTGAACATCTTCTGACGGTACGGTTGTGTTAGACGGCACAGGTAGGTCAGGTTCAATTCCACCAACTAATTCAATATTACTATTGAACTCTCCATTATATTCAAACTCTTCATCAGCTTCTCGCATGGATTGACCAACGAAACACTTGACTTTAGCTCTGTAAATAGGCATAGATTCTCCTTATTAAGCTACGGTAAAACCAGAAGCATAGAACTTTCTACCGTCACCGATTGTTTCTACTATATCAGCAGTAACTTTACCAGCGTTAAAAGTACCAGCAATTGTGTATCTAGCACCAATATATCTTTGGCCTTTGCCAGCAATATCTGGGTTAAAACGTACTACTACGTTTTTGCCTAATGTTAGTGCTGCTGTAAGGATTGCATCGCTGCTACCAATAACAGTAGGACTAGACAAGTTAGCATTTGCGCTAGTAATAACTTCAAACTTTACGCTTGTACCATTTGCTAATGCAGTAGTAACGGCAAAGTTCATATACAATGCAGTACCTTCACCTATGTCTCTAGCAGTTCCTAGATCTACAGTGTTGGTAGATACAGCAGTTGTTGTAAGTGCTTGATCTTCACTTACTCTGAGCAATGAATCAGTAATCATTTTTAATCTCCTTTGTTAATAAATTAATTAAACAACACGAGCTTCGCTGTTAATCAACGCATCCACTCTTCTTAGAGGTACGCCTAAGAATGATAAGTAGCTTTGTGCTGATCCAAACTGTGATAAACCTTCTTGTATTGACAAGACGTTTTGTGATTTATCAAGTGCTGCAATAGACATTCCAGAATGAACTGTTCTGTTCATATAGAAAGCTGCTCTACCCATTGCCATGTTTGGTATTCTGTACAATGCTCTAGCCATTAATTTAACTAGGTTTGTTGATGCAGCAGCAGTTTGAGTGTTAGAGCTTGCAAGGAGGTCAGAAATGTCAATGTTGCAAATACGAACAACGTATCTCCAATCTTTAACAACAAGACCGTTTTTCCACTGATAACGTGTAGCAAAAGCTTGTAGTCTTGTACCATCACTGTTGTATACAGTTTGCTCACCTAAATCTTCGTGTGTCAAACCTGCTTTAGATCCTTTAGGAAAAGGACAATATACAGTTTGGTCACCCCAAACAACTAGATATACAGAAGCATTATCAGAACCTGATCCACCTGCATCAAGAATGTTTACAGCGTTATCTGCTGAAAGATCACCGTATCTTGGTGCTAAACCTAGAAACTTCTTAGGATCTGTTCCGGGATTACCATAGAACATAGTCTCAGCTTGAGTCTGGTTCATTGCTTCCAAGAACGCAGTATCTTCAGATAGACGGAACTGTGCAGTGTTACCATTTAACATTGCTAAGTCTTTGTCTACTTCAGAACGTGCTTCAAGAATTGCACAAGCTTCATCAACTTGAGCAGTTGTTGATTTGCTGCCGGGAATACCTTGGTTTAATGCACGAAAATAAACTGATGGTAAACCAGTTCTAATAATTACACGTTCACCAGTAGGTAAATTACCTTCTTTAAACACGCAATCATCTAGTATTTCGTTGCTTTGTGATAGTAATTCTGCAACGATTGGAACTCTACCGTCTGGGTCAGATCTTTTTGCCCAATCCGCTAGTGTTAAATTTGAGGTTGAAAGTGTAGCCATTTAATAACTCCTTACTTGTTTTGCTGATTTGAATATAGTGCGTTAGCTATGCCGTTAAAATCTTTAGGAACTTTGCTACCTTGAGCATTTGCTCCTTGTGAATTACCAACATAACTGTCTTCACTAATTGCCTTACCTGCTCGGTACATAAACCGAATTACTTCGGGGTGATTTCCCAAGCCTGATTCTGACAGCAACTGTTTAAAAGGATCAGTACCAAAAGCATTAAGGGCTGTTTTGGCAACTTCGAGATTAGTTTCAAAAGTTTCGCCACCAAATTCATCATCTGATTTTGATTCTTCTGCCCACTCTACTCTTGCTTTTTCTACCTGTTCTGCTTGTCTTGCCTGTATCACAGGTGCGACTTTGTCTAATACCTTTTGTGCAGCGTCTTGTGGCAGGTCAAGTTCTTTAGCGACTTCACCGAATGCAGTTAAGACTTCGGGGTCGAGTACTTCTGGTGCGTCAGCCACCTTATCGTTAAACTCGTATTTGTCAGGAGCACCTTCTTTAGTGGTTTCCTGTTCGCTAGTTTCACTTTCAGTAGAGGATTCATCCGAATCTTGCTGATCTGCTACATTTTCAGCCTGTTGCTGTGTTTCTTCAGTATTAGTCGCTTCTGCCGATTGCTCGGTTTTTGCTTCATCTACTGGTTGCTGTGTGCTGCCTTCATTGGTTTGGTCGGCTTCCGTCATCAGCGTTTCTGACATTTTTTTGCTCCTTAATCATTGTCGGGTATAACTCTGGGCAGAGAGTGTGAATCAAGTTTAGTATTTGCAAACCATAGTTTCTGTTACCTTCGCTAAATGACATTGCCATTGCGTTAGTGTTAAACGATGATCGGAAAACACCTGCTTGCTCCAGAAGTCTCCAGATTAATCTGCGACCCCTCTTGCTGCTCATCAGCCATTTGATGTCCGACTCTTCATTTTGGCGGTCAATTCTTTCCTCAGACTTTTTATTGTCTTTGGTTTTTTGTTGACTCTTGAGGTCGAGAGGATTGTATTCACTCATACATCAATATATCTAGTCATAACTGGGTTACGGTCACACCATTATGCCTTTTTGCTTTGGCTGTCTTTTAATGCTTTAGCTGTTGGTGCTCCTTTTGAACCCGGCTTACGCATTTTTTCACCAGAACCTGCTTTAATTCTTTTACGTTTTGCGTGAATGTTTGCCCACAATCCTTGGTTTTTCATAATTTAAAACATTGAAGGATAAAGTTTTTTTAATTTTTCTAATTCTTTTTCATCCTTTGCAGAAATCATACCGCCTTCTTTCATAGCTTCTAATGTAGCTACTTTTCTTTTTATTTTATTAGGAATAATATCTTTTACTTCAGCCATTACTTACCTCCCATGTTTGATTTATTATATAGTTTTTTTAATTTTTTTTCTTCTTCTTCTTTTGCTTTTTTTTCTCTCATTTTTAAAATTTTCATTCTTGCATCTGCCGGTAAATCACCAAACTTAATATTATCTGGTGTTGTAATGTTTTTGCCCATTTATACCTCCAATGGTGATGGTGAATTGTAACCGCTAAACTGGTTCATCATGTCCATCATAGATGGATCACCAGTTTTTGAATCATTTAATTTAACTGCATTATCTACAGCACGTTGCTCTGCTTCTGCTTTTGCCATTGCTTGTTGTTGTGCTGCTCTGTCTTGACGTATTCTTGCTACTCGTTCACCTCCAACTATTAACTTAGGATCTACGCCTAGCATATCTGCATATCCATCAGCCCATGCATCAGAATCAAATTTATCAAGTACATCAGGTTTCATCTGTGCAATCATGCCCATACTATTTACATACCTGTCAACACTATTTGTACCAATAGCACGTTGTGCTTGTGCCAACATAGATACAAATTCTACGTTTAATTCCATGCCTTGCATTTCTTCTGGAGCAGGTGGTACTAGTCCGGCTTCTACCATCCTGTTAAATGTATTGTCTATTAACGGATCAAGCAATTCATTGTGTAATCTTTCCAATACAGGACCTAACATAAGCAGTTTTTCTTCGTGACGTTCTGCCACTTCTGTTGCGGTCATGCGTGTATCAGTAGCATTTGCCAACATAAGAAACAAATCAGCATAAAAACTACTGTTGATACGCTGTCTTACGTCCTGTATGTCTGCTAATAAATGATTTAAATTAAGGTTTACATTAAAAGCTGTCTCAATTTTGCCCTGTTGCCCATCAATAAACGTAACTCCGCCCGGTAAACTGTCCACATCTCTGTTTTTCATGTAGCTAGGTACTTGCAATGGTGGCTTTGTTTGGTAATCAATGCCTTGTGCCTTGCGTAATTGTTCATGTTGTAGCTGTTTTATGTCACCTAATGCTTCCATTCCCGGTGAATTACCATAAATATCGCCACCTGCTATGCCCCATCTAGGTATAACAGCAGGGAATTCTTTATATCCACTTTCTCTAAGCACATCTTCGCCATCACCACCTTGTTCAAAATAACAAGATTTGTATGCCATGTTCATATTGTCCTTCTTTTTAAAATCACGCTCCCTATCATCTCTTGGTTCTATTGCATGAATAATAGTTACCCATTGATCTAATGAACCTCTGTCGTACAAGTTCTTAACGGACGTTGAACATTTCTTATATCCAAACTCTCTTACCACTTCCCCTACAGTTTTTTGAAATTCTCTGTACAAAGTGTTAACTCTGCCCTGATAATCTGTTGCTATTGCATATTCTCCTATGGTTACAGGGTAATGATGTATAGCTGTTTTAGGATCAGGAAGAACAATAGAACCTGCTGTACCAAATGCTCCCAATTCTTCATAAATTCCATGTAATGTTCGGTATGTATTAGACTTTTGAAACACCAATTGCATACGTTCTGTAACGTCATTTAACCATAATTTGACAGGTGTATATCTATTTAACTCCGGGTCAGCCGTTCCAAGTCTAAACCACGGTCTTGCAGGGGATGTTGCACCTGCCATCATACCTGCACCTAATGTTCTTAATGCTCTTGTACCAGTATTGTCGTATATCGAGTTATGTCTTCTATGGCCTTTGTTTCTATCCTGTTCAAAATAACGTCCATTCCTTGGTAACAAGTATGTTGTCACTTCTTGCCAATGTGACCACCATGTAGCTCTTTCTGATCTAAGGTGACCCCACCTTGTTAACAGGTCAGCACGTTTTGTTTTCATTGATTAACCACCAAGTAATGTGTTACCACCAAGATTTAATTGACTACTATCTACACCTTGTACACCAGTAAGTAATGTTCCGGCAGGACCTGCCATTGCTGCTTGTTCTTCTTTCTTTGTAATAGCACTAACGTCAGCCCTTCTTCTATTAGCTTTGTTAAATTCAATATCAGCACGATCTGAAGCTTCTTTTGCTCTTTGTCTTGCGTCTTCATTTGCCTGTCGTTGCAATGCTAACTGTTTCTTTTGCTGTTTTCTCTGTTGATGCGATGCATATAACTGTGATCCAACAGTAGCTGCTCCTACAATAACGGCTGATACTACCATCGTTTAAATCTCCTTAGAATACATAATTTCTTGTACACCATATTTTAGCTTTGGTAGTAGCTTTGCTAAAGCGGTGTTTTCTTTAGCGTGCCATAACATCAGTTTACAGCCTTCAGATCTTGCATGATCTTCTGTAACTCTTAACAAACGCAAACCTAATCGCCCACCTCTGAATTCTTTTTTGACAAACAAAACGTCATTCTGAGTAACTCTTAGATCAGCATAATGAAAATGATGCATGATGATATTCATAGAATAACCAATACAGACATCGCCTTGCATTGCTAGATAAATAAACAAGAATCCGTTCTTGTCTACTGACTCATACATTGGCCAATTTGGTTTTAGCTTCATTACCTGTTTGTTGCGAGCAATCTCTTCGTAATGCTCTTCAAACAATGGTTCTGCTAATACCTTAAATTCATCTAACGTGCAGAGTCTAATTTCTGTTTTAGGTACTCTACTTTCGTTTACAGTAGCTGTACTATCAGGACTTACGGTCACACTCGTCATAGTGGATATTTAGTTACACAATCAAATATTATATGCACTCTGTCTGTCATGCCAACATTGTGTGCTGTGTGTAGCTCTTTATGGTTAAACCACCAAACCTCGCCTACCTCAAACTTTTGCTCCTGATCACCGCAAGTTTGGCTACACCATGGATTAGATTTAAGTACAAGATGAAATCTGCTGTAGTGATCCGCATATGTACCCTGATCATTGTGTTTTGTTACATGACCACTAGGTTTTAAATTAACAATAAGCAACCTACCCATATCTTTAACCTCTAGTTTTTCTAGTATTGGTCGCATCAATGGCACAAGTGCAGGTTTTAAATACTCCATACACGGATAATCGTATGATCCTGTATCCCATAAGACGTAATATGCACTCATTTTTAGTGGTCCTCGAACATATATCGACTCTGTGTCTTTATGTGGTGAGCCTGTAAACTTTTGGCGTGTCTCTATCTCTTTCCATAACTCAGGTTTATTGTCTAATAATTCAAGCAATGGCTCTACATCTAGACCTTCTGCTATGCGTACAAAATTAGAGCACTTTGTATGGGTCATAATCCGTCTTCTGTGTAGCTGCTTTGCGTCTTTTGATGTATATGTCCTCTGGTATTTTCTTGGCTACTGGAAGGGCAAAGGTTAGGGCTAGTGCATCAGCTAAATCTGGTGACCCTGCACCCTGCAATCTTTTCTTAATTTGATCTTTACTTTCCAATACACGCCTACCCACATTGTCGTACCAATATATCGGTGTTGCTAACTCTTGTTTAAGGGCTACATCGTTAGGTATTGCACCACCTTCTTCTATCCATTGTTTCATTAACCACCACATCTCACTTCTACGGTTGATGTATTGCTCTGGTTTCATTGCCTTGCCACCAAACGGTATTTCGATTACGTCATAGTCCAACTGCCTTAGTCTGTCGATTACACCACTACCTGCACCTGCATCACAAAACACAGCATCTGGGTCATGCTCCTCTATCAGATTGGCTACTCTGGCTGCTAGTTCCATGTTGTCTATACCTCGATATACAACTGGCTTGAATGCTTGCCTACCTTGCCTACGGAATACTACAGATCGGTCATCACCAAACCTTGCAGGGTCGATACCTAGCACTACTGGTGACAGCCTGACATGGTCTTTTTGGTATGTCCTCTTAGCTGCATCCTCGGTATCTGCTAATGCGATCAACTGGTCATCACCTTGTGCAGAAAAGTCGCATAGGTATTCACGAGCAAATGATGTCTCACTCATGTCTCGTTTAAGACGAGTCACTTCATCAGGATGCAAGCTGTCTGTGTCGAATACTGTGTACCTTGAAGCCGTCCATCCGTCCTCGTCTATGGCCTTGTAATACAACTCAGAGAACAAATTGATGCCACTAGGTGTACCGATGAATATCGACCAACCAAGACGGTCAGAGAGTGCAGGTTGAACTATGTCTGTCCATAGCTCGTTCTTTAACTGTGCGACCTCGTCCATGACTATGCCGTCCAGACGTAATCCACGCATGGCATCAGGATTGTCTCCACCAAACAATCTGATGATCGCTCCATTATGTTTAAACCTGACCGATAGTTCACCCTCGTTGATGTCGATTACAGAGGTTCTACGCAATGGTTCTATCTTCTGTTTTAATCTTGCCCATGCAATCGCTTTTGCCTGTCTCAGGAACGGTGCAACATAGACAAACATGGCTAGTTCTTTGTCTGTCTTCATGGCCTTATCTATTAGCTCCATGATTGCCAGTTCTGTCTTACCTGATCGCCTATGTAATGCGTAGACGCTAAACCTTTGTTTCTTTATATGGCATTCTCTCTGCCAAGTCCGAGGTGTGTAGTCTAGTTTGATCAACGGTTGTTTCACACCTGTGGAACGCCTGTTGAAATAGTCAAACTAATATCTCCCTTTGCTTCTACTCCTACCTTCTCTCCATACTTCTTAGGATTCCATTTAGCTAACAACTTCAGCCTTGCTTCTACCCTGTTTTTCTGCATCTGAACAGCAGCAGGGTCTAGCCTTGTATTGCCCTCAGAACCGCACAAAGGAGGAGGAGCATCTATTATCTCCAAACATTCTTCTGCAATAGCATCAGCCCCCATATCTCGTGCGTGTGCGAAGCGTGCGAGGAAATCATCTTGATCTTTCTCTAACCAGTTATAAATAGTTCTCCAATTTGGCTTATTTTTCAAACGACAATAAGACCGTAAAGTATTACCATGAGCAATCCAATCTATAATTTCATTAACTATTAAAGGATCAGGTTTCTCTGTAGGCCGTCCTAGTTTTGTAGATTGTTTTCCAACGATCTGGAGTTTGCCCCCTGATTTGGTATTTACAGATTTTTGCAATTGTCCCCCTTGGTAAAGAAAAGATAGTGCTAAGAGTTCCATAGCCAAGATCAAAGTCTTCCCTCAATTCTCTAATTGCATCAACAACTGTTTGTTCAATACGACAATTGTGATGAGAGCAATTGATTCGATAGCCTTGATCGTTAACAGCAATATATTCTCTGGTAACCTGAGTAATTGCTGTCATTAATTAATAATAAATTATTCAAAATATATATAAATATAACTAAAAAAGCAATGCTCTGGAATTATTTACTTGACATATGATGCATTAACTGCAACACTATAAATATCGGATGTCTACCGATGCTTCCCTTACTAATTTCAATTAACAACAAGCACATGACAATGACTACACAAGAAAAAAAGGAATTTGCTAGAGATTGCGTTCAAGCAATTACTCAAATGGTTAAAGAAAACCAAACTGATAATCACGAGTGGTTCTTTTCAACAATGCAACATTGTGAAGCAACACCACAAGATTACGAAGCAGTTAGCGATCCTCTTTATCAAACCATTACACCAAGCAAAGATTCTTTTGATTGGCAGAATGATTTTAAAGTCAGAGTAGGTTCACCTAAATTACGCAAAGGTGTTTATGCACCAACAGGTGAAGAACGTGTTTACGATAGAAACACAATCTGGAATGTAAGTTTACATTTATGTGACGGTGTTTACATAGGCATCAATGCAGGTTCAATGATTTGTAGTTCTTACAGTAAGGAACAGATTATGGCAAACCAAAGAATGTATGCTCTAAGACCAGTTGCACATGGTGACAAAGTCATTATCAACAATGAGTTTTACATAGCCAAAGTAAATGGCAATTACTCAAATTGCATTGAGTTTCACAAAGCAGAGGTCGCCTAATGGCCTTTGCTTTATTTCCTTATTTACTTTTATTCCTAATCCTTATTTGATATGCAAAGAATCAACAACAACATCGACCAGTACATCAACTGGAATGATCCAGACTCAATTGAAAACTATTGTCCAGAAGATCAATTTGAGTATGTACCTGATGAGCCAACAATTAAAGATCATGTAGTTTATTTTCTACAAGATTATTTAATTGATCCAATCAGAATGTTCTGCATAAAGCATTTCAACATTTTTCATTACAAAAAACCATACGGTGCAGATTGGTTACAGGAGGACAACTAATGGACACTAAACAATTTATTGAAGAAGTTTATGAAATTGCTTTTGGAGACAATGCAATCAATCGTAACTTCAG
>VTLG01015336.1_pt1 | contig 12658 bp, 19 predicted proteins | sample 4694571 | NCBI WGS metagenome assembly VTLG01 (sample SAMN12604809, study PRJNA352737) | marine metagenome | biome: ENVO:00000447; feature: ENVO:00000209|ENVO:00000569|ENVO:01000036; material: ENVO:00002151; isolation source: viral sequences binned using virsorter ... | reverse complement strand
CTTGATTAGAAAATCTTATAAACATTTTATCTTGCGTAGTAGAATCTCCAATAGTTGTTTCAGTTCCGAGATGAAATAAATGTCTATCTCTATCTGAAACAATAGTCATAGTTGAAACTGTAGGATTAGCAGTGGTAACAAAATCAGTAGTAGACTGGGACGCGCGAATAGTTCTCGCATTTGCAGCTCCAGCATTCCAAGTAAAAGTTCTACCGTCAGCAATAGTGGCAACTAAAACTTCTCCATAATTATCAAGGCTCCAGGTGCCTGGATCCAGAGTCACATCACTTGTTGATCGCTCGGTGCCCCAAGTTGAATCGCCCCATAAATAAGTTCCCCATCCATATCCAACTGTAGCATAAGTAGGGCCGACAATGTAATAAGGATTAACTGTTACTGAACCGGCAGCTGTCATTCCGGTTCCTGTTTCTGGAGAAGAAGCTGTAATAGTAAATTTATCCACTGTTGGAACTGTTAAGACTTCATAAGCTTTTTCTAAAATAGCTGGAGTTAAATTTGAATCAGCTGTAACAGTTACAGAGGATAATGTAATATATCTTCCAGCTTTTAAACCATGAGAAGCTTTGTCAATTGTAATTGTAGTTCCGGCTGCAGAACTTGTAGTAAAAGTACAGCCAGTGATAGCTGTATCTAAAGGAGAAATGTCATAAAGATCTTCCCCATAATATAAAAATAAACCTTGAGAAGTTCCTAAGGCTACATAACGCTCCCCTTTTAAACTTGTAAAAGGATGTGCAGCTCTGTTAGCTCCAGGTAATGTTTTTTCGGCAGCTGTCAATTGAGCCCAACCCCCTATTTTTTCAGGGAGGCCATATCGAAATCTAACAAAATCTCCATCTACCCACTGGCCTTCGGCACCAGCTTCGGTGGCTTGTTTATTGAATCCAGGGACAAATTTAAGCTTTTGTAACATATTATTTATGTTATATATTAGTTATGAATATAATGAAAGCCAGAATAATATGGTTTCCTAACAAGCTTACTACCATAAATTTTGATTATTTGCAAAATAATGATTCCATTAATTGGGATAATCCCCATGAAACACAGCATCTTAAAAATGTAAGAGAGTATATGAAAACCGATGGTCTTCTTTTTCCAGGAGTTATTATGTTTAATCCTCAAACGAAGAAAGACGAAATTCATTGTGGACATTTCAGATTTAAAGTAGCTGAAGAAATGGGATATGATGGAATAGAAGCTTATAGAGTTACTCATCCTCGAGACATCCTCTATTTGACAGCATTTACGGAAACATGTTATAAACACTACCTTGAGTTAAAGAATATTAAAAATAATCATCGACCGGAACATAAATATTTATGAGTTATGAATCTTTAGAAGAAGCAAAAAAATATCATATTCAAAATAATTCTCATTGGATAGGAGAATCTTTAGGGGAATATAAGCACCAAATTTGGGATCTTATTCATAGACATAACTATAAACACATTTTAGATTATGGGTCCGGCAAAGCTGAGTTTCATAAACTATTATTTAATAATCCTAAAACACCAGGAGCTCCGTTAAATATTAATGTGGTTCCTTACGATCCGGCATATGAACCTTTTAGTAAAAAACCAGAAGGAAGATTTGATTTCGTAATTTGCACTGATGTTTTAGAACATGTTCAAGAAGATAAAGTCTCTGAAGTTCTTGCTGATATTTTCACTTTCAGTGATAATATCTTTTTAACCATTACTTGTTATGCAGCTACCCAAACGTTATCTAATGGTAAGAATGCTCATTATACCATTAAAAGCCCCGAATGGTGGAAAGAAAAACTTAAACCTTATGATGGAAAATATATAGCTACTTTTCAAACGCGACCTGAAAGAGGAACAAAAATTATAAATAAAGAAGAATGGAATCCAAGTGCTCAAACTTTAGAAAAATTAAGACGTAATGATAGAACCCTGGATGAATCTCAGAAAGAAAAAGCAGCTTTATTATGATGAATGTAAAACGTGTAGCCAAAGTAGATAGTAATTTTATTGGAATATATGACGGCTATATTCTTCCCGTGGAATGTGAAAAAGTAATTAAGTTTTATGACCACAAACTAACTTTTCACGATAAAATGAATAGACAACAAGGAGAAAATAAAATTTCTAAAATTCTTAAAGAAGATGAAACTTCTCCTCTTGGAGAAGGAAATATAAATATATGGTATGATCAATTTAAAGTATTGTTTGCCAATTTTGATATAGCATTAAAACATTATATTGAGCACACAAATCTACATGACTATTATGGGGGAAATTCTTCTTTAGTTTATGAAGGAATAAAAATTCAAAAAACTTTACCTGGAGGGGGATACCATGTGTGGCATATCGAACATGGTGGAAGTTATCCTAATAGAGTCTTAACATATATTATTTATTTGAATGATATTGAAGAAGGGGGAGAAACTGAACTACTTCATAAGAGGGTACGAATTAAACCTAAAACGGGAAGAATTGTTATTTTCCCAGCCGGGTTTCCATATGTTCATAGGGGAAATCCTCCTTTAACAGGAGTTAAATATATTCTTACTTCATGGATAAATACTAATTATCCTGAGATAAAATTTGCTTAAAAATCTGGAGATGTATAAGAAGTAGGTCTTGCACCTATTCTATTAATTTTTTGTTCAGCTGTTTCGCTCTCAGTAGTATTGTCTTCATCCCAATCAGCTTGTAATTGTGATAAATGAGCTGCATCAAATCTAGTTTTGAATTCATTAAAATTACCTAAAACACTGGCATCATAAGCCGAGTGAGTTGTACCATCTTTGTATTCTACTTCATCTGAAGATGGAGTTGTTCCAAATTGAATAGCCCATATATTTGAAAAGTGAGCTTGATTCCAAAAAGAATCATCATTAATTGTATAACTTAGACTTACCCCATCGTGTCTAACCACTTTTTGGTCTGCCATTATTACTGTCCATTTTGCACTTGTTGCCATAATTCTCCTTAAGTTTTAATCACATATAATACAGTTAAATACGGTTGTACAACTGAAGTTGCATCGCCAGAAAAAGTTGCACTCATATTGTGCGAGTGTCCTGTGTCTGATCCAGTATTATTAGTACTTACTGTAGGGTTAGTTAGTGTATGAGGTCCTGGTTGTCCCCAATTCGGAGCACCGGGGCCAAAAGGTCCAGCTCTAAAAGAGTGTGAGTGAGAAGCTAATTGTGCTGTAGAAAGAGTGGCATTAGCTGTTGAGCCTCCCACGTTTCCAGTTGAAGAAACTGTATTTGCTCCTCCCGTAGATGCAAGTGCTGCACTATTGGATCTTCCTAATGCTACGTTATCTTTTAAGTCTGGTACATTAAAAGTTGTTGAACCATTTCCAGCTCCATAAGTCGTTGCCACAATAGCAAATAAAGCTGCATAAGTTGATCTTGAAACAGCTTGACCGTTACATTCTAAGAAACCTGAAGGTACAGAAGTATCTGACCAAGGAATAATACATCCACTTGGGATTCCTTCTATTCCAGTAAGATTTGCACCATCGAAATCGTATTTTGTAGCTTCGTAATTTGACATAATTAATTATCTCCTATTTCTCCGTGTAAGTCCATCCTGTTGTAGCGTCTCCAGAATAAACTAATGTAAAAGCAGCCCCTTGAGTATTTACTGTTAAATCGGATCCTGCGTTAGCTATATTAGAACTGTTTCTACCAACAGTCAATGCGTTACTATCAAAATCATATCCTTGATCTATAAAAGATACTTCGTCTCCGAGAGACGGGGAAGCAGGTAGAGTTATAGTTACGCCTCCACCATTTGTGTTAACAGCAAGTTGTGCTCCAGCTTGAACTGTTTCAGCTGCTGTAACAGCTCTCCATTTTTTTAATTCTTGTCCTTTATAAACATTTGTTCCATCCGACCATAAAACATAAGTATGTCCTTCACATAATGCTATTCCAGTACCGGATGTAGTTTTAAAAGTAAGAGTATATCCTGCATGATCACATGCGTCTTCTACTAAATAAGTTTTTTCCACGGAATCAGGCATTGTAACATTAACATTAGCTGACAATGTTCCTGAAAGTTTAATGACTTGATCTTTACCATTAGAAACAGCTCCATTAGTGAATGTTAATGATCTACTCGCATTGGTAACTCCAAATGCTCCATAACCACCAATTGCTTGTTCTAAGATTAATAAATTTGTATTAGTTATTTGTCCCCATGTTCCGGAGTTTTCCCCAGTAGTTTGGACCGTAAGTTTTAAACTCGCTGATGTTGAATTCGCCATTTTTTAATTCCTTATATCATCATTTTATTAAAAATAAGAGATAGTGTCAACTACTCTAAGCAGCAACGGGAACCCAACCTGGTGGGTCAATAGGTGCTGAACCTGTATCAACTTTGTTCCATATTAGAGCACTACCAGCTCCAAGGCTTGTTGTCAACTCAATTCCCGTAGGAATTACAGTGCTATGAATCTTAATTGAAGTACCTGATGCACCATAACCCAATGTCATTGGTAAAGCACCAGAATCAATATTCGCTATAGTATTTGCATCTAAAACTGCTGTTCCCTGAGCAGCAGTCATTGCTATTCCAGTAGGACTTACAGTGACATCTCCTTGCATTCCTAATGTACCTAAATTCATTACGGCTGCTTCGCCAATAATCATTGCATCAGGAGCTACATCTACTGCCCCTAAAGTAACTTGAGCTATATTTAAAGTATTTGCTGTTATTGTGGCATCGCCAGATAATTCGGAAGTAGTTCCTAAAGTTGCAGTCATTCCAATTCCAGAAACTAATGCAGTCGCCCATGTTCCTTCTACACCCCAGGCATTATCTCCCCAATGTTGTCTGCCCCAACCAGTTGCGTTGTAAGCCGAAACGGAACCAAGTCCCATTGTAGCATGATTACCAGTAGCCATCGCATCAGGACCTGCATCAGCAGTTCCCAATGAATTAGTCATTGCTATTCCAGTAAGATAAGCAGTTGTAGTTCCAGTTGCTGTGACAGTACCTACTGTAACACCTAGTTCTTGATTATTATTTGTAGAATTTGTTGCGTTGGCATCTCCACCATAGACTGCCGTTCCAAGAGTGGCACTCATTAGGAGATTAGTATTATTTACTATGGCATCGCCATACTCGCCCCAAGCGTTTTCGCCCCAGGTAAGTCTACCCCACCCAGTGTTAACTTCTCCGGCTGATGTTTCGTCCCCGAGTGTATTGGTTAATGCAAAACCTGTAGCTACAATTGCTACGTCGGCTTGATCGCCCCATTGATTTTGTCCCCAAACACCTGAACCCCAAGTCGGTTGACTCATAGGAAGTTACCTCCCTATTATCCTGAGATTCTTAGGATAGCTGCTGTACTTGTCGGCGCTGGAAATTGAATTGTAAACGTACCAGAAGTAGCTGTTTTATCTGCTCCAAAATCTAAAACACACACTGCTGCATTTGTTACGGCAGATGAAGTGTTATAAATTAAAGCTCCTCTAGCAGTTAGAGTTACACCAGTAAAAGAACGGTCTGCAAAATCAGCTCTCGCTACACCTGCAGAAATAGATGTTCCGTTATTGGTTAACGCTCCACCACCAGCTGTATACTGTCCACTATTACCAACTTCGTTAGATGCTGAATATGCAGTAGTCGCTGAGTTTAGAGTTGCTGAAGAAGTATAAAGGGCTATCTTGAACTTGTCTCCAGATGATGAAGCAAAGTTTTGATCGCCTTCCAATAGCTGTTTCTTAAATGCGTTTGCAATCGCTTGTGTTATAGCCATATTTTTTTTCTCCTATTTACCTATACGAGGAACACCACTTTGATATTCATCTCGTCTTCGTCTTCCCATTTGTTCTATTGCGAAGCCTTCAACAGCTTGTTTATACTTTCCTTCGTATAATTGCAAGAGGTCATTCGGGCCTTTTAGAAAACTAAATGCTTCTATCAGACATGCATACAAAAGTCCATTGGGAAAGTTCAAACTTAAGTATGTTGTAGTATTTGTACTAGATAAACCAGGAGGTTTCAAGATATAATTTAATTGAAGAGTATAAGTGGCATTGGGAGTGGGAGCCACCACTATGGTATTATCATCCCATAAGCTATAGTATTTAGGAACTCCTTGAGCATTGGTAGGATTAAACTCGGACATAAAACTTGTATCTCTATACTGTAAAAAATCTCTATTATCAGCTGCTCCTACACCATCAGAATCTACAACTTGTAGAGATCTTACCACTAAAGCATTTGTAGGCTCATCTATAAAACGAGTTCCTGCGATAAGCTGGGCTGTTTTATATCTACGCCCACTATCTGTATCTACATCTCTAAAAAGTCTCCATTCAGCATCTTCTATAAAACCATTTACAATCGTATCAGTTAAAACTGAACTTGTTACTTCCGTATATTCTCTAATTTTTGTTACTAATTCTGCGTATGTCATATTATCCTTGTTGGTAATCCAATGGCCCTGCTAAGACTTGGAATCCTCCTCCAGTTGCACTAGCTGCAGCATTCGATACTAAATCAAACGTGTAACTATTTTCTTGAGTTACTGTTGATGGCTGTCCAGCTTGGTTATGAGTTGTTTGTACCATAGTTATAGAATATCCACCATAAATTTTTGCTCCTGAATTATGAGAACTTGCTGTTGTATTTTTAGGAGTATATCCTCTAAATTGTGAGTTGGTTCCCCGTGTACATCCCGTTAAAGTATTAGCTGAATTTCCTGTGTATTGAATTACTTCATTGTTATAATAAGAATCTCCCGTGGCACCAGAAGTTTGGACTTTTTCAATAATTATATATCCAGCTGTAGGAAACGCCGATGAATCAGTTAATAAAATAGAATCAGTACTAGCATCAATTGAAGATGCTAATGTAGTTGACATTTCAAATGTAGAAACTGCAACTCCTCCCACCGGAGATTTAACGGCAGTAAATCTTACAATATCATTATTTGATCTTTTACTAAAAGGTTCTGAAACTGTAACTTGTTTAGAAGCAGCTGCTGTTGTAAATGGATTCTTTGGTAAAAAATCTTGTGTTCCGAATTCTGTTCTAGCTGGTCTTGCTTTATCTAATCCTTGAGGATCAGCTACAAATGGTTTGGGTTCTAATTGTGGTTGCTTAGGTTCATATTCTGAGTAATGAACAAATGCTCCATTCCATTCTGTAACCATTTGTCTCCATGGATAAGCTAATCCACTTCGATCTGAAATTGCTAATGCGTGTTTTCCTTTTGCAAATTTTGCCATTATATCTCCGGATAATAAGTCTTAGGAGAAATATAAACACTTGCAGGAGATCCATCTTCTTGCAATGCTCTATTAAATTCATCCTCATAAATTAATTTCATTTCTTGTGTTCGCGCTGGAGCTTTTTTCATAGATAAATAATAAGCTAAACCTGCACACATAGCAGGAACAAATCTATTAACTACATCGGCTTCATTAGTATAGGCTCCGGCATCTTGAATTCTTTTTAAATAATAATAATGAATAAAATCTCCAGCTTGAGTAGAACCTGGAGTTAAATATAAAGTCATTGTAACTTTATCTATAAATCTTTGTACCCAATATTGTGAAGGTTGTCCTGTAGCTGTTTTATTTGAAAAAGCTGAATATTGTGATCTATTAATTTTTGAAAGTGGAGTGTCCACATTTGAAGTAGTTCTAAAACTGGCTTCTAATATATCGGAAGCTCCATAAACAGCTGTGGTACTTGAAGTCCCGTCGTCAGTTGATCTAAACATTGTATAGGTTGCTTGATCAGCCACTAAGGTAAAAGTATTCTCAGCTACTTCCCAAAAATGCGCACCTCTATTTTGCCATTCTTGAAACATTATATTTAATGATCGTCTAGCTGATTTTAAATCATTACCAGAATAATCAAAAAAACCTAATCTTTCAAATGACTCCGTAATTACATCATCTATCGAGAAATTTTTCTCGAATGTAGTTGTACCCGAAAACGCCATTGGCTACCCCTTACGTGTACGTTCCAATAATCGTACAAAAGTCGCAGTTAGTTAAATCGACATACATACCTGCATCACATTTAATTCCTTCGCCAGGAACTTCAAAGCTTTGTCCATGATTATCTGCATTTGAAAACTTTGCATGAAATACTAATTTAGAAGCTGTTTTATCTGAAGTTGCTTCATCATAAATTTTTATTTCTGCATCAGCGTTACTTGCTTGTCCATAAACACCTTGTATTCTAGCTTTAGTAATTACAACTGTTGTAGTACCTGCATATTTTCTAGCTAAACCGTCTCCTGTTAAAGGGATAGTTTGTTTTACATCTGAACCGAATGCCATATTTTTTCTCCTTATTTATTTTCACTATGGGCCCGAAGGCCCATAATAATTATTTATCTATTAGCTCCAAGGTGTAACAAATGTACCATTACCAATTAGCAATGCATCCACTACCCAAGTTAAACCAGCTGCTGCTCTACATCTAATGTGAGTACCCTCAAGTCCACCTCTAGTAGTAGCATCTAAAGTTAGTGTATCAGCACCACCTGCATTAAATGCAGTTACAACTCCTGGATCAGTCGCTGTATTGTTGTACCATGCACAACCTCTAAACACATCTGCTGTATCTCTACCTGCTGCAGTTCCTGCATTCAAAGTAAATGTGTTTGAACTTGTTAGACTGGAAGTTATGATGAACTCATATATCATTCCAACTCTGTTTGCAGAGTTTGGATCGTCGCTACCAGCTACATTAGCTGTAGCCGTAGATATGATTTCAGGTAAATTAAATACAGTGACTGCATCGCCAACCTGTATAACTTTACCTTGATATTTATCTATCCCAGTAATGTCAGTTCCACCGTCAACTGTACCACCACTTGTGATTGATTGAGCCATGTCGGGGCCAGTTCCTAAGAATCCTCTTAGGGATCTTACTGGTCCTGCGAACGTTGATCTTGCCATAATTATTCTCCTAGTTTATAGGATATCGTCTCTAGGCCGTCGACTATACGCGTCGATATCCAATTAATTAATTGTATAGTGAGATATTTATATATTAGATTTTAATTGAGTGCAAGAGATCCCTAGGCTAAAAAGCAATTTTCAGCGATGTGGCGTTTATTTAAGTAGCCACAGAAACTTGGGGGGCAGAATTTCTAATTGCATTTTCTCTATCTGCAATTTTAGATTCCTCGGTTTTGATCGAAGTGATAACATCTCTAATAGCATTATCAATTTTGACCATATTAAGAGTATATTTACCATTTTGCTCATACTCCAGCTGCCACCTCAACTCCAAGGACCTTTTTTGTTTGTACAGGTCTTGTACCATCGATAACCTCTTCATAAGTTATTCTATTAGGAACATCTCTAAACATTCCCGTTGATTCCCAGACTATACTCTTTTCTCCTAATTTGTCAACTATAGCCCTTTCAATAGACTCAGCGTTATCATTGGCTAACATCTTAAATTTAGCATAATGATCATAAGCCCAGATTTGTACGAGATATTCCTTCATTTTACTATTCTTTCATACAATTGTGGCGAAACTATGTTTCGCCACAAAAGATTAATTTAATTACGCACCTTGAACGCCAAAGATACCTCTATAGTCAGATACACCAAATCTGTATCTTTCTCTAGCTTTGTATCTTACGTTACCAGTATCGAAGTCCCCTTCCATCGCCGTTTTAATCGGCGTTCTTTCAAAGTACTTCATACCATTTGGTACGTCAGTGATAAGATACCAAGAATCTGCATCAGTTAAGAAATTGTTCACTCTATAACCTTGAGGAACCATTCCCATAGATACGATCGCATTGATGTCGTTATCAGCAGTAGAAGTTCTACCTTGTGACTTCATAAGTCTCTCAGCATTAAATTGATTCGCTGGTGGAACGATCATTTTCATTCCTCTAGCTGCAATTTTTAAACCTCTTTCGTCTGTCATTGCTGCAATGTCTACCAATGCTTGTTCCAATGAAGTCTCATTAAGGTCTGCTTGAGTTGTCAAAGTATTTTGAACTGTTCCAGCAATCGTTGGGTGGTTTGTCGCAAACAACGCAGACCCATCTCCTGATGTGAATGTAGCTGTTTGTGGTAACCCATTGATCAATGGATCAACTGCTTTGATTTGTTTAGTATTCGCCATAGAACGTGCTAATGCTTTTGTATATCTAGACGCAAGTCTGTCATACAAGTTATCCTCGATCGCTTCTTCAGTGATCGCGAATGCTAGTGCAATAGTTTCCATTGTGTAACGAGCAGTGTAAGTCTCTTGAGCATTGTCAAAAGTTACAGCTCCACCTTCAGGTTTAACTGCTGCATTTGCAAAACCAGATAACATAACTTCTTCTTCAAACGCTCTGTCAGAAGATTCTGTTACATATATCTCAGCATGTTGGTTCTCATAACGTTTATATTCCAAGCCGAATAGTGCATTCAAACCTGGCTCTAGTTCTTTAACTAGTTGTCCTCGTGATATCGCCATGTTATCCTCCTATACTCCGGCTGTGCCATTAGCTAAAAAGTGAGAATTCACTTTAACAATCCAATTGACATGAGAAGAACCGATTTCATCGTTATCGATATTCTTACTCACACCCAGGATTTTTAGCTGCTGTGCTGTTGTTGTTAACGTGTCGTTATCCAGCTCAACTCTAGAAATATAGTTTGCTGAATCTCCGGCAGTGTATTTGATGTCTGCACAATTGAAGATATTAGTCTGCGTTGAAGCAGCAGTATCTGAAGATTGTATTTCAAATCTCTCGTACGGATCATCAGCTACGAAACCAACAATATCAGTTGCAGTGTTAGCTGCTTTGAGATTGTTAGCCCACGTAGGCTTACTCGTGTTGGCATCAGTATAATAAATACCATTAAGTGAACCTAAGATAGTAGCAGTAGAAGTAGAAACTACTGCAATGTAACCAGTCGCAGCTGCTGCTACGGGATCGTTTTGGTACATCGCAGTTGAACTAGCTGCAATACTATACTCAGATAAACCTTGGTTGTCATCATTCTGTCCAACTTTACCGATCGGTCTTAGACCGAACGCTACTGTTTGATTTGCCATGATGGCCTCCTTATTGACCTGCCCTTACGGGCCTCCAGTCATTGTTAGTTTATCTTTAAGTGGTTGGGAATCGTTAAAAAATTAACTTTTCTTTGAGCCACCAAAAGTTACGCGAGATTGTCTATCGATGTCGATAGGCATACTCTGGTGTTGCTCCTTCAACAGATCTTTATCCAACGCTTCGACTTTGTCGTTATGTTGTTTGGCGTAATATTCGCCACGTTGTTTTACGATCTCGTCCGGTACCCTTGCAAGTAAAAGGCCTCCAACTCCGATCACACCCTTGTATTTACCGTCTTCAACAACTGGATAGTCTGAATCTGGATATTCATCTGATCTAACTAATTCATAACCAGATCGTAATCTGCCTTGAATATTTTTAGAATCATTAAATCCCAAACTTTCAGCTCTTATCCATCTGTGCTGAAATCCTGTCGGTGCAGGGGGTGCATCTAAAGATGATGGTGGAGTCCAAACTTTTTTATGAGATTCCTTTTCTCTAGTCTGACTCGCACGGGAAGTTTTTTTATCTGTACTCATATGCTTAAGCCTCCTTCGTGATTGTTAGTTGTTTCGCATACTCTTCAAGTGGCACACCTAATTTTTTAGCGATTGTAACTTGAGACGGCGTGAGCCTCACTGTTTTGCGACCAGTTTTTGTACTTCGCTTCGCTGAAGCTACTGTTTGTACAGGTTTAGTCGATTCCGTTACACTATTCTTATCAAATTTATGAGGAAATTCAAGTCTTATTCTTTTATCAATTTCCTTATAATATTCGTCACTTGAGGGATCAAAGCCTTCTTTTTCCGTTAGCGTCTTATGAAGATCAAAGGCAGTATAAGTCATGGCATTATCTTGTCCAAACCATGTATTATTGTCTGCCCAAGCTTCTGCTTTCGGATCAGGTGTACCTTTTGAGGTCAACTGTCTAGCAAGACTTGGCTCCTTTTTCTTTGTTTCTTGTTGTTTAGCGTACTCTTCTTGTGCAGCTTTAGTCTCATTAAATTGAGCTCTTTTTACACCCAGTTCAGATATTTCAGCTAATGCAGTGGCTTCAGCGCCAAGATCATTTGCTTCTCTAGCTGCAGCTAATTTTGCTTTAGCAGCTTCCATACCGGATATAATACGCTCGTCAGTAACAGACATAAAACTTGGCTCAAGCTTCGAGATTTTAGCATCTGCTTTTTCTTTTGCTCTCATCATTCTTTCAGCATAAGAAATTGCTTCATCTTTTTGTCTCTCTGCTTCACGCCATTTTTTAGTTAACTTAGCTATTCTTTTTTGAACACCTTCAGAGTAATGCTCTAATTCTTTTTCATCTTTCGTTTCTTCTTTAACTTCTTTCGTTTCTTCTTTAACTTCTGCAGCTTTTTCTACTGCAGGTTTTTCTTCCACTACTTCTCTAATAGTAGGTTCTTCTTTTTGAACAACCTCTTTTTCTTCGATAGTAGATTCGTCTTTTTGTTCAGGGATATCAACATCCATTGCTGGACCGGAAGTATCAATATCAACTGTTTTCTTTTCTTCTTCTGGCATAGTTTCTCCTATGATTAATATTGATGAAATATATCTTCGGGGTTCTCGATGGTTGCTAAAATTTCATCATCGTTT
>VTLG01010110.1_pt1 | contig 12659 bp, 18 predicted proteins | sample 4694571 | NCBI WGS metagenome assembly VTLG01 (sample SAMN12604809, study PRJNA352737) | marine metagenome | biome: ENVO:00000447; feature: ENVO:00000209|ENVO:00000569|ENVO:01000036; material: ENVO:00002151; isolation source: viral sequences binned using virsorter ... | reverse complement strand
ATCATCTGAATAGTTTTTTGTATAACCTGGTTTTCTTATTGAAGATCTTTTTGATGCGTTTTAAGTATTCAACTGTGTACTTAACGACTCTCTGGTCATTCTCTAAGTCATCTACGAATTGCTCACCAAACCGTAGGAGTAATGCTTTGCGATAGGCTGGGTAGTTACCACTTAGCCAGTTGTTACATTTACGGCATTGAGGATAATGAACATTTTTGGTGTTGTACCTCAAATGACTTGCTGAACCGATACTTCTGAAGTGTCCAGCGTCAGCTCTTCCTCCAATGCTCACAGTGGTTATTGCAGCAGCACAACTCACACAAAACATTTTCTTGGCATCTCTGGTCCTGATGTAAGTGTTAAAACTTCTCTGTGCTTCCTTATGCCATTGAGAAATCTTCTTATCACGCTCTCTGAAATCTCTGAGAATCGCTCGATCTCTCTTCATCTGGTCTTTCTTTGCCTGAGAACTTTTTAAATATTCCTTAGCGCACTCATAAGAACAAAAAGCCTGGACAGGTGTAATAATTGCTCCCTCTCCTTCAGCTTTCTTTCTGCAAGTCCGACATCTGCGAGTTTTCTTCCTCTGAGTCTTTTGTATGCTCATCAATCTGCTCCAATAGATCTAATACTCGACTCAAATTCATTTCCTCTAATGCCTTCAAACTTTGTAGCAGTGCCTTGACTCCCTTAGCAACATCCTCTAGCTCATCATCATTTAACTCATAGTTAATGGTTCCGCTAATCTTCAAGTTCAGTCCTCCTTCCCAAAAGCAACATGAATACCTAAGTTAGAACCTAACCAAGAATTCATGGCTTCATAGATCTCACCAACCTCTGCAGTACTCAAATCCCTAGTTGAATTTTTCCCGGTCATACTCACCTGGATCTTTCGCCACAAGTTATTTTTAACAATCTCTGGGGTCCAGGGTATTTGTGGCTTATCAATGACTTGCTCAAACGTATAACCTCCCTCATTCAAGGCTTTACTCAAACGCTGATAGTAATTATGCAAAGCTCTGTTTTGATGGGCAGTCCTGTTGGCAGAAGTTAACCAAAAGAACTGGACCTTCTTGCCATTGGCAGTCAACTCCTCTACTCGCTCCAGGAACTGCTGTTTCTGAAATTCATTGGTGACTGTGTGAGACTGTGGGTCTGTATCATTCAAAGCTGAAACTCCCTTTCTGGTTATCCCAGAAGTTCAGTCCCTTCTGGATTAAATCTGTTACTCCTTCATGGGCTGAATGACGATTCTTGATGACAATGAATTTGAGATCTGCTGCAGTTTTTAAATATTTCTTCTCTTTGGCATCAGGCTCATGACCATCAGCGATACGATTCTTGAGATAGCTTTTGCGCTTGTTGTGCCAGACAACAATGGCTTGAGCTGCAACATCAACAATGTTGCCAGAACCTCTCAAATCACTTCTTTGTGGAGGCATATCATCTGAGGTATCAAGTTTCTTGGAGTGATGGACCAGACAGATATTGGCTCCATACAACCTGGCTAATCCAACAAGAGCCTGTGTGAACTCTCGCTCTTTGTCATGGTCATCCATTACCCTGGTCATCATCATGGAATCCAGGATCACAAATCTGCACTGCTCCTGAAGCATGGCATCAACAGCCCCCAAAGCCTCCATAGGATTGATTGATCCAATATGGTCATAAACAAAAATGCGATCTTCTGACCAGGGAAGAAAAGTTTGCTCCATGAACTCTGATGTTGGTTTAACTTGAGAATTGCTGGCTTGCATACCTAACACTTCAGCAATGTCACTGATCTCCATCTCCAGTGAGATCAATCCAGCTCGATGATGTTTGGCAATGTTGAGCATTAGTTGAGAAGCAATGGTTGATTTGAAATGTCCGTTAATTCCTCCCAGGATGGAAAGACCCTTGCTTAATCTGAATTTGCTATTGAGAGAATCCCAGGGAGTTTTTAGACCAGTGAGAGATCTGCCATGCTTGAGAGCTGTGAGGATTTTTTCTTTATGATCCGAAAGAGAGGAAAGTTTATGTTGGTTGGCTTCTGCCATAGCCGATTGCAATTCTCGTTTGCTGAACTCCCGAACATCTACCCGATTCATAAAATTTCTCCATAAATCGGATGAACAGCAACTTTCTTCTTTTCGGCTTTTTCACTTTGCCAATCTCTCTGATTTGCAATCCATCTTCCAGCCTGTCTTCTCCACTGTGTTATCTCTTTCCTGGTTTTGGTTTTCTTGCAGTAAAAACTCCAATCTTTGTCTTCCCAATATTCAAAAAATTCCTCTGCATGATTCAGACAATTTTTCTCAGCGAAGTAGTCCATAACTTCACTTAATTTAGGTCGAAATGTCTTATTATATTTATTATATTTATTATTTGTGGTCGTTTGTTTGTCGTTTGAAAGTTGTTTGTTTGTTGTTTGTTTGTCGTGAGTTTGATAATCATCGTAGTTAATGATTGATATTATTGAAAATTTATTGGTAGTTTGTTGGTCGATCATCCCTTCACTTTTTAACAGGTTTAGGAACCGTCTTAGCCTACCTTCTGACAGTCCAATTTTGGCTCCATAAGCCTTCCTTCCAAACACTAATTGGCCTCTTTTTAGCTGTACAATTCGCTTACCAACAAGCATAGATCCATCCTCATAAGCAGCATCAAAAAGGAGGTGAATCCAGGTTTTTAAATAGTCAGATTCTTGGAATATCCAATGGCTTTTTAACTTCCTATGTAGATAAATAAATCCCTGTTTACTCACTTTGCATTTTCTCTAACTTTCTCTTTGCTGCTCGATAAGCAGTCCAATCTTTTTTAGTGAAACCACTTTTATCTTCTGTGTTATCCATAATGAAAACCAAGTGATACTCATCAGTTTCTTTAATGTTTTGCTTTGGAGGTTTGGAATTATCAAACCAGAGATCACTGATCTTGATATCCATCGCTTCACAGATTGCCTGTATGGAGCAACCAGACCAGCATTTAAACATCCAGGCTTTATCACCTTTTGCGATATAAAGACTCGGATTTCTGTCCTCATGAGCTGGACAGCAAGCCTTAAACTTGCCATTCCCCATGAAAGTCAGTCTTTTGAGCTTATGACTCCCAGGGAAGAACTCCATCAGCGTTTATTTTCCATTCCAATAAATAAATTCTTCTAGGCTTAACCGTGAGATCTTGCTGAACGACAAAATTACGTTTCTTTGCATATTCACTTTTAAGCATTTTCTGCACTGCTCCCTGGCTATAATCAAAAGTCCAGGCTAAATCATATTGAGTGATCTCCTCTTCTATCTGGAACTCCGCTAAGGTCTGTCCAGGAGTAAAAGGATTTATTTCACCTGTTTTACCTAAAGCATTGATAGCTCTAACTAATCTTTCATCTGAGATACCACTAGCTTTTGCGTTTTTAAGTGCAACCTCAACTCTGTCAATGTTGGTATTCACTCTATTTTATATACCTCTACTATATTTTATACCCAAAAAAAACTTGTATCTATCTACCGTAACTTTTCATTCTTTCACGCAGTTTTAGCAATTGCTCCATTGAACCTTTTTCTGTGTCTTGCAAATATTTTATGAGTTCTTCTACCTCATCTAGTGCATCATTAGATGCTGGCGTAACAGCTAAAGAGCCCAAATGAACCTGCAAATGATTAGATATTTTGCCCATTTGGACAATATCAAAACATTGATCTTGCTTTTTTGGGTTCTCTTTATCCTGATAGGTTCTCAGCCCAATATTTAATACGTCTGCCATTTCTTGTTGGTTGATTTTTCGCTTTCGCCTCTCTTCCTTGCACCTGCTTTTGACAGTTGCAGCCCAGGTTTCAACGCAGAAATGAGGAGCACTTTTTCGAAATTCACTGGTTTTCATGACCTACTCCAAGAAAAAGCAGCGACACCTAATGCTTTATATCCTTTCGGTTTTTTATCAAATTCTCGCTTTGTAATAATTTCAAAATCACTATTCTCAGTTTCTGCATATGCGACATATTCTGTTGTAATATTTGACTCTGAATGTAAAGGCAATCCCACAATGATCAAACTGCTACCTTTTTTCGCTTGGATTCTGAAATAATCGCCTTTTATGTCAATTGCTTTATCAATTTCGACTATTTCCCAGGCTCCTGGATTTTCTTTGTAAATCGTTTGTGGTTTTGTTTTTATCGGAGCCGTTAATTTGTGCCTGTAGAAAGCGACCTGAAGAGATCCAACGAGTTCATCATAAATACAAGTTGGAACAATTCCAATTTCCTGGCAAATTTGTATCCCTCTCGCCTCCGTCAATTTGCTCCTACCTGATAAAAAATTACCAAGTGCTGAAGGGGAAATCGATAAATCAGAAGCAATTTGTTTTTTAGTTTGTCCTGTTCGATTTATATAATTGCTCACTTCTTTGTTTAATTTAGACAGTTGTTTCTTATTTGTGTAACTTTTTTTGATCGACATTTTCAGAATACTTTAAGTAATTTTTAATTTTTAAACAATGCACCTGAAGTGCATACTTTTTAAAATTGATTTTCAAATATGCAGAATTTTGACATTTTCTGCAAGTCAAAATTTTGACACACTAAGTGTCCAATGAAATAGCTGAAGTATTTTTCTTCTTTATAAAAAATAGCTGTGGTATTCTTGGCGAATGAGTCAGAAAAAAGAACATGAATTAATTAGGGACTGCTTTACCCGATTCCAGGCAAATTATCAGTCTGCAAATGGGCAAAAGCTAACCCAGGCCATATTTGCTAAAGAGTATGTAAAAGTTACTCCAGGGTATGTCTCCAGCGTATTAAGGGGAGATGATTACCTAAACCTGGAAGCTGGCCTTAAATGGGCCACAGAGCTGGGAGTAACACTAGATGAGATATCGCCTCGATTAGCCATGCAGCTTGAGCTTAGTCGGTCTGGAGTCCCTTTGGTTGAGCACACTACCTTTAAACGAGTGAAGGTGATAACTGAAGATATTGTTGTGGATTGGATAAAGGCACTTAGTCAAGGTAAAGCGTTTAAAGTGGATGAATATATGCACTTAAACTGTGAGCATTCTGATGAAACCTATGCTCTCACCTGCTCTACAAAGGCAATGGAACCAGAGATAAAGGCTGGATCAACCGTCTTTGTAGACTGCAAGACAGAGCTTGAGATCGACTCTCAGTATGCTCTCTGGAAGGATGACTCAGTGGTTTATGGCACAGCACAAGGTGATGGTTTGTTTAAATTTGAGAACTCACAATATCCTAATCCTATATTTAGTTTAGCGGAAGATGATTTTGTTATCGGAAAAATCATAGCCAGGATTACTTATGGGTAGTCTTTTTTTAAACGATAAAAAATATAGTAACAGTATATTTAATGAAGCTATATGAGTAACGGTCATACACTAAAAGTACATTTGGTATTTGATTAATACATTTAGTATTGAGGAAACATAAAGTATGGATGATGAATATGATTGCTTAAATATCCATGAACAGCATCTGGATACCTGTCCAACTTGTGGTGACACTTTTTTATGGCCCAGGGACTGCGCTTGTGATGCAAATCTTGACCAAACAGAAAAACTAGAAAAAGAACAAGATTAGGAAACCAATGGCAAATAATACAGATGAAGAACTCAGCTCAAATGAGCTTAGAGTCACAGAGCAAGTCCACCTTGAAGATAAAGCTGAGTCTTTTGCAGATCTCTATAGTCAACCTATAGAGAAGTATGTCAAAGAAAAGAGAGGTGATTATCTACCCTGGTCAATGTCCTGGGCCTTATTTAAGCATCTTCGACCTGATGCCTCTTATGTTTATGAGAGAGATCGAGTGTTTGATTCTGGAGAAGTTGAGGTTGTTGTCACAGTCACTACTGGAGGTCAGTCAATGCAGTCAATTCTGCCTGTTTTGGACCCCAGCAACAAACCTATCAAGAATCCTAATCGTCACGCAGTCAATACCGCTAGACAGAGATGTTTTACTAAAGCCATTGCAATGCATGGATTAGGACTGACTTGCTGGAACTGGGTAGCCATCGAAGAAATTAACAATCCTGGAGAGTCAATTCAGGAAAAAAGTGAGAGAAAACCTCAAAAGGCTAAGAAAAAAACAGCTTCTAAAAAAAGCAAGAAAAAGCAAGATGTAATTGGTGCTGAACTGTGGGAAAAACTGGATGAAATTGAGCAATCTCTAACCAATCCCAAAGTGTCTACAGAATTAGATTTAGGCACTGTAGAGAAAGAGATCCAAGCTACAGATGAAACTCTCCAGGAGCTTCTTAAACCTAAATTAGAAGGTGTTTTCAGGTTGCTTACTGATTTCCCACCACCAGAGGAAAATCATGATAAAGCCTAAACAAGCCAATCCTCAAGATCCTACTAACAACCCGATGAGAGTTGGCTGTTTAACAGCCTCAGAAGGTAAGAGAGCTCTATTATTGACTAAGGCTGGTAAACCTCCTTCTACAGAAACAGCTTACGCTATGGAGCTTGCTATACAGAGGATTAAGGGTCGCATCAAACCGAAATGGAAAGAAGGCTTTGAGCCAGCTCCTGTTAAAAGAGGCAAACGATTAGAACCTTATGCGCTTGCAGAATGGGAAGAGCGTCATGGTGTTGAATGTGAATACAGAGATTTTGATTTGCATGAATCAATCCTCTATTTCGGAGCTTCTCCTGATTCTGTCATTGAGGATTATCTAATTGAAGTAAAAGCCATGAATGAATCCAGGCATGGAGAAATGCTCTATGCCAATAAAATCCCTCCAGAGTATCAGCTTCAGATGGATATCCAACTGGCTTGTTGGAAACACAAGGGATACAAGAAAGTGATTTTTCTCAGTTATGAGGATGAGGATCTGCCATACAGAGGATGGAGATTAGCTGAAACAGTCTATGAACCTGAACCTGGAAGGATAGAAGAGATAGAAGAAGCAGCAAAGAAGTTTTTAACCAAAGTAAATGACATAGAAAGAACTATAAGGAATAAAAAAGATGAGCAGTTTGAACCGCTTAATTATCAGTGGAAACGTAGGAAATGATCCAGAAGTAGATCATGTAAATGGTGTGAAAGTAGCAAATTTCTCTGTAGCTACCACTTTTATGGAGAACACAACCTGGCATAGATGTGCAGCTTGGAACAAGTCAGCTGATTTTGTTGAGAACCATGTGCGAAAAGGAGCAAAAATCACTGTTGAAGGTAAGCAGATAAATAGACCGGGGAAAACCAAAGAGCACGGAGATCCTTGTACTTTTCCTTCTGTCCAGGTTGAGCAGATGGATCTGCATGATTGGCTTGCTAATGATGAAGAAAAGCCAGCTCCTAAGAAAGCAGTCAAACCTAAGCAAGAGAGTTCAGAAAATCCGTTTGCTTAACCCTTGACGGAGTGCTTGGACCCGATAGGTGACAGTCCGACTCAGCTGAAACCATCCAGGCATTTAAAATGAGAGCGGAATAAGTTATGTGGACAAAATTTAAAGAAGCCTGTGATGCTATTGCTTTAGAGCAAAGATTAGCAACCTTAGAGGAAGAGCACAGAGAGCTGCAGAAAGCTCTAGTTAAGATACAAAAGCAGTTCTATGAGCATGAGGGGCATTTTAGTATTGAGACCAGGAGTAAAGATGGACAAAGAAAACCATATCCATGTAACGACTAACTATCGACAATTTAAGATCTTGCATGGAAATCGAAAAATGTCTTCAGGCCATGTTTCTGCACTGATCAAATCAATGACAGAGAAGTATATCCCTGTGCCAATAATTGTAAATCAGCATAATGAAATTATTGATGGACAGCACAGGTTTCAAGCGATTGAGAATCTAGGATTACCTCTGCATTACATTGTAATGGATGATCTAGGACTACCAGATGTCCAGAGATTAAACGCTAGAAATAAAAACTGGACCCTTGATGATCACCTAGATAGTTACTGTGATTTAGGTGTGCAGAGCTACATACAATTTAAAAAATTTAAGATTGAGCATAAGTTCGCTAATCGTGAAAATTTGACTCTGCTGCTGAATAATAGAATAGCTGGCACAAATGATGAAAAATCCTTTAAATCTGGGGGATTGGCAATTTCAGAGCAGCAACTGAAAAAGGCAAATAAAAGAGCCAGAGAAATTTTAGATTTAACTATTTTCTACAAACAGCATGAAAACAAAAGTAAAGGTGTAAGGAACAGAGATTTCGTAAATGCAATGTGTTTAGCTTACAACCAGGACAGATTTAATTATTTAGAGTTCCAGGCTCAGTTAAAGATAAAGCATAATTTGACAAAAAATAAGCTAGAAGATTTAGCTTCTCAGGTTGCTTATCAGAGGTTAATAGAGAAGATTTACAATTACAAAAGAGATCCGAACGAGCTGCTTAGAGTTGAATAAGGTAAAAAAATGACTACAGAATTCATACATCGTAAACGATATGAAGAGATGACAGGTGTTTCTCACAATGTTGTTAGTAATTGGATGAAACGATGGGAAAGAGATAAACACTATGTTGTTTTAGGGAAGCAAACGATGCTTAATCTGAATGAGGTTAATGAATGGATAAGAACAAGTGGCCTAAGTACATCTACGATGACAGAGGAAAATTCCGAATAAGGATTCGAACTGGATCAGAAAAAAAGACCCTTTACGATAAAGTATTAGTTGATACAAGAACCAATCGAGTCAAAGATTTAAGAATTGCAATAAATCATACCAGAGAGCAATTACTCAGATTAAATCTAGGTGCAGATCTTAAACAGCTTGATGAAATGACGACAGGCATGATTCGCTTCTCTGATGCTGCAGAAATCTATGTTAATCAACATATTGATAGACTACAAAGGAAAACAAAAAAACAGCACCAGGCTGATTTGGAGCATTTCCTTGTGCCACATTTCGGAAAGATGCTTGTTGCTGATATCACAACTGAGCACCTGGATGAATTTTTAAAACAGCGTAGTGTAAGCAAAAAACGTAATCAGAACATGATGGGAGTTTTCAATAGACTCTGCTCTACTGTTTGCCGTTACAACAAATCGCAACTAGCGACTAACGGCCTTTTCCAAAATGAGGATAACAGTAAAAGATTAAGAGTTAATGCTCAAGCAAAGCAAAATATTTCTCTCAATAAAGTTTGGCTACCAGAGCAAGTCCAGGCAATTATTGACGAATTACCACAACCTACTAATCAAAATAAGACATCAAGCATTTATGCACCAGCAGCAGCCGATCAAGTGCAGCTTTATTTTGTACTATTCGTAGGTCTCGGATTAAGACCACAAGAAATTTTACCTTTACGCTGGACAGATTGGTCCGATGATGAAACCCATATAAACATTGATCGTTGTGTGAGTGATCGAGAGATCCTGGAAGGTGTAGGAAAAACAGAGAGAGCACTAAGAGATGTTTATGTGCCAGAGTGGGTCAGAAGGTTCCTAAGAGAAAGCACAACAAGATTCGCTAATGGTTACATTTTTGTAAATCAATACAATGAACCTTGTGTAGATACTCAGTATTTTGACAAGGCATATCATAAAGCTAGAAGAAGGCTCAGACTTCCCCACAAGCCTCCTTATAGCTTTAGACACACAAGAGCATCAGAGCTGTTGAGTCGTGGTGTAAATCCAGCCTGGGCTGCAGAACAGATGGGGCATGATACTGGTACGTTTCTTAATGTATATGCAAAGTTTATTAAGAAATATCAAAAGCAGAACCTGGAGATGCTTGAGTCAGATCACAACATAGTGAAAAAAGTTGTGTCCGCAGAGTGTCCGCAAAAAGCCCCTAAAATAACAAAACTTCAATAAATTCAATAAGTTAGATGGCGGTGAGAGAGGGATTCGAACCCTCACGCTTGATTGATATAGCATAACATGGTCGAGCATTACTTTGCATAACCTTGATGTAAGTATCTGTTATATATAGCATATTAATCATAATGCGTTTATGTAGGGTCATGTAAAGTTATGTGAATATCGTGCATTGTGTCCGCACTGTGTCCGCAGATTTACCCTTTTTTAACTCAATTAGGAAGCTGTGATTGAAGCTATTGTTGCAACCCCATATAAGCTGCTGGGTTTCTTAAAGCATTAGCCTGGGAAACATTTTGCATAGACTCAGCAGCTAATTTTTTATCACCTTCTTGCTTGCTGTAAAGATCATTTAACCGATCTTCTTGAGCTTGCCCTGCATCGACTTGAGCCTGGAAGAACTGCTGCATTTCAATCAAGCTCATTCTTCTTACATTATCCATTATTGATTTTGGCAGACTCTTTTTAGCCAGCACTGTCATTAATATAGGCTCCATAAGTTCTCTAGTTTTTCCTCCTGAAAGTAACCTTCTTACCCTATCTGGAGCAATAGCATTTGGACCTCTCTGAGTGCTAAGTATATCTGAGGCAATTGCCAAACCCTCTCTGTACAGTTCTGATGACTTATCTTCTGTAAATCTGCCCACTAAATCACTAATTACCTTGTACTGAGATAAACCTGTTGGATCATTAGCTATAGCTAACAAATTAGCTACATTATTTCTCATCCTGGCTGCATCAGATAATTTGTCAGCAGTTGCTGATTGTTGGGAAATTGCTTTCCTGGTCTGTAAAAAGGCAATTTCTCTTTCCATAGACTGAATAAACCTAGCCATTCCTTTAGGGTCATTTTTAAATAAAATTTTAACTCTGTCCCTGTTGACTTGTTTTTTCAGAAAATTATTTGGGAGTGTTGCTCCAGCAGACTGTGACTCAACCTGGTTCATGATTGCATCTCTTGCCCCTAACCTAAATGCTTTCATTTCTGCAGCAGAAGCATCTTTTGCAAAAGTAATTAAATCAACAGGTGATTCTTTAAAAAATTGCTCACCAACTCTTTGAGCAGCTTTCATTCCAGCAACACTGGAAAAAATGTTTCTTGCCTCTTTATATCCTGTAAAAGTTTCATCAGCTATATCTAAAAAAGCATTTTTTTCATCTATGATAGCTGATGCTGATTGCAGACCTCCTTTTCGTATTTGAATCTCAATCAAATCATCATAAGCCTGTTTAGTCTCATTCACGATATCAAAAGGTGTAGGATCTGCTCCAGATCTTTTAGACCTTGCTTGAGCATTTTTTAAACCTACTTCATACGCTTCTGCTGCATAACCAGTATCACCTTCTAACCATGTTGTAAGTTTCCCTGGCATGGCATTTTGAGAAGCTCTTGCTGTGTCGTAGGCTTCATCAATCTCAGCTTTCATTGCTAGTTGATAATCAGTTATAAAAGTTGCTGAATCTCCACCAAATTCCGGCATATCAGCAAAATCTTCTCTTAGCCTCCTGGACTGACCTGTTCTGTCATCTCTGGCCCTACCAACTATCCTATCGTTTAAAAATTTAACCTTACTAGTTCCTAGCACTCCCTCTGTTTGCAAATTACGATAAGCATTTTGAAAAGCTATATCCAGGTCTGCTGGTATACCTTCTGGCCCTAAATTGTCATAAAGCCGCATCGCTTCATCGAAATCTATTTCTGCATCATTGAGAGCATTTATAAGATAACCAGCAGCAATTTCCTCTGGCATATTTTGAAAGCCAGTTATTGTCCCTTCTGCAGCAGCCAATTTGGAATTTTTAGCCCAGGTTTTAATTGCACCAACACCAGCCTCAATACCCATTGGAGTCAGTGCTTCAATTGCTAACTGTCCCCAGGGATTTTCTACATATCCAGCAGCACCAGCACCAATAGTGGATAATACTGTGTCTCTGACATATTGAGGTTTAGTGAGACTAGAAATTAAATTGAGAGCTTTTGGATTCTTTACAAAACTCATTACAGCTTGTCCACCCCACTGAAACCCTTTAGCCATTGGTGCGGTAAAAAGAGCAGCATCAGCAGCCATACTAGCTTGTCTTGCTCCTCTCTCCGTCATCATAATTTCTTCTGCTGAAGGCAAAACATCTCTCATGCTACTTCTTGCCCCATCATCCTGTTTACCTGTTGCAAGATTTGTCAGATTTCTAGCTTGATCAAAAACAAAGTCTCCAGCCCCTAAAACATTCCTAACTAGCTCATTACCAAATGCCTGAGTTGCTCTTACCGGCCCAGAGGGAACATCTTGCATCAACGCATTAGCTGCTGTTTTGTATGTGTTTACTTCAGCTAAATTACCCTGTTGAGCAGCCCAAGCAGCCATAGCATACTGTTCTGCAACATCAAGTTTGCCCATGTTGTAAAATACTTGAGATTGAGCAGCTAAACTTTCAAAAGTATCTTCATCCATATCAAGCCTCTTTAACGTGCGGTTGGGTTGTTTTGGTTAAGGAAAGTATTAAAATTTGGGTCACTAGCGTCAAAACCAGGAGTGACATTTTGACCATTACCTGATCCTGGAGTTGTTGTTGGTGTAGGACCAGTGGCTGCACCAGGAGCGAGTCCTAAATCATCATAAAGGTATCTTCCAACCAAAATATCAATCTCGTTACTGTATTCTTCAGGTCTTATTTCATAGATGCCAGTTTCATTTAGAGCATCTTCCATCTGTTGCATGGCATAAGCGTTTCTAGTTCCTAATTGTTTTTCTGCTTGTAATCCCTGCCTCATTTTATCTTCATATTTTCTTATAATATTAAGAATGATACCCATGTTCGCTTCTGGAGAATTATTTATGCCAGCAGATATTTGTTTCAGTTGTTCTCCTTCTTCTGCTGTGAAAGAAGCTCCAAAAATGTT
>VTLG01008379.1_pt1 | contig 12659 bp, 13 predicted proteins | sample 4694571 | NCBI WGS metagenome assembly VTLG01 (sample SAMN12604809, study PRJNA352737) | marine metagenome | biome: ENVO:00000447; feature: ENVO:00000209|ENVO:00000569|ENVO:01000036; material: ENVO:00002151; isolation source: viral sequences binned using virsorter ... | reverse complement strand
AAGAGAGATAAAGAATAGAAATAGAGAATTAGGACGTGGCGACTTAAAAGGCGCTTCAGAAACTCAAAAACGGATTAAAGTCTTATTAAGAAAAACCCGTAACAAATAGGCATTATGGCAACAACCTCAAATACATATACAGCAAATGGTTCCACCGTCGATTTTGCTTTTACATTTCCATATCAAAATAGTTCCGACATTAAAGTTAGTGTCGATGAAGTTCTTCAAGATCTTACAACTCATTACACATTACATAATGCAACAACAATCCGATTTGGATCAGCTCCTGCTAATTCCAAAAAGGTAAAGATTTATAGAGATACAGATAGTTCTAAACTTGCTGCAACCTTCTACCCAGGTTCAGCAATTAGATCCAGTGATCTCAATGACAACTATACACAGAATTTATACGTTACTCAAGAAGCGGAAAACGACTCTACTGAAGCTCTCAGTAATTCTCGTGTTCTTGAAAGCGGGGCTTATGTATCTGCTATTACTAAAGCTACATCTGCTGTAAGCACTGCTAATACTGCAAACGATACTGCAAACACAGCTAAATCAAGAGCTGATACTGCTATTGATGATTCAGCAGCAGCTGTATCCACAGCTAACACAGCTTCCACCAATGCTAGCAATGCAAGTGACACCGCTACTACTGCTAAAAACACAGCAGATAGTGCAAGTAATACAGCTTCAACAGCCAGTACCACAGCAAACCAAGCTGATTCAAAAGCTGATAATGCTGTATCGACGGCAAATAGTGCATCTAGTACAGCAACAACAGCTAATACAGCTGCTACTAACGCAAAGTTAGCAACTGACCGCTTGGTAGCTACAACCTCTAATGGAGGTGCTTCTTGGACTTTAACAGGTAATAATACAAACGCATCAACTGATCCCAAGGGTGTAGGTTATGCGGTTACCCAGGCAGAAGCTGCAGTAACTACAGCTAACGCTGCAAGTGCTTCTGTAGCAGCTGCTGTGCTATATACACCAAAATCTGATAAGGCAGCGTTACAAGCTACAGAGCCTACTGAAGATGGATATTATGAAGTAGCAGACTCAAGTGATTTAGTAAATGGAACCTGGACTACTAATTCAGTTTCCTATACATTAAGTGGTATACCTGCTAGTTTCCAAGGAAGCGCAGGACTGACAGTACGTTTGTCTTATACCCACTCTAGTAAAACATATGCTTACTCTAGTTACTTTGCTAATGATCCAGAAGAGAGATATATTTCAGATACTAGAACCTTTGGCCCTACAGTAACTTATACAGTTAAAGTAGCTACAAAGACTTCTCAACATAGATATAATGGAAGCGGGCATTCTAGTGGATTCACTATTGATGCTCAGCAAGCTCCATTCTTGGAACTTAACCCAGGGATGACATATAAATTTGATCAGGCAGATAGTTCTAACTCTGGCCATCCACTTGCTTTCTATGAAGTGGCGGATAAATCCACAGGATATACTACAGGGGTAACTTCTAGTGGAACACCTGGTAATGCAGGTGCTTATACACAGATAGTTACATCTGATACTAATCCTACAATTCTACACTACCAATGTTCTAGCCATGCTTACATGGGGAATGCAATGCAATGTAATACTGCATTCGATAGGACAGCCCACCAAGTTATTGATGCTGGTAACTTTGACAATGGTACAAGTACAGCAGCACTTTCAAACACTTATGATGGAGGCAATTTCGACAGCTAATGGGAACACCAGCAACTAGAACACCTGTCCGTATTGGACGGGGTACATACTCAAATTTAAATTCAAGCAAGGCTGACATCCTTGAAGGTGAAGTTGTTTATGCAACTGATCAAAATAAACTATATGTCAAAGAAGGTTCAAATCTTGAATCAGTTCAGATAGATGCTAGCTTATATGCTACATTAGCAGGTTCTACATTTACAGATAATATTGTAATAGACAACCAGAAGGAACTAAGGTTCGAGGAATCAAGTGGTAATGGTAATAATTATGTAGGATTTGAAGCACCAGCTACTTTAGGTGGTGATCAGATCTGGGTTCTACCTACTGCTGATGGTTCTGCAGGACAACTCCTGAAGACAGATGGTAGTGGTAACCTTGGATGGGCTACTGATAGTACAACAGATGCTACTAAAATGCCTCTCGCAGGCGGCACGTTCACCGGGGATATATCATTAGATAATCAGAAAGACTTGAGGTTTGAAGAAGCTACAGCTAATGGAGATCATTATGTAGCTTTCCAGGCTCCAGCTTCTATAGCTTCTAATGTAACTTGGACTCTACCTGCATCCGATTCAAGTGGATCACAAGTACTTCAATCTAATGGATCTGGTACTCTTACTTGGGCATCAGCAGGTGATGCAACTTTAGCAGGTTCTAATAGCTGGACAGGTCCGCAACGAGGATCTATAGATGCATTAACTTCTTCTGCTAATATTACAATTAATATGGGTACTGGAAATAATCATTCAGTAACTCTTGCTCATAATACTGCATTTGAAAATCCTTCTGGTCAAGTAGCTGGTCAATCTGGTTCAATCTTTATTACACAAGATGGTACTGGATCTAGGACTGCTTCATGGGAAGGAAATTGGAAATGGAAAGGCGGAACCGCGCCAACTCTTTCAACAGCAGCTGGAGCTGTAGATCGAGTAGACTACATCATAGCAGCGTCTGGTAGTATTCATGCGGTGGCAACCCTGGATGTGAAGTAAGATGGCAGTACTAACTAACACAATGCTGCAGGGTACTTCTGCAGATACAGGAGAAGATGGTGCTTATCAGATAGAAAAAAGTCTTAGGTTTCATCCTAATCATAACCCGGCAATACGTCAAGTCCCTGCAAGAACAGGTAATAAACGAGTTTGGACTTGGGCTGGTTGGGTAAAAAGAACAGGAGTTGGTACTGAACAAGATATATTTAGTTGTGTAGATCCTGATTCTACCGGAATAAGAACAGCATTCCGTTTTGAAAATGATAAACTTGCTTATGGAACTTATTCTAGTAGTTCGTGGCAGCATTGGTCAGTAACAACAGATGTATATAGAGATATTGCATCTTGGATGCATATAGTTTTAGCTTGTGATACAACCAATCAAATAGCAGCTGAACGGACTAAATTATATGTAAACGGTAAAAGGGTCACTATGAGTAATGACCCTGCTCAGAATTTAGAAACATTTGTAAATTATACAAGAGTTGATAGAGAAGTAGGTGGTTATACATCAGCTAGTAACGAATTCAATGGTTATATGGCTGATGTACATTTCATTGACGGAATGCAGTTATCCCCGGCTGCATTCGGATCATTCGATTCAACGGGTATATTCAATCCGAAAGCCTTTGCACTTCCAGCTCCTAATGCTGGGACTACATATAGTGGAGGAACAGTAACAGGATCTAACACAAACAGTGGTGGTGGTCCTGCTCAAGCCTTTGACGGAAGGTTATATAGTGCTCATTGGCGTACTAATAATTCTGAAGCACAGAAACTAACTTTTGGAAGTGCAATCACAGTATCAAGTTCATTAAATTTTTACTGTAAAGGCGATGGGAATCAAACCTTTTCATACTGGATGGACGGCACTGAACACAAAGTTGATCCAACAGCCGAACTTGGAGCTAATACTGAAGGTTGGGTTCAAAGAATAGGAGCAGGTTCATTTCAAGCAGTAGAAGTTTCTAGTAATTCCGGTGGTAATCGTTCAAGATTAATGGGAATAGAGGTTGATGGTGGTCTTCTTATAAACGGCAAAACCGATATAACTACTAGAGATAATCCGAATGATGGAAGAGTATGGTCTGATTTAGGTACAGCTTCGGGTACTCCTTATACCTCTGCTTATAATCATACTAAAGCTTTTGACGGCTCCTTAGCTACTCAGTTTTTTGCGGCAACCGGTCCAAACTCTGCTGGATTTACATTCACTACTTCTATTTCTAATTATGAAACATTAGAGATGCTCATAAGTGGACCTCATAATAATTTAACTACAGGCTTCAAGCTTAATGGTGTAGATAAAACATCAGCTGTTATAGATGTACATGGTAATGGTGGAGTTGGCTGGGTTGATATTGGTGCATCAGCTTTTTTAAATGGTGCTGCTTTATCAAGTTTTGAAGTATATTCAACAGCAGGTAATACTTATGTTGGAGTACACGGTATTAAGGTTGATGGTCATTGGTTAGTTGATAATACCGTTGACAACTCCTTCCATCTTAAATTTAATGATACAACAGATGGTATAATATCGTTAGGTTTAAACTCTTTTTCAAAAGATCTTACTACAGTAACTCATGCGTCTAAACCTATATTAAAAACAAACAGTACTGGTACAGGATTAGGTAGTGGATATAATACTGATTCAGATGCTGCTGATTTACTTATTGCAATACCTGGAAATGCAACTAATGGTATAGATGATGTTCATGATCATATTTCAGGAACCTCTGGTAGTGCAATTGCTACTACTAATAATGGTAGTATTGGACCAGCTTTTCCTGGGAAAAATTATGGATCTTCTATAGAATTTGGTAATAGTAAATATATCAGTACAGCTTCTATTGATAGAGGTAGTGATGATTTAACTATTGAAGCTTGGGTAAAAGTAGACTCCTGGGTATCAACCTCTGGTACAATACAATTCCCATTAGCTGAATGGAGTAATAATGTAGGTAACTTTAATATCAATAGAAATAATTATGGAGATGGTACTGCTAAGGATTATACCTTTAGTGCTTATAATGGATCATCATCTATGTGGTCAGCTAAAAATACATTTACAGTAGATGAATGGTTCCATGCTTGTATGACATATGATCATAGCGCGACAACTTTACGTTTCTATTGTAACGGGGAGCAAGTAGCTGAAAATACAAGCTTTAGCTGTGCTATGGGTGATCAGACTTGTACAATAGGTGGTGCTAGCGGTGGTAATTATTTTAATGGACAAATAGTTGATTGGCGTGTATATAGTAAAGTAAAATATACTTCAAACTTTGATCCACATTTTAGAAAAGATTTCGTTAATGTTGAGGGTTTGAGAAGTGAAGCTGAATCAGACAACGCATCAACAGTTTCTGGAACAAGATCAAGTTCAGGTGATGCTATGGTTGTTAAAGCTGTAGGTGGTCTGCCTGTGACTGGATCGTTTAATAATGCTGGTAACTGTGGTGGTAATAAGAATGCCTGGTGGTCTAATGATGGTATAACTTGGTATTATCTTGAACAGTTTACTGGGCAGAGTACTGCTAAAAAAGCAAATTGGTTAGCATTTGCAGGAGGTGCTAATGCGAATGCATCATTTATAAAAAGTGCTGGTACTTTTCATTATTCATATGCAGGCTCTTCAAGCTTCGACGCTGGAAGTGGCTCATCACCATTAACTGCAGATCAAACAGGTTTAACATTTACTGGTGGTTTGTTTTACCCAAGTGTAGATTCTATGGTAGATTCTCCAACGAGTTATGCACCAACAACTGGGTCTGATAAGGATGGAGGTGTGACGAGGGGTAACTACTGTACTTGGAATTCCTTAAGGAGTAATCAAACAAACCTTAATGGTAATCTTCAGTGTTATGATCAAAATAAAAGTAGTTACGGAACCTTCTTAATACCAAAGTCAGATAAATGGTATTTTGAAGTTAGATCTGGAGATTCTAATTATATAGGTATAGATAATAGAGGTTGTGGTGGTACTGAATATGTTCATTATAATCATAATGGTCAATACCAGAAAAATGGTGGAACTAGTAATTATGGAGCTAGTTACGGAAGTGGAGACTTCATTGGTGTTGCCATTAACATGGATGATGATCAAATAACTTTCTATAAAAATGGCAGTAGTCAAGGTGCAATTAACTTTTCTGCTGTTGGTCTAGTAGATCTAGATATAGTACCTCTTGTTTATTCAGACGGTGGTGGTTCTATATATGCTAATTTTGGTCAGCAACCTTTCAAGCATGCTGCTCCTGCAGGTTATAAATGTTTATGTTCAACAAATATTCCAAATACATTTAGTTCTGGTACTGACGGTGATGAGAACGACCCAGCTTTGTATTTTAATGTAAAATTATGGGAAGGTAATAGTACTAATGATCATCATGTTGTAAATGATTTAAAATTCAAACCTGACTTAATTATAGTTAAAAATAGAGATTATACTGATGGAGCTGTTTGGCATGACTCTGTTAGAGGTATGACTACACAAACATTATATAGTCATATACAGGATACACAATATAACCAAACTAACAGAATCACATATTATGACGATACTGGATTTAAAGTAGGTTGGCCTAGTGCTGATGATGTTAATGAAGATGGTCAGAGTTATGTGAGTTGGATGTGGGATGCTGGAACAGCTGGTGGAGCTAATAATGATGGTGATACTAATGTTTCAAGTCCTGATCACTGGAAGAATTCTACTTCTGGATTCTCTATAACTAAATATTCTGGTGGTTCAGGATCGACAAGTGTAGGTCATGGATTAAGTGCTAAACCTCACTTTGTAATAGTTAAATGTATTTCAGGAGTAAATTCCCAACATTGGACAACATATCATAAGGATTTAGATACTGGTGATTATCTAAAATTTACAGCTGACGATGCTGTTGATTATGCAATGTTTAATGATAGTCATCCAGATACAACTAAAGTTCCTTTAGGTAATGATGACCAAACAAGTGGTAGTAGTGGTACTTATATTATGTATGCTTGGACTCCAATCCCTGGCTTTTCACATTTTGGGAAATATACCGGGAATGGTAGTACTACAGGTCCATTCGTATATACCGGATTTGCTCCAAAATTAATAATATTGAAACGTGAAGATGATGATAATGATTGGATGGTATATGATAGAGCTAGAGATCCGTTTAATGAAGGTAATAAACTTTTAAAATTAAACAGTTATGCTGCAGAAACTACAAGTGCTGATAATGATAACATAGATTTCTTATCTAATGGTTTTAAAATTAGAGAAGATAATGCTGGAATGAATGCAAACAATGGAGTATATGTTTTCGCAGCATGGGCTGAGCATCCACATAAAACCGCGAGGGCGTTATAATGCCATATAAATATCAAGGTAAAAAATTACCACTAGATAAACCTTTTACTGATATAGATGGTACTAAGTACCCAGCTAATTGGTTAAGGTTATCTACAAAACAACAACGTGATCAAGTACCTGGTGGTGCTATAACATGGGAATCAAAATAAATGGATCCGCCTGTTCTACCCTCATTCAGGCTGCCTGATCAAGTATTATCAAATCCGCCTACTTTACCGCGTCCTACATTAGATGCACCAGCAGCGGATTTACCTTCTTATAAACCTATACTAGTACCGTCTAACGCTTTGATGGTACTAGAAGGTACTAAATCTGAGAAGCAAGAAGAGGAAGAAGGTAGACCTCAACCTAAAGAGGTTCAGATACCTTGGACTAATTATAGAATGCCAGTCCCTGAAGGGGAGATAATGGTAACAGCTGCTACGACAGCTGCAATTTCAGTTGCTGCAACATTAACTGCTACAAGTCTTTTCAAGCAATGTGTTAAAGTATTTAAGCCTATATTGATGCAACTGGCTAAACGCATACAGAAGAAACTGAATGGAAACTCCACAAAAGAAGAACCTTCTGGATAAACTAAAAGATGGTATAGATGATAAAGAAGAACAGATTCAGATACTCGGCACCTTTGTACGCTTAGGTGTTGTTGTCTGGGCTGGCTTTATTATAACCCTTAACTATGTAGAATTACCGATGATTAAAAAAGGTTCAAGCGGCGACATAACTTTTGTAGCATCCGTTTTCACCGGAGCGCTGGCGACGTTTGGGCTCAATACATCTAATTCTAAAGGTAAAGGGAACAATACACCCGTAAATTGTCCTATGGTCAAGAAAAAAGACGAATGAAACGATGGCTAATTCTCTTAGCACTGTTATCCCCCTCGGTAGCAAGAGCAAATCAAATAACACCAGCCTTTACTCAAGGCTCAATGAATGCTACCACCACAACAACTCAAACCGTCACAGAGGTCGTGAACCAAAAAGTATATGGCGGAGAACTGAAGAGCTGGTCAGGAACTGGAGTAACAGCCTCTGGCGATATAACAGATTCTCAGACTACCTTCAGTCAAACAAACGCTGGAGACGACTTTCAGCTGGATATAATAACCAGAGTAGCGGATACAACAACTGGTTTAGTTCTATTGGAAGACATAGACATAACCAGAAACATCACAACAAACGCTACCACTACCTCCTTATCGGTCTTCTCACAATAGGTTGTACTCCAGCCTATGCCGATGATGATACATACAATACTTCGGCTCCTGAGAGCACTGCCACTGGGAATGTTACGAATCAAGCTGTACAATTCCAGAATAACGGTGCTCCCAGCCGTCAACAATATAGCAGACATGTGAGTTGTAATGGTTCTACCATGACATTCTCACCTTTCTGGTTAGCTAGTGAGAACAAACCTTATGATCCTGAAAGTTATTCGAGAGGCTGGAACTACGGCGCTCAATTAAACTTTATGGTTCCTTTGGATGGAGAGACTGTTGAGCGTTGTAAATCAATCGCTAGACGAGTCGAACAAAAGATGCGCGTGGACTATGAACTAGTTCGCGCATTGAAGTGCGCCGAACTTATGCAAAAGGGTTTTACTCTTAGGCCAGGTTCCCGCGTCGAACATATGTGCAACGATGTTGTACCTATTGTTTCAGTAATTAAAAATCAACCACTTAAAACACCATGATTCTACTAATTAAGCCAATTCTATTCACCTTCCTAAGTTCTAAATCAGTTAAAAAACTAGTTGTAGATCTTTTGGAAGCTTATGCTAAGTCTACCGATAACACTATCGATGATGCAGCAGTAGCACTAGTAAGAAAGAATTTATTCCCTGGAGAAAATGTCTAAAAAAGCTTCTGAAGAGAAGTTTAATGAGCTACATAACCTTGTCACTCTTGAATTCCTTAAACGTGTCAAGAGTGGTGAGGCTTCAGCCCATGAACTCAAGGCAGCATGTGACTGGCTGAAGACAAATGATGTCACTGGAGTTGCCTATGAAGGTAACCCACTTGATAAATTGAACAAAATAATGCCTAAAGTTGACCCTGAACTAGTTCAAACGAGGTTATATGGCAAGCAAAAGTACTAATTACTATCGTAGTAACGCTGATGCACTTAAAGTTAAACAAGAGTATCAGCGTGAATACAACAAAAAACCTTCACAAAAGAAAAAGAGGGCTGAACTCAATGCCATCAACAGAAAAAAAGGTACCTATGGCAATGGTGATGACAAGGATTGGTCTCATACAAAAAAAGGAACAGTCGTCTCCGAAGGCCAAAGCAAAAACCGAGCAAGAAACAGAGGTAAGAAATAATGGCACAACTTAGATGGCTTTACCCAGAAGAACTTACAGATAAAGAAAGAGAAGGTCTTCTTAGAAGAGGAACTAGAACACCCCAAATATCAGGTAAACCTGGTAGTTTAACTTGGTCTGATATAGGTGAATCTATAAGTGGTGCAATGAGTACATATGCAGATATTAAAAGAGCAGAAGTCGACACAACTACTAAAGCTTGGTCTGATGTTGGTGAGAAATTAACTACACCAGGTAAAACAGCAGGTAGACCAAGAGGTCCAGTTAGAGGTGTTGAGAGAGTACCTTACCAAGATCCTACGAAAACCGCAAATAACGAAGCTACTAATGAGGCTGTTACGAATGTAAGCACGAATCCAGGTGAAGGTACTTCTGAAGCAGATGAGTGGACGAAAAGGACAGATTATGCAAATAATCCTGAAGGATATGTTAAAAGTGGATTAAAAGAATGGACAACAGATGATCCAATTACTAAGGAAGCGGAGACTGTTAAAGGCAGCGAGGAAATTATTGAAGACCCTGATGGTAAACTTGCAGAAGCAGGTAAAATAGAAAGGGAAGCAATAGAGATGCAACCAGCTGCAAATCAAGGTCTAAAGATTTCCAAATCTCAAGCTGCTGATTTAATGGCAATTGTTGGTAAAAAACTAATGGAACCTAAAGCTAGGAAGGGAGGCCCAACGGATATGAATAATCCTCAATGGCGTGCTGCTAGAGGTTATGGCGGAAGTGACTTTATAAGGAGTTGGGGATGAGTTTATTCGATGATTGGCAAGAGATTGATCGAAGAGGTCAACAGTATCTTTCTAGAGATGATGGTTATGTACCTTGGGGTACTGGTTTAGTCGAAGGAGCTAAAGATTTAGCTGGTAGAGCAGTTAACCAACTACAAGAATGGGCTGAAGAAGACCCTGATACTTGGACTGATGATGCCTTACGCCTTATGGGTGGTGGTGTTAAGAATGTTGGTAATACTATGGCTGACTGGGAACGTAGATCTGAAGAAGGTGAACTAGGTGTACGTTCAGCAGCTGGTACTGCTCTACGTTTTATGAATTGGTCTAGTGAACAAGGAGCTAGATTAGGTAGAACTGGAGCTAGAGCAGTAGGTGTTAACGAAGAATTAGGTGGCTTCTTAGGTAGTTTTCTACCAGAAGCTATCGGTACTAAAGGTTTAAGTAAGGCAGCACAGGTTGGTAAGACTGCTAAGCAGATGAGTAAACTAAGAAAACTTGGTTATGCTCTAGAAGTAGAAGATGCATTTACTATTGGTAGAAAAGGTTCTTATGCTTTGGCTTTCGGTGGCGGCGACTTAAAGAAATCAGGTTTATTTGAAGCTTTCTTTGCACCTAAAAAAACTAGAGAGTTATTAGGTAAATCTACTAAAGCTGCTGAAAAAAGATTAAAAGAAGTATCCGGTCAATTTTCAAGTATAGGCGCACCAAATACTCTTACAGGAACTGGTTTTGGAAGTAAAAAGGTAACAAGAATATTAGATCCAGATGCATTTAAAGGTAATCGTGAATTAAAAGAGCAGTTAACCTTTTTAGCACAACAAGGTGAATGGAATACTGCTGATGAAGTTGCTAAAATGTGGATTAATAATCCTGAAAGATATGGTACAAAAGGTTCAGCATCTTCTTTTATAAGAGAAAGGTTAGGAATGTCACCACATCATTATGGTATGGATCTCGATTTATCTAGTTATACTTTAAATACTACTGATAATTCTTTAGTATCTAAAATACTTAGAGAACAATTTGATGTATATCCTGGCGACCATATAAATAATTTTATAGGCGCATTCCATGATGATACTGCAAGAGTAGTTAAAGCTCGTAAAGCTCAATTAGCAAAGCAACTTCCTGGTGATTATAAAACAAACTATAAAGAAGTAGCTAAAATTGATAAAAAACGTAAAATAGCTCCTACTACTATCGGTTCTGAAGTACTAGAAGGTATTGATGATCCAGCTGAAATAAGAAAAATATTATCTGAATTACCTGCTGATGCTACGCCTAGTTATCCAAAAGGTACAAAATTATCAGATTTAGAATTACCTGATGTCGCTATAGCTAGAGATCATCAAGAATTTATACATGGTATAACTGATAAACTTCCTGAAAGACAGAAATTAATTGAATTAGCTAAATCAGATCGATGGTTAAAGATGTCACCAGAAAGTAGAGCATATGAAATAGCTAAAGTTGCTAGATTAAATCAGAATGTAACACTTAATGTTAATAGGTGGCGCTTGAATAAAATAATAAAAGCAATGAAAGCTGATAAAAAATTCAAGCCTTTAGGTAAAAAAATTCAATGGCATGATATACAAGAATGGATAGTTAGAGATCCTAGAAGATCTGCTATGTTAGAATGGCATGGTACTTCTGTTAAAGGTATTAATATATCTAAAGCAGAATTAGTAAGAGATTTATCTTCTAAAGAAGCACAACTTGTAGCTGATGTATTTGGGCTTAGTAAAGTACCTTTAACTAGTAATGCTGTTAAAAAGTTTGAAAAAGCTAATAAGCTTAGAAAACCTACAGCATTAGAGAATGTTAGAGAACAACTTACTAAACAATTTGGTGAAGATGCTATATACGATCCTAATCAACTTGAAGATTTAAAAATAAGTACACCTAAACAATCTAAACCTGTCACGATAGGCCGTTCACGCATCCCTAGAAGCGGTTCTGGTCGACAGTATGGGTATCCATAATGAATAACGTTTTAACGGCCTTACAGGCCGATTTCAAGCTGTTTCTGCAAGCCTTGTGGGAGCAGCTTGACCTACCATCCCCTACCCGAGCACAATATGCAATCGCAGACTATCTTCAGCATGGGCCTAAGCGTCTTCAAATTCAAGCTTTCCGTGGCGTTGGAAAGAGTTGGATCACAGGAGCTTTCGTCCTCTGGACTCTCTTTAAAGATCCTGAAAGAAAAATTATGATTATATCGGCCTCCAAAGAGAGAGCCGACAACATGTCTATCTTCCTACAGAAACTTATTATTGAAACTCCATGGCTAAATCATCTCAAACCGAAAGCAGAAGACTCTCGTTGGAGTCGCATCAGCTTCGACGTAAACTGTTCTCCTCACCAAGCCCCAAGCGTAAAGTCGGTGGGCATCACTGGACAGCTAACAGGGAGCCGCGCAGATTTGATGATCTTGGACGATATAGAGGTCCCAGGCAACAGCATGACGGAGCTAATGCGTGAAAAACTTCTTCAACTCTGCACGGAAGCAGAGTCAATT
>VTLG01014282.1_pt1 | contig 12660 bp, 8 predicted proteins | sample 4694571 | NCBI WGS metagenome assembly VTLG01 (sample SAMN12604809, study PRJNA352737) | marine metagenome | biome: ENVO:00000447; feature: ENVO:00000209|ENVO:00000569|ENVO:01000036; material: ENVO:00002151; isolation source: viral sequences binned using virsorter ... | reverse complement strand
CATCCATTTTTCATGGACGCATGAAACCTAAGCATGGAACGGGGCTTAGGTACTAAGGAATTACAATGACTGTAAAACTAAAGTATCGTGGTGTAACTTACACTAAAACTCTAAACAATTAATTAAATGAAAAAACTTGCACTTGTTCTAGCAACCACTCTAGCTTCTACACCTGCAATGGCTGGTGTTTATATAAACGCTGAGTCTAATGATGGCTATACTGGTAAAGATTATACAGGTAGAACTGTAGATCTTCACGTTGGCTATGAAGGTTCTCTTAGTAAATTTGACTACTACATCCAAGGCGGTCCTGCTTTCACAGCAGTCGTTGATGTAGATGGTACAGATTCAAGATTCTCTGGTAAAGTTGGTGGTACATTTAATGTATCAGACAACCTTGGTGTATATGGTGAGTTCTCTGGTATCTCTAATGAAGATGCAGACAACAGCTATGGTACAAAAATTGGAGCAAAGTATAGCTTCTAATGTCACAACAATCTAAAGGTGGATTTGGAGTAGCTAACCCTATTCCTTATTCACCCGAATCTAAAGGAGAAAAACTTGACACTCTTCCGAGTGAAAAGCAACCACCAGGTGTTGATGAAGAGAAATGGGATGAAGACATTTCCATTGAAGAAGCTTTGTCAACTTTGTGAAGAAATTAAATGAATTATGGATAGTAGTTTTCGGACTTCTATCCTTTATTCTCTTTGTAGAATGGTCTCATGTGAGACATCATGAAAAGGCTGCTCCTTATTGTGCAACCTTGCGAGTGCCGATGGAAGAAAGTAGGTTTCCAACCTAACTTAACAGGGGTTCGATTCCCCTCACTCGCTTTGGCTTCTGGCCCTGTACGCAGGATACCCTTTAGCCGTCTAGACGGTGGGAAAGACCACAAAACTTCGAATTAAAATTGTGCACGATGGTAATTTATACATTCAATACATTTTAAAATAAAGACAAATGGCACAACAAGCCACAACCGCCACTGCCAACGGTCCTATTTATGGAGGTGCCGATAACGGTACCTTGACAAATGCGGGTACCGCTGCTCAGAGGCGAGAACTTTACCTGAAATTGTTCTCAGGTGAGATGTTCAAAGGTTTCCAGCACAACACAATTGCTAGAGATCTTGTAACAAGACGTACCTTGAAGAACGGCAAATCAATGCAGTTCATCTTCACAGGACGTACAAAAAGTGAATTTCATATTCCAGGCCAGAGCATACTCGGTAACGACGAGAAGACTCCTCCAGTAGCAGAAAAGACAATCACCGTTGATGACTTACTCATCTCCAGTGCTTTTGTTTATGAGCTTGATGAAACATTGGCTCATTTTGACCTACGTGGTGAGATCTCTCGTAAGATCGGTTATGCACTAGCTGAGAACTATGATAGAAGAATCTTTAGAGCTATAACTAAAGCTGCTAGAGCTGCTAGCCCAGTATCAATGGCTAGTTTCAAGGAGCCAGGTGGTAGTATACTTAAGGTTGGTACAGATACAAGTACAGCTAAAGCTGATGCTTTCGATTCTGATAAGTTGGTGAACGCATTCTATGATGCGGCAGCAATTCTAGATGAGAAGGGAGTCAGTGGTGATGGACGTGTAGCTGTTCTTAACCCAAGACAGTATTACTCACTGATACAGAACGTATCTGGTAATGGTCTAATCAACCGTGACGTACAAGGTACAGCCTTACAGTCTGGTAATGGCATAATTGAAATTGCAGGCATCAAGATCTACAAGTCAATGAACATTCCATTCTTAGGTAAGTATGGTACTGATCCTGCTACAGCACCTAGAACAGGTTACGACTCTGATGACAACTTCGGTTCACACGTTGGAGCTGCCATGGAAGACATGGAGCAAGCCGCTAACTCTGGTACACCAGCAGGCGGTCAGAAGACAACTAACAACTATGGTACAGCTGCTAAGTTTGCTAACTCTTGTGGATTAATATTCCAGAAGGAAGCTTGCGGTGTAGTAGAAGCCATTGGACCTTCTGTGCAAACGACTTCTGGGGATGTATCAGTGGTTTACCAGGGAGATGTCATATTAGGACGTCTCGCAATGGGAGCCGATTCCTTGAACCCTGCTTGTGCAGTTGAACTTGTAGCTGGTGTTAACACTGCTCACGGTACAACTGGTTGGGGTGGTTCAGGTACTGAAACTGATTCTATCTCTGACGCTGGTTTCGCAGCATCTAACCTACCTTCTGCAGGTTAATTTAAATAATACACACATTGGGAGGCTTCGGTCTCCCTTTTTTTTTTCAAAAAATTTTCATGGCTACCACAACAACTGAACTCGATACCGAATTATCCGCAGTCAACTCTATACTGGGAGCCATCGGTCAATCTCCTATCACCCAATTAAAAAATGCAACAGGCTCATTAATTAGTACTAACCCAGAGATATCATTTATTTATAATATCCTTACTGAAGTAAATAAGGATGTACAGAATGAAGGTTGGCATTTCAATACTGAAGAACACGTCAAGGTCAGTCCTGATGTAACTACTAAGTATATAACATTACCACCTAACACTCTTAGATATGATATACATGATGGATTAGTTTCTAAAGTAACAGATGTTGTAACTAGGTATGGTAGGTTATATGACCTAGTAAATCATACTGATGAATTTGATGCTGATATATATGTAGATATAGTAAGTCTATATGCTTTTTCTGATATACCTAATTGTTTTCAAAGATACATTACTTACAGAGCTGCTGTAAGAGCTGCCACACAGCTTGTATCTAACCCTGGATTAGTACAACTATTACAACAAGACGAGGCTAAATCTAGAGCCTCCTGTATTGAATACGATTGTGACAAAGGAGATCATTCATTCTTTGGTATTCCTCATGGGTCTGGGTATAGATCTTACACACCTTTCTCAGTACTTAGTAGATAATGTCAAGCATAACACAAACAATACCTTCTTATACAGGTGGAATATCTGAGCAACCTGATGCATTAAAAGTTCCTGGGCAAGTTAATAAAGCTCAAAATGTACTACCTGATGTAACTGAAGGGTTAATGAAAAGACCAGGAAGCCAATTAATTGCTTCTTTATCAGATAATGGTACTGCAGCTTTAAACTCAGATCATACTGGGAAATGGTTCCATTACTATAGAGATGAAGATGAACAGTATGTAGGTCAAATAGCTAAAGACGGTGATATAAATATGTGGAGGTGTAGCAATGGAGCTTCACAAACCGTCCATGTAGCAGCAAAACCTTGGCTTGCTAATACTGCATATACTGTTGGACAGAAAGTAAAAAATAATAGTAATGTTTATAAATGTTCTACTGCTGGTACATCTGCAGGATCAGGTGGGCCTACTGCAGGATCAGGAACTGGTATAGTAGATAACACTGCTAAATGGGATTATGTAGCAGCCTTAAGTGGGTTAGAAACTAGTTTAACTAACTATTTAACACATACTTCTAATGAAGATTTACAAACTTTAACTCTTAACGATTATACATACATTACCAACAGAACAAAAACTGTTGCAATGACTGCTACTGTAGAACCTGAGCGTCCTGCAGAAGCATTTGTTCAATTAAGAAGAGTAGCTTATGCTCAGCAATATGCTATAAACTTATATGATTCTGTTAACCTATCAACAACTAATACAGCTACACGTCTTGATATTGAACTAATTAAATCTAGTAACGATTATTGTGATACTAATGGAGCCATGGTATCTAGAGGCAGTAGATCAAGTCAATCAACTAGATGTGATGACTCAGCTGGAGATAGTAGAGATGCTTTTGCTCCTAATGTTGCTACACGTATATTTGCTATAACTGATGGAGCTTCTATAACAGACTATGACTCTATATCAGGTGATCATACATATACTATAGATGTTAAAGATAGTAGTAATAGTTCTGTTAATAGAGGATCTAACTTATACTTTAGAATAACTACAACAGGTCAATCAGTACCTTATCAATCAGGTACCGATGTAATATATCAAGCTAGATACACTGTAACACACGATATGTTATATGGTGGTGAAGATTGGGTAGAAGGTGATTATTTTTACTTATGGATGAAAGATGCTTATTATAAAGTAACTGTTGCGAAAGTAAGTATTTCTCAAGTACAAGCTAACTTAGGTTTAATAAGACCAACACCTACTTCATTTGACGCTAAAACAGTTGTAACATCTGAAAGTATTTTAGGAGATTTACGTGCAGGAATTATAGCCGCTGATAGTTCATGGGTTGCTTGGACTGAAAGTGTCTTAGATGGTTTAGCTGGTTATGGTGTTAAACAAGTAGGAAATGGACTTTATCTACGACGTAATGTTAATACTCCATTTAATATAGCGACACCTAATGATGAATTAGTAAATGTATTAACTGATTCAGTACTAGATATAGCAGACTTACCCACTCAATGTAGACATGGTTATGTAGTTAAAGTAGCTAATAGTGATTCAGATGAAGATGATTATTATGTAAAATTCATTGGTAAAAATGGTGCTGATGGAGATGGGATATGGGAAGAATGTGCTAAACCTGGAGCCGAAGTTGAATATGATAAAACTACATTACCTATACAACTTGCTAGACAAACCGATGGATCGTTTGTACTAGATCATATAGACTGGGATAAATGTAAGTCAGGTGGCACTACTCCTGATGGTACAAACCCTAGAGCTAGTTTTGTAGGTAAAACAGTTAACAAACTATTGTTCTTTAGAAACAGGTTAGCAATATTAAGTGATGAAAATGTCATCTTATCTAGACCAGGAGATTTTACTAATTTCTGGGCGGTTTCAGCTATAGCAGCTTCACCTAAAGATCACATTGATGTATCATGTAGTTCTGAATATCCAGCTGTCATTTATGATGGAATCCAAATTAATACAGGTTTAGTTCTATTCACTAAGAATCAACAATTTATGTTGACAACAGATAGTGATGTTTTAAGCCCATTAACAGTGAAGATGAACTTCATATCTTCTTTTAATTTCAACGCTAAAACTAACCCATTTTCATTAGGTACAACTATTGGTTTCCTAGATAACGCAGGTAAACATACACGTTTCATGGAAATGGCTAGGGTATTACGAGAAGGAGAACCTGATGTAATCGAACAAAGTAAACTTATAAGTAGATTACTAGATCAAAATTTAGATCTTGTGTCTAACTCAAGAGAGAATGGTCTAGCATTTTTCAGTGAAAAAAATAAAACAACTTTATATGGTTTTAGATATTTCAATGCTTCTGATAAACGTATACAACAGTCTTGGTTTACTTGGGAATTTAAAAATAAAATAGTACATCATGCAGTATTAGATGATGATTTATTTTTAGTCACTGCAAACTCAAGAACTCTTACTAATGAAATTGTAACTAGAAGTACCAATAATCTAACTCTAACTAATCATGGATTAGCTGTAGGTGATACAGTTGTATTCCATAATGGAGGTGGTACAGCTTTAACTTATAATGGTGCAAATGTCGCTGATAACACTACATTCTATGTAAGTACAATTCCTGATTCAAATAATTTTACTATATCTACAGCTAATAATACTACTGTTGGCACTTTAGGTGGTGGTAATGCTGCTATGTATATTAACTATACATCTAATAAGAATGTATTACAGAAGATACCTTTAAAGATACATACAGATAGTATGATAGTTACTGAGGATAGGAATACTGTTGATACAACAGATGATATCACTTATAAGCTTCATTTAGATAATATGTATGCATTAGATTCAGGTAGTTTATCAGCTTATGATGCTGCGAATAATCGAACTACATTTACAATGCCTACAGCATTTAATCTTACTAGTGATCTATCTGCATATGTATTAGCTACAACAACTGATGATACCTTACAAGGTTTATGTGATAATATAACTGTCTATAAAGATGGTAATACTACTAAACTTAGTTTCCCTGGTAACTGGAAAACTTATGTAGATTCTGGTGGTACTACACAAACACCTGCTAACACAATTATAATAGGTCAGAAATATGATATGGAAGTTCAGTTACCTACTCTATATTATCAAAGTAAGGCTGATACTACATATACATCAGATCTCCGAGGTTCATTAATTTTACATAGAATTAAATTAAACTTTGGTAATACTGGTTTATATGAAACTATTGTAGAACGAACAGGTAAAGATGATTATACAGAAACATGGGAATCAACTTTAGCTGATGGTTATTTAGCAAACCAAGTATCATTTGAACCTGAAATAACAAGAACTATCCCTATATATGAAAGAAATACTAATACAACTATAACTATTAAATCCACACACCCTTCACCTGTAACATTATATTCAATGGTATGGGAAGGAGACTACACCTCTAGATTCTATCAACGTGTCTAAAATAACTATCCGCCCAATCACAAAGGAGGCTGCTTTAGAAGTGGCCTCTAATTTACGCCCAGATGACCTCAGAGAGGTCGTAGAAGGACACGGTGTAGATCCTACAGAATCATTATTACATGCAGTTCAGTCCCCCTCCTGTATCTATTTCACAATGCCTAACGGCAAGACTGCTGGAATGGCTGGAGTAGAACCTGATGGTCAGATCTGGATGGTATGTACACCCGTTATCCATGACTACCCTATAGCTTTTGCTCGTGGAGCTAAGCATTTTGTGGAAAGACAACCTCATAAGTTACTGTGGAACATTGTTGATAAACGCAACACTGCCCATTTAAAGTTACTTAAATTCCTTGGTTTTAAATTCTTACGTGAAATAGAATTTGGACCAAACAAATTATCCTTTATAGAGTTTTGCCGTGTGCTTAGGAGCAGGAGCAAGGGCTGCTAACGAACAAGCCCGAAGAAATTACGCATACCAATTACAACAACGAGAACAAAATTGGATGCAAACTCTTAGTATTACTAGTACTGAGAGGATTATGCATGAACAAGGTGTTGATGCTAGTAACATAGGTGTATCACAAGTTTTAGGTGATATAGAAGCTAAGTTTGGAGATCAACTTGGTCAAGCTTTACAAGAAGACGAAGTTAACTGGAAAGAGTTTTTAGAAGAAAATACTGGTGCTAAGATGGCTGCTAGTGGTCAAACAGGTCGATCTGCTGCTAGAGCTAGTACCTTAGCTTTAGCTGAATACTTAAAGAAAGGTTCACGTAAAGCTCATGAATTAACAGAAAGTAGACAAGAATTAACTAAAGCTGGCCAGAAAGCAGTTGCCATGGCTCGTGCTGAACAGATGAACAGCTTTGCTAAGAACAATATAATCAGGAACCCAGACCTTGCACCTCCACAACCTGTTATGCAGAACGTTGGTATGGCAGCATTGATGGATGGTTTAAGTATAGCTGCTTCTGTTGCAAGTATAGGTACTGGTTTTGGCTTACCTGGATTCGCATAACTAATTAACTATGACAATACAATATGATCCACAGAAAGTCACCGACTGGTTGACTCCTTTAGAGAAGGTATACGCTAGGCAGTCTCGACAATTAGAAACACACCATGCACAATTAAGAGAAAGAGACAGACAAGAAAGAGAAGCTAGGATAGATTTACCTGAAGTGTTTGGTAAGTTAGCCCAGTTCTCTCAGACTATTGGTTCAGTAATGAAGGCTAGAAAAGCTAAAATAGATGAAAACAATATTGGCAGATGGACTAATTATAATGCTGAGGAAATAACAACTATTTCAGATACGTTCAAAGAATTAGATAGAGAAAATTTACTTGAGCATAAAGCTTTCCAAAAACAAGTAGGTACGCTAGAGGATTCTTGGGTAAAAAAAGAATTATCTGGATTATCATCTAGAGAAATTATTGAACTTAAAAAATTTGTACTAAAAGAAAAATTAAATTATAAAACATTTCAACATTTCCAACAAGATGATGATTATATATTACAAGGTTGGGATAAATTAGAAGGTGAAGCATTAGATGCAAAATATGAAGATTGGATTAAAAAAGATTTTGGACATTTAGATGGTGCAGATGGAATTGTTTTCCATAGTGTAGCAGCTGATATTCAAAGGATGGTAGAGACTAGAAGGACGATTACCCAAGGGAAAGCTAAAGAAAGTGCTCTTAGTGCAGAAGAATTAAACTTTAAAACAAAAACCGCTTCTTTTTTAAAGGCATCTGGTACGCATGATGCTATTACTTTTTGGGAAGGTCAACTTGCTAGTCGAGCTGCTACTTTTAAAGACATACCTAATGGTAAAACAGCTATACAACAAGCTACAGATAGTATGGTAGTAGATGTATATAATATGATAGATAAGGGTGAAATAGGTATGAATGAATTAAATAAATTATTTACAGGTGAATTAAAAGGTCATCCAGCTGCTAAAAATATACCTGAAGCGTTTTTTGATAAAAAAGGTACGGTATATACTCTTTTAACTAATAAAGCATTAGCTAGTGGTCACGCTAGAGTTGAGTATGAAAGAATACAAGGAGAATCTAAAGCTATTGCTCTTTTAGATAATGCAAGTAATATGAGTCAAGAGGAATTTGACAAACAAGCATTAGCATTAAAATCTATTACATCAGAAAAAACACAAAGCAGATTAAGTAGGTATAGTATAAATTCACAAACTGAAGAAGTTTATCAAGCTCTTATTGGAGAGTATAATAAAAAAAATATTCTTACTGGTGGTAATTTGATCGCACATGAAGCTCAAATAAAAGAAGAAAAGAATGATCAATTTAGAACCGAACTACTAGCTAGAATAGAACACCATAAAGAAAGGAGAGAACAACTAGGTTATCCTTCAGATGATGAGGCTTTTGTAAAAGCTAGAATACAGAAGGCTTTTAAATTAACTTTAGGTGATGACGAAGAACTTACTGGTAAATTACGTGATCTTCAAATACATTTAGTACAGAAACTTCGTAAAGGATTTCAAGATCAAATTGAAACACCAGATTTTAAACCAATTGTTGATCGTAATGGTTGGATATTAACTAATGATGAGTTTGAAAATTATGTAGTTAAAAATGGTATTGATGTAAGAGCTACAAATCAGGAAGATGCAGGTGAAGGTATTTTCTCTGCAGATGGTACTGGTAAATTATTAAATTGGAAACCATTTGCAAAAGATAGAGTAGATGCTATTAAAGAATTTAATACTAAATTTGATACTACTGCAATTAAAAAATACGACAAGAATTTGTTTGACGCATTTAAGGAAGCTGAGGGTAATAGCGGGACACAAAAAGGACTTACAAGTATGGATCGTGTTTTAAATAAACCTGAATCAGTAGCAACTAAAGAAGATCTACTTGGCTTTTTTAGTCAAGGTGTGGTTTCTAAAGAACTTGTTTACAAAGCTCGTAAACTAGGTATTCCTGCTAAAACTTTAATTAGAAGGCAGTTAGAAGCATTAAAAGATAGTGGTTTGTATGATGATTATTTGAAATTACATGGTTTAGATGAAGTAGATTTCCCTGAAAGTGCTGATGAAACTCTTGATAGTATATTAGCTAAAAGTGGTAATAGAGATTTATTATATAATTTTAATCGTGGTTATACATCTCCTAACATAAATCGAAGAATAATTAAAGCATACAACGATGAGATGGATAAAAAAGGATTAAAAGGATACAACCCTTGGGGTATAACTAGTGAACAAAACCCAACGAACGCTTCAGTAACAACTGGACCATAACTATGGATGAAATAAATTTGGAAGATATTGATGTAGATGAAATTGATGCTGCATTAGAATCTTTACAAAATGATGATGTACTGCCAGAAGAAGAAGTACCTACGGATACTCCTATTCAACCTGAGCAAGTACAACAACCTTCTACGGAAGGACAACAAGAATACATAGCACCTGGAGAAGAGGGATTCGTCCCTAGAGAAGGTGCGTTAGGAGCTATACAAGATATAGCTGAAGCCACTATTCGAGATTTACCTGAAAACTTATACGAAGGTGTAGCACCTATTGTTGGTGTCGCAGATACTGCAGTAGATACTTTCAACTTAGCTACAGGTTTCAACGTACCTAAGCTACCTGAGTATGAAGAAAAAGCTACTCAGGCTGTCCGTAATATATCTGGTCTAGTATTACCCTCACTAGGTTTAAGAGGTATGGCTATTCAAGCTGGTACTAAACTACAAGCAGCTGGAGGTGTAGGACCAAAGTGGTTAAGATCTTTAGGTAACAGAAAATCATTTGAATACATGTCTAAGTTTGGTATCGATATCGGTACTGCTGGCTTAGTTGATTATGTAGCAGAACAAAACCAAAAGGATGATAACTTAGCTGGTACTTTAAAAAAGTATTGGCCTAAGACATACCAATGGATACCTAATAGTATTGCTACAACTGATGATGATACACCTGGAGAGAAACGAGCTAAGAACGTTAATGAGGGAGCTATCTTTGGATTACTATCTAGTGTAGTAGAAGGAGCAGCTTACATTTCTGGTGCTGGTGCAAGCATGAAACGTTCTTCTAAATTCACTGCACTTAAAGGTGGTAATAAGAATATTAATGACTTAGCTAAAGATGAATTTACAGATATCAAGTTCTCTGATAATCCAGTAGAAGATACTGTACTTAGAAACTATGCACGTAAAGAAAAAGAACTTAACTTACTTAATGAATACTATGTAAGTAGAGGTGAAGATCCTATTGATTGGAGTCAGTTTGATGAAGGTGAAACATTAGTTCGTACTAAAGATGCTGATGGTATTGTTGGTGCTCAATCTGATGCTGCACAGATTCAAAACAATATTGATTCTGCATGGGGTAGGATAGGTAATCTTATCCATGAAGCTGCACGTAAAGAAGGTATTGAACTAGAGAATCTAAGTAAAAGAACCTTAGTTAGTGAATTAACACAACAGTTAAAGGAAGGTGGGTCTTTTAGTAAGAGACTTAAATCTAATAAACTTATCTCATCTAAGATAATGGATGAAGCTGGTAAGAAATTAGCAGCTACATTACTACATCCTAGAGTATCACCTGATGAAATCATTGGTCTATTAGATGAATTCAAGAGATCAGTTGATGAATCTGCTATTAGAATTGTAGGTAAGAAAGGTATATCTGGTGCAATTAAGCAATTAAAAGCACAGATGATAGACCTTGATGCTCAAAAAGCAAGAGCTTATCTTGTAACTTCTGAAGCTGGACAAATAGCTGACATGGCTGAAGGTGCTAGACTAATGGAAGAAGGTGCTTCTATAAATAGAACTATTGACTTAATGGCTGATAGATTAGAAGTATTAATGGTAGAAAAAGGTTTAGCTAACTTTGAAGCTAATTCCTTAATGTCTCATATGAATGCCTGGAAGCAAGCTGTTGAAACTGGTGATAAAGAAGTCATCAATGCAGCTGCTGATACTATATTAGCTAATACAAACAGTAGATTAACTGAGCTTATACCACAAGCTAAAGAGTGGACTGAAACTTTAAAAACTGTAGCAAGAGAAAACCCTGAATTCCTTAAACCTTTATTACTAGCTAATGAGTTCACTGATGGTGATGTAGACTCTTTGTTTAAATTACATCAATGGGCTGGTGAGAATTTAGGAGTATTTAAGAAAGCAATTGTTGACCTTAACCCTGAAGTACCTTCAATTATCAATAAGGCAATTTGGAGTAATTTATTTAACTCTGCTCTATCAGCTCTAGGAACGCCTTTCAGGGCTGGTGCTGGTAACTTGACTGGTTTGCTAGGTAGAGGAAGTGCAACCGTGTTTGGAGCCGTTGCACAGGGCGATCTAGCTAACGCTAAGAAAGCTATGGTTGCTCACTTTGCATTAGACAATACTTTACAACAAGCATTCAGTCATATGAGGCTTGTATTTAGGAAAGCTTCAACTAATCCTAAAGATGTTAGTTACGTTATGCGTAGTGATATTGCAGTTAAGACTGAAAAAGGTTTAGATGCATTACGAGCATTTGCTGATGCTTCTAGTGCAGAAGGTGAAGATGGAGCTAAGATGCTTCTTAATGTCTTTGAAGATCTAGATGCAATATCTACAGACCCTGTTCTTAGATTTGGCGGTAACTCCATGACAGCATTAGACGGATTTACTAAGTCAGTAGTTGCTAACACAGAAGCTAAATACTTAGCATATAATAAATTAGCTCAGTCTGGTGAAGAAATAACTGAAACTAGTCTTAGAAAAGCTACTGAAGAAATCTATAATAAATGGTTTGATGCTAATGGAATGATTAGTAATGAAGCTGTTGATAAGATTACAAGTGAAATAGCACTTAATGCTGATTCACCTGTTGTAGATGGTTTCAACTGGTTTATTAAACGATTCCCTGCTGCAAGATCATTCATTTGGTTCCCTAGAACTACTGCAAACGTTATTGATACGTTTGGTAAGTGGAGTCCTGGGGGTATATTCTCTACAGATTATCAAAAGATGTGGGGACCATTAGGACGTAAGAAGGTAAGTGATTTCTCTATGGATGAGATTGCTGAGATCTTACAGAGTAAAGGTAAACCAGTTGATGAGTTTGCTAATGAAACCTTCCAAATGCTTCGCTATGAAATTAAAGGTAAAGCAGCTATAGGTAGTTTAATGACTACTACAGCTTTCTTTGCTGCAATGAACGGTAGATGCACAGGTACTGGTCATTATGATAAAGCTAGACAAAGACAAAGAATTAGAAGTGGATGGAAA
>VTLG01013649.1_pt1 | contig 12660 bp, 12 predicted proteins | sample 4694571 | NCBI WGS metagenome assembly VTLG01 (sample SAMN12604809, study PRJNA352737) | marine metagenome | biome: ENVO:00000447; feature: ENVO:00000209|ENVO:00000569|ENVO:01000036; material: ENVO:00002151; isolation source: viral sequences binned using virsorter ... | reverse complement strand
TACCGTTCTAAAAAGAAGGCTGAGAGGCAAGGGCGAGCCATTGAGGCAAGTAAACGACGGCGTAAAAGATGAGAAAATTCAGAAGGGTTGCCAAAACTAAAAAAGGTACGCCGAAAAAATATTTAGCTGGGTCTAAAAACCCTGCGGCAAAAGAAAAAGAGATAAGAGAAACCGCTGAGAAATACAAGCGTGGTGAATACATAAATATTAAAGAGGTAAGTAGAAGTCGTGCCAACCAAAGCAAAACCAAAACGAAGTCGCAAACCGTTAAGCGCAAAAACAAAAGCCGCACTCAAAAAAAAGGCAGATAATAGTCGCTTCACCTACGGCCAATTAGCTGAAGTTTATCGTAGAGGTCAGGGTGCATATCTTGGTAGTGGTTCGAGAGACGTTCCGATGGCGGCATGGGCTATGGGTCGAGTCAATAGTTTTATGACAGGAAAAGGTGGTGCAAGAAAAGCTGATAAGGATGTCTACGCTAGAACAAAAAAAGCATAAAAATCTAATTTGATAGTCATTTTATCTATATAGAACGCTAAAAATACATGAAAATAGACGCTATAAAAGAAATAAAGGTCGAAGAGCTAATACCTTACGTTGGTAATGCTAGGACTCATTCTGATGACCAAGTTAGTCAAATAGCGGCAAGTATCATTGAGTATGGGTTTACTAATCCAATACTAATTGACGAGCAGAAAGGTATTATTGCTGGCCATGGTAGATTACAAGCGGCAAAGCTACTGGGTATGAGTCTAGTGCCTACGATTACCTTAGCTGGCCTAACAAAAGCGCAAAAGAAAGCCTACATTTTAGCTGATAACAAAATTGCTTTGAATGCTGGTTGGGATATGCAAACCTTAAAGTTAGAACTAGAGAGCTTGCAAGAATTAAACTTTGATTTAGGTCTAACTGGTTTTGATGATTCCGAGCTAGGCAATCTTCTCAACCGAACTGAGGGACTAACCGATCCAGATACAATTCCTGAAAAGGTAGAGCCTATAGCTAAACTTGGAGACGTTTGGCGTTTAGGAAAGCATACTTTAGTATGTGGCGATAGCACTGACCCACTGGTAGTAGAGTCTTGTTTAGAAGGCGTAAAACCTAATTTGATGGTTACCGATCCACCTTATGGAGTTGAGTACGATGCAAGTTGGAGACAGAAAGCAGGGATAAATAAAAACCAATTAAAGATGGGCGAAGTAAAAAATGATGACAAAGCTGATTGGAGAGACGCTTGGTCTTTGTTTGAAGGTAACGTGGCTTACGTTTGGCATTCAGCTATTATGGGAGCGAAGGTTGAGGAGAGTTTAACCGCCTGCGGTTTTGAAATTAGATCGCAAATAATATGGTCAAAAGATCGATTTGCTTTGAGTCGAGGTGATTATCACTGGCAACACGAACCTTGCTGGTATGCGGTTAGAAACAAATCAAACTGGTCAGGTAGTAGATCAGAATCAACGATTTGGCAAATAAAAGCACGTGAGGGAAAAGGACTTGGTCACTCTACGCAAAAACCAGTTGAGTGCATGAAAAGGCCAATTGAAAACAATTCAAGCGCAGGACAGGCCGTATACGAGCCTTTCAGCGGAAGTGGCACGACTATTATAGCGGCTGAGATGGCTGGTAGAGTATGTCATGCAATAGAGTTAAACCCGGAGTATGTAGATATAGCCATCAAACGATGGGAAGATTTCACAGGCAAGAGGGCAGAGTATGCCAAACAACAAATTTCAACCGACCGACGAACAGCGTAGAACCGTTTTATCGATGACTGGTTTTGGAATACCAGTCGAGGACATTGCAAAGGTAATTATAAATCCAAATACTAACTCATCTATTTGCAAGCAGACCATGTATAACTATTTTAAAACAGAAATAGAAACTGGTCATGTAAAAGCAAACTCAAAGGTTGCTGAGTCATTATACAAGCAAGCAATAGATGGAAACACAACAGCAAGTATCTGGTGGACTAAAACTCGTATGGGTTGGAAAGAAACAAACGTTCACGAAGTTGGTGGCGAGTTAAAAATAAGCTGGGATGAGATCCCAGATTATGACTAGGAGTTGAGATTGAATCCCTATGATGAAATGAATCGTCTTGATGGAAGTAGAAAAAGCGAGACAGGTTTTTTAGGTAGACTATCTGATTTGAGGAATCTTGTTAGAAATCCTCCTAAGGTGATGACAGAATCTTCTATAGGCGTTCCGGGAACAAATGAAATGTTTCGACCGGCTTTAGTTCCAACGTTGACGCAAGATGAAATATTACAGGTGAGACTTGGAAATATCACTCCTGAGATTCAAAGAAAATCTTTTGAACACTCTTTGATGCGAGAGCGTTCAGGCAGGCCAGTATTCTTTGAGGATTCTGAGATACCTGAACTGCAAGGTGCTGATGAATTTATAAGAACAGGGATTACGCCAGATAGATTCAATCCTTTAGTCACCGGAACTATCACGCCCTTGCCTGAAACAAGAATGATGAAGATGGGTCGTGCCTTTCAAAATTATTTGAATGTATTACGCAAGACCTTTCCATCCGGTAACCCTTACGGTCAAGCGTTGGAAGATTTTTTCTTAGGCGGATCGGAAGATTTAGCTGACAGAATGGCTATGGGAGATCGCAGAGCAATTGTAGATACACGACCAAATACGCCGTTAATTGATCCTGTAGTACCAGAAGCGGCAAGTTTACTTCCTATCGCAACGGCGGTGAATGTAGCAACAAAAACTGCACCCCTAGCCACAGGTCTAATAGCGGCTAGAAGCGCCACAGAGGGCTTAAAAGAGGCCTTAGAAGTACCAGATCAGGTTAACAGTCAGGATTTGTTAGGAGATGCTTTAGTTCAAGCGAGGTTAGCTACCGATCCAGCATCTAACGTTATGATGGCAACAAGTAAGTTTACAGAGTTTGAACCTAATGAAATTAGATTAATAACGCGAGAAGATGGAAGAAAACTTCTTCCTAACGACCCTGATAGGTTTGGGTTTCGCTCAACAGTAGCCGATGTGTTAAATTTAGATACTTTTCCTAACAGCGGTACGGCGCAACAAATGCTTGCGGAGTTAGGTCAAAAAGGTGGTTTAAGTAAGCGCGCAAAAGATGCTGTTGGTCAAAGGAATATAAACAAAGAGGAATTGAAATTTCTTGGTGTAACTGAATTACTCGAAGCCGCCGATAAAAACAATAAGCGAGTTACTAGAGATGATCTCCTCAATACGGTGTCTAGAAATAGATATAAATATAATTTGCAGGAGGAGATAAGACTTGATCAAGATCCATTTGAAGTAATTGTAGATATAGTACCAATGGAAAAGGCTCAATTTCGCACGCCTTATAGCGAAGGTTTAGATGAGCTAATAGAGATGAAGTTAGTCGAAGGAGAAGATCCTAAGATATATGGCTTACCGCAGGATGCCTCTCCAGAAGAAATGCGTAATGCAATAGAGGATTTTTATGTAAGAGGATATGACCAAATCCCGGAAGAAAAAATAACTGTCGATATAGATCCATCTCTTATACTTAGCAGTCCGCGAGTTGCTGATGATCTTCCCGAAAATTCTCAAATATATGCATATAGAAATTTTAGTTCTGAGTTTGGTGACGGCTACTATGAAATTAGAATTGGAGATGATGTAAACTACAGAGTTTTAGATTCAGATGACGTGTTTGTTGATCCAAAGTTATTAGATTATGACGATTTTACCCGAAGAACAATTGACAACAGTCAAGAGGCAGTAGTTCAACTTAAACGTGTTGCTCAAAAAATAACCGGAGCTAAAAGAGCGCAATTTAAACAAGAAACTGTTGACTTTGATGTTGTAGGTTTATCAGATCCTGAAAATTACCGAGAAATTATTGTGAGGCTTCCTTACGAGACGCCGGGTTCAATTCGAGGGCATTTCGGTAATGATGTAGCATACCACGCAAGAGTTTCTGACCGAGAGATAATAATACCTAATAACGTTTTATCTAAAGATTTTTATAAAAATGAAACTCTTCCAGCAAAAGATGCAACGGTAGAGGACAAGTTGGAGTCTTTTAATGTTTTTATGAGCGACCAATCGCCTCAGAGACAACAACACTATAAAGATGTTTTGGATAATGGAAGATATACAAGGATTTTATTTGTAGATGAGATTCAAAGTGACTATGCGCAAGCTGTAACGGGTGGAAAGACAAAAGGCCAGTTAACGAAAAATGAAAAATTAGTTTTGAAGTTATTGGATCTCAGTCCTCAAGAGGTTAATAAAGGATTACGCAGGCTAGATATTCCTGAAAACCATGAAGCTCACAAAAAGTTGATTCGTGAAATTAAAAGTTTTCGAAACAAATATAAACAGAAAGAGGAATCTTTAGACAAAGAAATCCGTGAAGGAATTGACAAAAGATATGATCTTGAAAATACACCTATGGATGGTTTTGCAAGAGATGATGATTTCTATAGTGAACTGCGACAAATCACTGAAGAAGTAGAGGCACTCAAAGACAATCAAGTGAAGGCGTCGGGATATAAAGTAAATGCCCAAAGTTTATTAGCTAAATTTGGCCCAGATAATAAAACTGCGGAGGATACGAGAAGTTATGTGAAGCTAAAAGATCAGCCTCTAATAGGTAGCGATCAATGGGTTGACCATGCTATTAAAAATTTAATTACTAAAATGGTAAACGAAGATTATCCAAGTATGGTTTTTTCAAGCGGTAAAAATCAAACGGAAATGTGGGGAAATAAAAAATTACAAGAATTTTATGACAGAGATATTTTAAAATCAGTTAAAAAGATTTTGAAAGGCATCGACCCAGATGCGGTAACAACAATTAATTTAAGAGCACGAGATTCCCTTGATTTTTATGATAATGTTAGACAAGGTGGTGATAATCAACATATCATCATAGAAAATACTGAAAAAATAAAAGATTTTATAAAGAATATTGGCGAAAGCCCAAAAAAAGGATTTAACGTTTCAGCTGTTGCTCCGGTAATTGGGTCAGGACTTTTAGCAACACCAGAAGCAAGTCAACGAAATGATAACATAAATGCTGGGCTGTTAGCTTAATATGGGGATAGAGTATCGTATACTTTTCAGCAGAGAGAACCCTTCTCCCCAGTACGTTAAGCTCTTACATGAGTATAAAAAGATGCATGAGGGTGGCAAGGTCTTTGATGGGAGATCGCTACATAACTGGATCGATATCATTGGTGACTTGTTAGAAGAGCACTCTTGTAAGACTTTATTAGATTATGGTTCGGGTCAAGGTAAATTATATACAGATGATTTTTGTAATTTATCTGACAAACTAAAATGCAAGATTCAAGACCATTGGAAACTTGATGAGGTTCACTTATTTGAACCAGCAATAAAAGAATTTGAGGTATTACCTGATAAAAAATTTGATGCAGTCATTTGTACAGATGTGTTAGAACACATACCAAAGGCTGATCTAGGGTGGGTACTAGAAGAAATGTTTGCGAGAGCAGACAAATTACTTTTTTTAAATATAGCAACCTACCCGGCTTTAAAAACTTTTGCAGATGGAACGAATGTTCATGTATCATTGTTTCCTGTTAAAGACTGGTTAAGTTTCATTGAAAGAATACACAACCGTTATCCGGCTGTAACGGTAGAGGTGTATTTTGATGAATATAAAGAGTTTGAAGTTTTGACAAGTGGGTTTAAATTGGAGGGCAGAGATGCCAGATATAAAAATTCCTTATCGGCCGAGACCGCTACAGCTCAAAGCGCATAAAAGAGTTGAGCGATTTGCTTTATTAAGTTGTCACCGACGGTTTGGTAAAACAGTTTTCGCTATAAACGAATTAATTAGAGCCAGTGTTACTTGTAAGAATCGTAGTCCTAGATTTGCATATTTAGCGCCACTATATAGACAAGCTAAAGCGGTGGCGTGGGATATGCTCAAATATTACTCGCGGCCTATACCGGGTATGCAATATAACGAGGCCGAGCTTCGTGCAGACTTTCCAAACGGTGCGAGGATATCTTTGCATGGCGGTGATAACCCTGATCATCTTCGAGGTTTAGGATTTGATGGCGTTGTGATGGATGAGTACGGTCAAATGTCATCCAGACTATGGGCTGAGGTCGTTAGACCGAGTTTAGTTGATCGACAAGGCTGGGGTGTCTTTATTGGTACGCCCAAAGGATATAATAGCTTTTACGATCTATACGAAGCGGCCAAAAAGGATCAGGATTGGTATGTAGCCATTCATCGAGCGAGTGAGACAGGCTATGTAAATCAAGATGAGCTTGATGCCGCAAAAAAACAAATGTCTGAAGAGCAATACAATCAAGAGTTTGAGTGTTCTTGGACTGCCGCAATACAAGGTAGTTATTACGGTCGATTGCTAGAAGATGCGCAGAAAGAACAAAGGATTAGTAAAATAAATCATGATCCCGGACTCTTAGTTGAGACGTGGTGGGATCTTGGTGTATCTGATTCAACTTCAATTTGGTTTGCACAAAGAAATGGAGCTGAAATACGTCTCATAGATTATTATGAGGCAACAGGCGAGCCTTTATCGCATTACGTTAATGTTTTAGAGGAAAAGGCTAAGTCGGGCGGTTGGAAGTATAGTAATCACGTATTTCCTCACGATGTTCGACAACGATCTTTAGACACAGGCCGCACCAGAACAGAGGCTCTTAACTCTTTAGGTGTAGAGGTAACAATAGCACCCTTGCAAAAGGTTGAGGATGGTATAGAAGCGGTTCGTAGACAGCTAAAAAACTGCTGGTTTGACGAGTTAAGATGCAAGAGAGGCTTAGATGCCTTGAGGCAGTACAGAGCGCAATATGATGAGGTAAGAAGAACGTTTCGGTTAAAACCTTACCACGATTGGGCATCTCATGGATCGGATGCATTTAGATATGGATGTATTTACACACCGACAACCTATGATTGGCAACCGATAGAATATTCATCAACAGGAATAGTTTAGAATGGCAGAAGCATTAACAGACGAACAAGTTGCGGCAATCTGTAGATCAGAAGTAGACGGCGCAAGCGGTAACGCGGCCGGAGAGATATCTCATGAAAGAGCAGAGGCTTTAGATTTTTATTATGGTGAGCCTTACGGTGACGAAGTTGAAGGTCGAAGCTCTGTCGTTACGAGAGAGGTGATGGAGACGGTTGAATGGATGTTACCATCTTTGGCTCGTATTTTTTGTGATCAAGAAAATATGATTCAATTTGATCCTGTCAATGAAACGGATATTGAACAGGCAAAATTAGAAACAGAAACTTGTAATTATGTTTACTGGAAGCAAAACAAAGGTTTTTATAATACTTATACGTTTTTAAAAGATGCCCTTCTATCTAAAACAGGTATTTTAAAAATTTACTATGACGATTCACGAGAAGAGTCAAAGGAGGAGTATAAAAATTTAACGGTAGCACAGCTGGGAGAGTTATTACTTGATCCCACCACTGATCGTGAACTATTAGAGGATACGTTTGAAGAGACCGAGCTTGGTTTGATAAACGTTGAATTTAAAGTCATGGAAAAAACTGGCAGAATAAAGATAGAGCCAGTGCCGCCAGAAGAGTTTGGAATAGCACGTTATGCTCGATCACCTTATGTTGAAGATACAAACTTCTGTTATCATAGAACGTTAAAATCTTTCTCAGAGTTAGTTGCTATGGGTTACGACGTTGAGTTAATAAGGTCGTTGCCTTTTGATGAAACAGCTATGACAGAAGAAGAGTTAGCTAGACGTAATAAAACAGATGAGGAGGAGCCTTTTGATTTCGTATCAGAAGAGTCTATGCGTAATTACTTTATTACGGAATGTTACATTCGTATTGATCGTGATGGAGATGATATAGCTGAGTTACTTAGAGTTACTTTAGCTGGAGGTCATTACAGTTCAGGATCTAGCAGATTGTTAGATATAGAAGAAGTTGACTTCATGCCCTTTGCAACTTGTTCTCCTATACTCATGCCGCATAAATTTTACGGTTTATCTATAGCTGATATTACGATGGATATTCAAAGAATTAAGTCAGTGATGTTGAGACAAATGCTTGATAACACTTATCTTGCAAATAACTCGAGAACGGCAGTTAATGATTCACACGTGAACCTTGATGACTTATTAACATCAAGACCCGGCGGTGTAGTAAGATATAAAGGTGAAGGTTCTGCTAGTCAGTATATAACTCCAATACCTCATAATCCTTTACCTAATGAAGCGTATTCAATGATGGGTTATTTAGATGATGTTAAACGTCAAAGAACCGGTGTTGGTGATGAAACTGCTGGTTTGGATAAAACTTCACTCGCAAACGTTAACACAGGAGTAGCGGCGCTTGCTTTTGATGCGGCAAGGATGAAGATTGAGTTAATAGCGCGTATTTTAGGAGAAGTTGGTTTCAAGTCCGCATTTCGTTTAATACATCGTTTATTAATGACCAATCAAGATCAATTCATGATGATTAATGTTGCTGGTAATTTTCGAGCAGTAAATCCATCAGAGTGGCGTAAGAGAGAAAACACAACTGTTCAAGTTGGTGTTGGAGCTGTATCAAGAGAAAGACGTATGGTTGCTCTTGAAACCATCATGGCAAAACAAAATGAATTAGTTGCAAGCGGAGGCATGGGTACTTTAGTCCAGCCATTTCAAATGTATCAAACTTTGCGCGATATGGTTGATAATTTTGGTTTACAACCACAGGCCTATTTTACTGATCCAAGAACCTTACCGCCACCTCCGCCGCCTCAACCTGACGCACAGGCAGAGTTAGCACTCACTCACGCAAGGGCGCTAGTAATGGATGCCGAAAGTAAAATGCGAGCCAATGAGGTTGATGTAGCAAAAGTTATGGCTGATCAGCAAATTAGATTTAGAGAGCTTGAATTAAGACAAGCAGAGTTAGAACTCAAGTCAGCAATTGAAAGACAAAAGGCAGACTTAGTATTGCTTCAAAGTGAAAATAAAGGTGATCAAGAGGTTGCAAAATTAGAAATAGAAGTTGAGAAACAAAATGCTGAGAAACGTTTAGAAGAATTAGAGTTAGAATTAAAAACAGTTCAACAAGATAAAGATCGAGAGGTTGAGATATATAAAAATCAAATGAACAATCTGACTAAGCTAGTACAAGAAGATATAAAAACCGGAGGCAATGATTTTCAAAAGGTAATTGATGATTTAAAGCGTGACAACGAAATGCTGAGGAAGCAAATAGAGGATTTTAATGGCACACAAGGATAAAGAAAGAGCAATATTAGCTCAACAAATTTTAGACAATCCAATATATCAAGAGGCCGTAAGTGAGGTAGAAAATAGATTGGTTCAAGCATGGCAGGATACTATCGTGTCCCAGCGGGAAGATAGGGAGAAAATTTATCACATGCTTTTAGCTATGCGTGATATAAAATCTCAAATTGAAGAAGTTCTAACAACAGGAAAACTAGCAGAGATGCAGGAGTTAAAAAATGGCTGAACAACAACAACTTAGTATTGAGCAAAGAATTGAGCAGACAATTAATCCATCACAGGAGCAAACGTCTGCTGAACAATCAGCTCCAGAGCAACCTTCATTATTAAACAATCAAGAGCCACCTCAAGAAATTGAAGAGGCTGAGGTTGTTGATTTACAGGAGCAACCATCCGAAGAAGCACCTGAAATACCTGAGGGTGAGGAGACTGAGGCAACAGATCAGATTGCCGATGAGCAAACTGAAGAACCAGAGTCATATCAAGTTGAATCACTTAACCAGTTAGCAGAAATAGTAAAAATTGATCCTGCCGAGTTATATAAATTAAAGATTCCCGTTACTGATCAATCAACTGGTGAAAGGATGGAAGTAACGCTTGGAGAGTATAAAGACTCTTTTACAGCTCAAGAAAGATCTGCCAAAGCAGAAGAGAAAGCCGAACAAGCTAGAATAGAATACGAATCAAAAAAAACAAAAGCTGATCAACAGTTTGAAGAGGCGGCGCAACAAAACGCACAAATGTTAAACTTAATTGAGCAACAGCTATTACATGAGTTTAGTAACGTAAACTGGGATCATTTAAAAGCGACTGACCCTAATAAGTGGTCAATCACTAGGCAAGAGATGACTGAACGGCAGAATGCCATTCAGAACATAAGGCAGACTGCGGCACAACAATATCAACAAAGATTAGATGCTCAGAAAGCCGAACAACAAAAGCAACTGACTGAGATACTTAAGCGAGAGCAAGATAGTTTATATAGAAAGTTGCCTGTTATGAGAGATGAAACGACAAGAGAAGCCGAGCAGGTGAAATTGACTAATTATCTTCTTACTCAAGGTTATTCTAACGACGATATTAACAGGGCTTACGATCATAGAACCATTGTGTTAGCTCACAAAGCTATGTTGTTTGACGAGTTAAAAGAAAAAGGAACAACCGTTAAAAAGAAAGTTGCAAAAATTGGAAATAAAAAAATACTCAAGCCGGGAGCCAAACAATCCAAAAAGCAACAACAATCAGACCTCCTCACGAAGCAAAAAGCTAGACTTAAAAAGACTGGCGATGTACGTGACGCAACGGTCTTAATTTCACAACTACTAAATAATAAGAGGTAATTAACATGGCTGTACCAAGTCAAACTTTTACAACTTATGGTGCTGTTGGTGAGAGAGAAGATTTAACTGACATAATCTACGACATTTCACCAATGGATACACCATTTCTTTCAAACGCGGCTAGAGAAACTGCTTCAGCAGTTTTGTACGAATGGCAAACTGATAGCTTAGAGGCCGCGGCAAATAATGCACAAGTGGAAGGTGATGACGGTGTCACAAGCACGGCAACTGCAACAGTCAGGCTGGCAAACTTCACACAAATATCAACCAAAGTGCCAAGAGTCACAGGAACACTTCGCGCTGTAGCAACTGCTGGTAGGGCTGATGAGTTAGCTTATCAAATATCAAAACGCGGTCGAGAGCTTAAGCGTGACATGGAAACTGCTCTTACAGGCTCTCAAGCGGCATCTGCTGGTGGAGCGGCAACTGCTCGTAACCTAGCTGGTATCGGTGCGTGGCTTGCAACTAACCAAGTCCAAAAAGGAGCGAACGCGACTACACCTGCGACTACTTCTGGCGCACCTACCACAGATCCCACTGCTGGTACTGCGGCAACTTTTGTTGAGGCTGATTTAAAATCAGTTGTTAAAAAGTGCTGGGACAATGGTGGAGATCCGGGTGTTATCATGTGTGGATCTTTTAATAAGCAAGTAGCATCAGGCTTTTCTGGTATTGGAACACAGTTTAGAGATGTTCAACCTTCTGGCCCTGTAGCTCCGGGTTCTATTGTTGGAGCGGCTGATATTTACATATCAGACTTTGGTCAACATCAGATAGTAGCAAACCGATTTATGCCATCTGCGAACGTGTATGCGTTAGACATGGAGTATTGGTGTGTTGCTTATCTGCGACCAATCACGACAGAAGATCTTGGAAAAACTGGTGACTCAGATAGACGTATGTTGATTGCTGAGTATACTCTTGGTTCTAAGAATGAAGCGGCTAGTGGTAAAATTTATACTACTACAACTTCATAAGTAAATTGTGTCTTAATAGCCTCCCAAGTTATAAAGGCATACCCACGCGCCCATCTCTCACTCCCCCTGTTGATGGGCGCACTTTTAAGGAGTAATTTATGTATCATGGAATGAAAAAAGATGGTTCTAAAAAAATGAATCATGATTCTAAAAACTTTGCTGATAATAAAGGTCAGTTTTTAAAAAATATTGGCAATTTTTCAGATAAAGGTATGAAGCAAATGCCTATGCAAGCAACCTTTTCTAAAATGAGTAAAAAACACACATGAAAAGGGTTCTAGATCAAGATTCTCTGACTAACACAACGGTCTATCATGATTACGACCACAGCACTGGCCTTTCGACTATTGCTGAGGTGCAAGATGTGCAACCTAATTTAGAACTAGCAAAGTCTATTAGAAATCATGGTAGTGGCGGTGCTATGGGTTTAAATGACTACTCAAAGCAAGGTATAAAGAAAGATTGGTGGCACGTTGCATCTGTACCCAACTCAGTAATTGTAAAATGGAAACGTGAATTAGGTGTGGATATATTTAATAAGCATCAATGGAAAGAGGTGCAAAAGTTGTTAAATAGTCCAGACTATGCGTATCTAAGAACTGGAACGGGTCGTGTCTGAACTTTTAAAGGATTGCCATCTAGCAATAAACGCCGGAGACCTAGAGTTTGCTGGTACTTTACTGTTAGAGGCAATGACTGAAAAACCGGATGACATTGAAGGCTGGCTTTTACTATGCCGATTTTTAATTGATTCTGGTAAAGCCGCATTTGCATATCCTATTGCTATGCAGATGGTTCGAAAGCAACGCTCATGGCGCACTCTTATGATTTTAGGTGCGGTTCAACAGCACTTACAAGAGCCAAAAAAAGCGGTGCATACTTTAAAAGATGCTCTTGCTATTTTTCCTAAAAACTCGCCTAAAGAAAATTACGCAATGATTTATAGGCTTTTAGGAAATGCTTGTGTAATTAATTATGATTTTGATGAAGCAGAGAAATATTCAAAGTTATCGTTAGATATTGAGTCGCACCATCAAGCACATACAACCTATGCCTACGCAAAATTGCATCAGAGAAACTATAAGGAAGGTTTTTATCATTATCAG
>VTLG01001397.1_pt1 | contig 12660 bp, 31 predicted proteins | sample 4694571 | NCBI WGS metagenome assembly VTLG01 (sample SAMN12604809, study PRJNA352737) | marine metagenome | biome: ENVO:00000447; feature: ENVO:00000209|ENVO:00000569|ENVO:01000036; material: ENVO:00002151; isolation source: viral sequences binned using virsorter ... | reverse complement strand
CAGATAACAGTTTTTGCACCTTTTCTTTCTATGCCTACAAAATTTACTGCCTTTTCACATTATAGAGATAATGGTAATAGTGCGTGGTACACAGAAATGAATATGGGACACAACACAGATAATACTTCTGTAGGTGGTTTAAATTTCGGAGCAGATAGTGGTCAAAATGCAGCTACATCTGAAGTATCAGCAATAACAGTATATGGGTATCAAAAATAATGGCACACAAAGTAAAAGATTTTAATTTAGATGGAACTTTTGTTGAAAGAGATGCAACAGCAGAAGAAGTAGCATACCTAGATTCAAAACTAGCAAATAGATTACCAGACTCTTTAGATTCTTTAAGAATACAAAGAAACATTTTATTAGCAAAAACAGATTGGACTGCAAACTCAGATGTAACAATGTCTGATGCTATGAAAACTTATAGACAACAACTTCGTGATGCTACTGAAGGTTTAGATACTGTAGAAAAAGTACAAGCATACGAATTTCCAACAGAGGTAACTAAATAATGGCATACATAGGTAAAAGTCCTACTATAGGCAACTATATTGAACTAGACGACATTAGTTCAGGATTTAATGGTTCAGAAGTAAATTTCAATCTCACATCAGGTGGCTCGGCAGTTATACCTCAGACAGATGCTAACGCAATTATCTCTATTTCAGGTGTTGTGCAATATACATCTGCTTACACGATTAGTGGATCACAGATAACATTTAGCTCTGCTCCTCTATCGACAGATAACTTTAGTGGTAGAGTCTTAGGAGATAGCAGAGATATCGGTACACCAACAGATGGAACTGTATCATCATCAAGTTTATCCTCTACATTCTTTATGACTAATGGTCAGACATTCAACAACATATCTATTGCATCTGGTAAAAATGCTATGGCAGTAGGTACAATAACTGTGAGTGGTACATTAACAGTACCATCAGGGAGTACATTTGTAGTATTATGAGTAAAATAGAAGTAAACACAATAGATGCAGTTTCAGGAACTAGCACACTAACATTAGGATCTAGCAACGCATCAACCATAGCTTTAGGTAGTGGTGATGTGCAGAGTAATTTTTTAGAGCCAACATTTTTAGTTTATCTAGGTTCTAATCAAGACAGCATACCCCATGCAACATTTACAAAAGTACAATTTAATACAGTTGCGTATCAAACAGGTTCAACATTTGATACATCTAATTACAGGTGGACACCAGCAGTTGCAGGTAAATATTGGATTTTTAGTTCTGTATCTATGAAAGCAACAAGTTCATCTCAGTATTACAATTTAAGAAAAGTATCAGCACAACTATACAAAAATGGAAGTGTTACTGCAAATCCTGAGATAAGAATGAGAGTTGATTTTAATGATTCTAACATTCAAGCAGCAACAGCAAATGATTTTACAGTTACTTTACAAGGTACAATATCACTTACAGCAACTGACTATCTTGAAGTGTTTGGAATGAGGGAAAACGCAAATGGAACGAATGATGGAAGGTTTGAGGGTAGTGTTTCATATTTTGGAGGATATAGGATAGGAACATGAGTATATTAAAAACAAATCAAATAACTGACTTAGGGGGTAACGAACTACTAACCAGTAATGGTAGTGGTGTTATATCTAGTGGTGGTGCAATAACTAATACTCCAGCTTTTATGGCATATAAAAATGCAGACCAAACTTTAAGCGATGCTACAAATACTAAAATTACTTTTCCAGCAACTTACATAAATGTAGAAAGTTATTTTGATACATCTAACAGTAGATTTACACCATTAGTCGCTGGGAAATATTACCTTCAATGTACTGTAACTTATGAATGTGGAAGTGCTAATGCTTATGACAACTCAGGATTACAATTTTATGTAAATGGCTCTACTACTTTTTGGGAACAATCAATTATTCCAAATCAAAATGGTAATAGATTTTCCGAAAAAATATGTGGTATAATAGAATTTAATGGTTCAAGTGATTATGTAGAAGTTTTTGGTTTCCATGATGTATCTACTGGAACTACAAAAGCTAAAGGACACGCAACAAATTATAGAGCATTTAGTTTTTGGTCAGGATATAAATTAATAGGAGCATAACATGACATCAATTATTAAAGTAAATACAATACAAGATGTAGGTGGAAACAACCTATTGATATCTAATGGATCAGGAACTATAACTACTAACAAACTTGGTATAACCGAAGCAGATACTTGGTGTGTAACTTCAACTTTTTCAAATTCTTCTAATGGTGCTGATGAAGTAAAAACATCAAACTGGTCAAGACAAGTAGCACCAACATACGGAAGTTTTAGTAAAATAGGTACTGGTATGTCAGAAAGTTCAGGTATATTTACTTTTCCATCTACTGGTATTTATCTTGTTACATGGAATTCATTTTTTGATTTGTCACAAGCAACAAGTGGTGTATCCGTAAAAATTCATGTTACAAATGATGGAGGTAGTAACTATAGTATTCAGGCAGTAAGTGGAGCTGGTGGAGATGCAAATAGAGGTTCAACAATTAATGCTCAATGTTTTGTAGATGTTACAAGCACCACAAATGTAAAAGTTAGATTTGTAACAAATGGTGCTACCTATATAAATTGGTTTGGTGATGCTAATGCTACTTATACTTATGCAACATTTGTAAGGATTGGAGATACATAACATGGCAATAACTCGTTTAAATAATAATTCTTTGACATCAATTACTGCTTTACCTACTGCGATATCAACTGGTAAAATTGGACAAGTTTTACAAGCGTATAAAAGTGATAATTTTGAAACATCTGCTTCTAGTGATACAGATATTACAGGATTAAGCGTTGCTATAACACCAACAGCAACCAGTTCAAAAATATTGGTTTTATCTAATATAGGTGGTTTTTCACATAATGGAGTAGGTGGTGGATTTTGTATCAATAGAGGAATCGGTGGCACTTTCACTAAAATAGGTCGAGCCAATGCAGATGGTAGTAGAACAAGAACAAGTTATGCTGGTGATCTTTATACTGGTGACGCATCAGGAACAGGACAAATGTTTTTTAGTTCAAATACTTGTCATTTAGATAGTCCAAACACAACATCAGAAGTAACTTATAAAGTTACTGCTCAATTAAATGGAAATACTTTGAGAGTAAATTTTGAAGAAACAAATAGTGATAATAGTGATACTAATGTTGGAACATCAAATATTACTGTTATGGAAATATTAGCATAATAAAGAAAGGAAAAAAAATGGCACAACTATCAACTAAAATATCTCTGTATTGTAAAGCTAAAGGTAAGTCAGATATTGATTTTACCAAAGATGTTTTATTACAAGATGACTCAGATGGCAAAGGAGCATACATCAAAGAATGGAATGTTTCAGGTGTAGATAAACCTAGCGACTCTGATCTATCATCTTATGAAACTGCTGGAAATACAGAAGAAAAAAACAATACTGTCAGAGCTACAAGAAGAGCAGCTTATGGTGATATTGGCGATCAGCTTGATGAGATTTATAAATCATTCGATGATTGGAAAGCTAGAATTAAATCTGTTAAAGACGCAAATCCAAAGAGCTAATTATGTGTGAATTTTGTAATGGCGAATGTGTTTGTAAATGAAATATTTAGTATTAGTGTTTTTGTTGCTATCAGGAATAGCATATTCAGCAGATACTAATACGACTGTTAGTTCCACAGTAACAGGAACAACTACAGTAGATAAAACTCCAAGCACAGCAAACGCACCAAATGTAATGATATCTAATCAAGATGTCTGTACCTCTGGTGGCTCAGTTGCTCTACAGACGCAAATATTTGGTTTTGCCAAAGGATCTACTGTAACAGATATTACTTGTGAAAGACTTAAATTATCTAGAGCTTTATATGCTATGGGTATGAAAGTTGCTGGTGTATCTGTGTTATGTCAAGATCCTCGTGTATTTCAAGCGATGGAAATGGCTGGTACTCCTTGCCCTTACTTTGGAACAATAGGTGAGGTGGCACAAGCTGGGTGGGATAGCCACCCAAAAGATAGACCAGATTATGTAAAGGAGTCTAATGCTAAGAACTATATTGTTGGTGGTGTTATTTTGGCTATTACCACAGGCATCTTTATATTCTGAAGAAACATCTAATCTTGTAACCCCAGCAGACGAATGGGATCAGAGTGGCAAAGTAAGCACTACTCAATGTTCCTACTCAGGTGCTTTGGAAGATGGTGAGGTTTGTACTGGATCTGCTAACACACGAGGTGTCGCTGATGGTGGTGGTACAATAACTAGCGATGTATATAGTCTAATAACCGATGGTGGTCTAACCATCGATGAAATACAACAAGGCTTTGATATAAATTATGGTGTCACAGTAGAATCACATCGAAGTAATATTACTGTGCCTACTTGTTCAGCTACGAATAGTGATTGTAAAGATATTTTTCGTATTACTGTTACCTTACGAGACCAAGACAACAATGTATTTGATACTTTGGAACGAGAGGTAGAATTAGACTTTGGTGGCACAAGAGATTATCTTTATACCGATACTATTGATCCTAATTTTTACACAGACATAACTACACAAATGTCTTTGTATGGCACAGATGCTGGATATGTTCATGGTTATTATGGAGCAATATTTAGCGATCCTGTTTTGACTGCAACATATACAGTTGTAGAGCAAGTAGAAGATATTATAAACGATATAGTCAATGATGTTATTGATGATATTATTAATGACTCCACAGATTTTGAAATTATTGAAATAGATTTTGGTGATAACCTAGATCCTATTGAGATTTCTATTGATGATCTTGCTATTGATCTTCCTGAGATTGAGACCATAGAACTAGAATTACCTGAGATTGAGATTGAAGTAGAACCTGAAGTTCAGATAGAACTTGCAGAGGTTATGGAAGAAGTTGCTGAAATGGATATTGAGAAACTCAAGAGTCTGAGCAAGAACCTGAACAAAGAGAAGTTAAAGTTGTTCAACAAAAAGAAACAAAAGAACAAATAGCAAAAAAGATTTTAGCCAAAGTAGCAGATAGTGGCGATCAAGTTGCTCTTGATACAGTCAAACTTGCTGTCATGGCACAATTAGCAGACACAAAAGGATTTAACGAGTACCAACAAACAACTCTTACAGACATGGATATTTCTAATTATAGTATGATGCAGATTGATGATTTATATGGTGGATTGTTTGAGTCTGCACAAAATCAAATGATGAATGAGATAGTAAATGCCCAGTATTGAGTATCAAGGTCTAAAATTTACTGGTGGTAAATTCTTTATTATTATCTCTTTAATAGGTGCAATCATAGGTGGTGGCTGGACTGGCTATAAATTTTATGACGATTACCTAGATATGAAACAACAAGTACAAGATTTTGTAGCACCTGACCTTAGTAGCTTTGATAAAAGAATAGAGTTGATACAACAAGAAGTGTCTATGCTGAATGAAGAAATGCAAATGATTTTATCTGAGGTTGAGCTTGTGGCATCTACTGCAAAAGAACTTAAAGACGATCTGAAAAGCGATGTTCGTCAACTAGAAGCTGACTCAAGACATATTGAGGCATTAGTTGATGGTATCAAAAACAAAACAAGAGAAGAACTTAGATTGTTTGAAGATATGATTAGAGAATTAGAAGATAATCTACAATTAGAAATAGACAAGGCATTAAATAATCCATTAGGTAATATGTCAGCAAAGGTAAAATAATGACTACAGAAATTGTAAAAAAACAAGGCAACAGACCAAGTAAATACAAACAGTCTATTCTTGCAGATTTATTTGAAATGTTGGCTCGTGGTAAAACAATAAGAGAATGTTGCAAGGAGCTTGATGTATCTTGGACAACTCTTAGACAATGGATTAACAAAGATAAAAAATTAAACGATCAATATCTACAGGCAAAGCATGATAGCGTACTTTATACGATTGAAGATTTAGATAAGCTATTAGAAGAAGCAAAAAAAGATCCAAAGTTAAATATGACTAAAGTTAAGCTGCTAGAAATTATACAAAAAAATGTGCATTTTAAGGCTGGTAAATTAGCACCTAAAATTTATGGCACAGAAAAACAAACCATGTCAATACAAGATCAAAAGGGTAATGAGTTCAAAGTGGAGTGGAGCAAATGAAGATTGATGTAAAAACCATAGCACCATACATAGTTATTGTAGCATCTATGCTTATTACTTGGGGTATGTGGTCAGAAAGATTAGAAGCTGTCGAAAAGAAGGCAGATAAAATATCACAAATGCAACAAGACATAGCTGTGATAAAGGAAAAAATTATATGGATTGAAAGCTACCTAATTAATAAATGAAAATGTTTATTATATTTTGGTTATGTATTCAAAATCCATATACACCCCTAGATCAAACTTGTGCTGCACAAGTTTTATACGATCAAGCATACAATACAAAGGAGGAATGTAGAGCTGCGTCTGTGCAATTAGCGAACTCATTGATGACACAGAAGAATGTTTATGTAACAACATTTTGCACCTCAAAATATACTCCAGAAATATAAAGGAGGAAGATGTCTAAGATTTTAATAATCTCAGACCTTCACGAACCTTATAGCCATACAGATAGCCATGCTTTTTTAACAGCTATCAAAAAAAAATATAAACCTGACAGGGTAGTTAACATCGGTGACGAGTTGGATTATCATGCTTTATCTTTCCATGACTCTGATCCTGATTTGCCAAACGCATCTAAAGAATTAGAGTTAGGTTTATATAAGATCAAGATGCTAGAGAAGTTATTTCCAAAGATGGATTTACTTCATTCTAATCATGGATCTATGGTTTACAGGAAAAGAAAACATCATGGTTTTCCATCTCTCGCTGTGAAGGATTACGCTGATATTTTGTGTGTTGATAAACAAAATTGGCGATGGCATGATAAGTTAATTATCAAGGATCAATATGGTGAATACTATTTTTGCCATAACATGAATAAAGATCCAGTAAAGTCATCAATGTCCATAGGTATGAACTTTATCTCTGGGCATTATCACACAGAATTTCGCATTGGTTACTGGAGTTCACCTGAAAGTTTACGCTTTGGTATGACAGTAGGTTGTCTTATAGATAAAGACTCTCTTGCTTTTGCATACTCAAAAGTAAACATCAGGAGACCAGTATTAGGGTGTGGTATGATTATTAATGGTGTACCACAATTAATACCTATGACTTTAAAAAGAGGTAATAGGTGGATAGGACATTTATGAGTGACAAAATTAACCCACCATATTACATAGGAACTAAGATACAAGTAGCTGATTTTATTGGAGAATTTAAACTTAATTATTTTGAGGGTAATATCATTAAATATGTAGTGAGAAATCGTCAGAAAAATGGTATAGAGGACTTAGAAAAGGCTATGTGGTATTTGGAGAGACTTATAGAATGTACGAAGAAATCAAATCTGCAATAATTAAACACGAAGGTAAAGTAAATAAAATTTACAAAGATCATCTGGGCAACGCAACTTTTGGCGTTGGTCATTTGGTTTTAGAAACAGACGATCTAAAAGAAGGGATAGAATACGATGATGCAACAATTATGGAATACTTTGAACGAGACTTTAGACAAGCTACCGATGATGCACAAACTTTCATCAAAGGGGAAACTATTGATCCTCGTGCTTTTGGCTGTGTTATTAATATGGCTTTTCAGCTAGGATTACCTAGATTATCTAAATTTAAACGCTTTCATTATCACCTTAACAAGTGTGAGTACGCAGAAGCTGCTGATGAAATGCTAGATTCTCTGTGGGCAAAACAAACACCGAACAGAGCTAACGAATTGGCAGAGATAATGAGGAGTATATAATGTTTCAAATGTTATTGAAACCTTTACTTGGTGTAGCTGGTGATGTTGTTAAAGGTGTCGTAGAAACCAAAAAAGCAAAGGCTGAACAAAAAGTTACAAAGATAAAAGCCGAAACTGAGTTATTAAATAAAAAAATAAAAGGCGAGATAGCTTACGATCTTGAAGCAATAAAAGGCTCTAAGGACTCGTGGAAAGACGAGGCGTGGACTATATTGTTTATTATAATTATTGCCATGTGCTTCATTCCTCCATTACAACCTTACACAGAAAGAGGATTTGATGCCCTTTCACGAACACCACAATGGTTTCAATTTGCCATGTATGGAGCAATAGCTAGTTCGTTTGGACTCAGAGGAATGGGTAAGGTATTAGGAAGTAAAAAGTGAGTACAGTCAAAGAAGTAGAAGCACTACTTCGCAAGGCAAAAAAAGAAAACAGAGAGTTGAAAAAAGACAACGAAGAAAAAGATTTGCATATAAAGTTTTTGAATGAACGATTGGACAACTGGGCAGACAAAAATGCAAAACTTAGAGAAGAAAAACTTAAAATTACTGTAGATGATGTTGTGGCTTTTCAAAAAGCAAAAGCAGAGTACGCATCTTCACAAAATCAATCACTAGCAGAACAATTACAAAAACAAGAAAAGGTTGAATTAGATAGTAATTTAAAATGAGAAAAGAACATAAAAATCCATCAGGTGGTCTATCTGCAAAAGGTAGAGCATACTTTAAAAAAAAAGAAGGTTTAAATTTAAAACCACCAGTAAAATCAGGTGATAATCCTAGAAGAGCATCTTTTTTAGCTAGAATGGGAAATGCAAAGGGTGCAGAGTATAAAGACGGAAAGCCCACAAGATTATTATTATCATTAAGAAAGTGGGGAGCATCATCAAAGGCAGACGCTAGGAAAAAAGCAAAAGCCATATCAGAGAGAAACAAAAAAAAGAAAAAGTGAAATCAATCAAAGATGACATTTTATCTTGGTCACAAGATGTGATTGAAAAACCAAACAAACATCTTGGTAACTTTCCAACTTGTCCGTATGCTAATGGCTGTAGAACACAGAACCAATTTGCAATAGAAGAAGTACACGATGCCAAACAACTTTTACCAACAGTTGTTGACTGGGCAAGTAAATTAAAAAGAACAAGATACAGAATAGCAATCATAGGTTGTTCTGATTTATCAATTACTGCAACAGAATTAGATGCTAGTATCGAAGCATTGAACTTTGTCTATATGCCAAAAGATGTTTATTTAATGGCATCACACCCAGAGACAGGTGATGACAATGTTGATTTTCTTTACGATCATGGCTTTGATACAGATAATGAGTTTTCTATGGTATTGATACAAAGGTATCAAGATTTAGAAAATGCTTCTCAAAAGCTAAAAAAAGTAGGTTACTACAAGTATTGGGAAGCAGACTACTACAAAGAAACTGTCGAACATCGACAACAATTAAAAAGGAGAATAGATATGCGTGGAATGAAAAAAACTGCAAAAAAAGTAAATGGCAAACTAAATACTGCTATTAAAAAAGTAAAAAAGAAAAAAAAGAAAAAGAAGTAATGCCTAGAAAGCTGTCAAATAAACAGAAGAAGATTGCAAGAGTTGCACCACCACGAGATAAGATAACTGGTGCAGACTTCAAAAAACTTCGTAAAAAGAAAAAGAAAAAATAATGGCAACAAAAAATGTACCTACCAATAAAGCATTGTATGCAAGAGTTAAAGCAGAAGCGAAACGAAAATTTAAAGTGTACCCTTCTGCGTATGCCAACGCATGGCTTGTAAAAACATACAAAAAAAGAGGTGGGGGATATACAACTAAGAAGGCATGAGTAGAGCTAGTGGAGGTCTTACAAAGTGGTTCGCACAGGACTGGGTTGATATAGGATCTAGAAAGAAAGATGGTAGTTATGCCAAGTGTGGTCGTAAGTCTGCCAAAAGTAGTAAGAGGAAATATCCAAAATGTGTTCCAAAAGCAACAGCAAACAGAATGTCGAAAGCACAGAGAATATCGGCTGTACGAAGAAAAAGATCAAAGAAACAAGGGGTGGGTGGCAAACCAACAAATGTCAAGACCTTCGCTTAGTTCTTGTTAAATGGATCGATAGTGGTCTGTGTGATGCTAATTGGATCGAAGCTAGTAGTTACGAAAAAAAACCTATGCCAATCTGCATGACTGTGGGTTGGCTACACAAAAGAACGAAAGATAAAACAATATTATTTTCAAGTTACTCTCTTGATAATGATGAGTATAAAATTGGGAATGAGGGTACTATACAGATAATATACAACAAGTGTATTATAAGCGTTCAGTTGATTTGTTAGTCACAACCTCTGAACATAAATTCAAAACTTCTTTTAGGTCTCCCTCAAAACAATACCATTTACTCCCCATGTAATTGTTTAATGATTTATTATCAGGATATGCTTCACGAACCTCTTTGATTTTTCTGTATATTGTTTTCTCATGGCAACCAAATATTTTGGCTATATCTTTGTATGTATATATTTTGTCTTGCATTTATAATAGTCTTTCTTGCTTATCTTCTTTTGCTGGTTTCCATACATAATCATAAAGTTTATATTTTTGACCATTAAATTTTGAGGTACATTCAGTCATTGAGTCTTTTTTTTCTAACTGCATAGGGGATAAAATCATAATATCATCTTCGTATCTTACCATAATTGATTTATTTTTTTTTATTTGTTCTTCTACTATATAATCTCGTAAAGATACACGACCATTCCAAAGTTTTTTAACTTCATATTTTCTCATAACTTTATACCTTTCTCCTTAGTTGATGTTTGCCAAGCTGATATAACTATTTGAGCATTTTCTCTTTTGATGAGATTTACTGTATCTGCTTTCATCTTAGCTTCTAATTCTTTTAAATATTGATCCCATTCTTTACTTGCTCTGGCATTTCTATCTTGCTTACTAGATTGTGTAACACCATCTCTTTCTTCCTTTAATTGTAGTTCGGCTAGTTTCTTTGCCTTCCATTCCTTTAACATTTCTTTATTTACTTTTGCTTGTACAACCTCCTCCACACTCTCTAATTGTATCAAAGCATCACCAACTTTTTCTTCAAGTTGATCGACAAGATTATTGGGAATGATCGCCATTTGCGTATTTTTCTTCCTCTATCCTTAATATTTCCTTTAAGTTTTTTATATAAAACCTATGGTTGATTTGTTTGTTTGATTCAGCACAATCATGGCATAATCGACAAAGGGGTATCATGTTTTCATAATAATCAAGGTACTTGCTCCCACCCATAGCACGATTTCTATAATGATGAGAGTCTTGAGCAAAGTCTCCACAGTTTACACAAACTGCATCTTCAGGAACTTTCCAACCTCTGCCTTTAAACAAATTCTTTGTATGTTCTTTCAAATCTAACCTTTCATCTTTTTCTTGTTCTTCAATAATCCAATCAGTAAAAGCTATGCTCATCTTTTCTGCTCATGTTTGTTCCAACCATAAGTATTTATTTTATCAACAAGTTCTAATAAATACTCTCTATGATTATCAAGTTTTTTTTTGAATTTGAAATCAATTCTTGATTGTTGAAATTTATCAAAAGGTATATCTTTAACCATTTTTTCAACGACCTCTAAAATTAATATTGTTTTAGCTTTATCGCTTGATATTGGAACTATTTTATTTTTTACCATTGAAGTAGTCAGCTCTTGACTGATTTATAGCACAGCTTATAGCTATAGCTCTTTTGTTTTCTTGATCTAACTCTTTTAGATTTGAATATTTATCCATGAGTTCAAAAGCTCTATCGATTAGTAGTAAGTTCTTCTCTATTTCATCTGTAGCTATGTTTGCACCATAATCAAAATCTGTATTTGATTGTGGCTTCTGACCTTCAAATGGATCTTTATTATCCTCATCAGGGTTTGGATATTTTTTTGGCATTTTTGCAATAACAGCCATCTGTTTTTCTGATGGTGTATAACTGCCATTTTTACCTTTATCATAAAAACTTTTTTCAAAGTCATTACAACTATCTCTATTTACAAATTCAAGAGCTTCTTTCATTGTTACCATGTTATTTTTCCTTCCTAAAATATCTGTCAATGATCGCATCATTATCGTAAGCCTGTAAATATAAAGTAAATTGTTCCCAACCGAATATAAGTTGTTCACGAATAAACTCCTTAATTTCAATTTTACTATTATTTTTTGGTAGTCTCACGATAATTCCTTTATTAACTTGTATGTTATCATTTTCACTTATTAACCAAGAATATGCACCAAGTTGTATGATAGTGTCATTGTAAATTTGCTTCCCAGTTTTGAAATCAATAAGAATATAATTTCCGTTTTCATCTTTTACTAATAAGTCTGGACAACCACCAAATTCATAGGTTTCACAAACCATTTGTTTTTCTGTCCAAACAATTTCATAATTTTGTTGATCCCACCATTCTTTAAACTTGTTAAAAGCCTTTTGAACTTTTTTATCTTCAGGTAATTTAAAATCAATGCCAAGAATATATTTTTCTGCACAATCGTGAACACTTGTACCTTGTTCTCCAGCTTTATCTCTTTCTTGTCTATAATCTTTCCCATCTCGACCACAAGTCCATGCCCAATGAATGAGTGCATTTGCATTTTTAAACCTACCAATAATTGTTGTTGTACCCTTAACAAGTTTACCATTACTTAGTTGATAATTTCCTGTTGGCATTTCTTAATCTTTCTTCAAGTTTATCTACTGCTTTTTCCCATTTTTCTTTTACTCGAATAAATTTTTCAACATCAACAGTTTCTAGTTTTTTTTGTTTGTTTTTGT
>VTLG01010395.1_pt1 | contig 12661 bp, 17 predicted proteins | sample 4694571 | NCBI WGS metagenome assembly VTLG01 (sample SAMN12604809, study PRJNA352737) | marine metagenome | biome: ENVO:00000447; feature: ENVO:00000209|ENVO:00000569|ENVO:01000036; material: ENVO:00002151; isolation source: viral sequences binned using virsorter ... | reverse complement strand
AGTCTCCTAATGATTAGAGTGTATGTAAGGTTGGTGTCCTTGATAATAAATCTACCACATAACGTGGTACTTGTCTACGACTAAAGTTTTAAAAAATTTTTGCCCATTCCCGGAAAATTTTGGGCAGCTGCATCCCTCAGAATAATTTGTAAATTTCTGATTTTTAAAACTTATTTTGGGAGGTTGGTTTTAGCTTTGCCTATCCCCACCTCTCTCGGTTAGTTCCTTATGGAGGTCTACCAAGGGAGTCCGACCACGTTGCTTAATTTTGTGGAAGGTAACCTCATAATCTTTTGACTTTGCAAGATGCCCTATAAGGTCATCAATTAGGTCAATGTTCTCCGCCCCTGCGGTTACATGAAATCTAATTTTTTGCGGTTTAGTGTTTTGATAATCGTTATTCATAATCCTCGTAGTAGTCATCTGATAAGGACATAGCACAAGCATGAAAGCAGTTAACTATATCAAGTTGTTCGGCATTAAGATCAACAAAACCATAGGAAAATTTTTCCGCATAATTTTCTAAATCTTTTAAACTTTTAAAATCTTCCTCATATAAGAAAAATTCTTTTTCAAGTAGGTAGGCACTCCCATCATCTAACTTATATTCAAGTGAAATAAATAGAGTCGGTAAGGTGCATCTAATACCCTGCCTACCATAGAAACAAGTTACGACATTGTCATCAAGATCAGTAATGTGATCTTTTAATGTGCCATCTTCATTTTTAAGATCGGCTAAAAATTCCATACAAAAAGTTGTAGGAATATTTTTAATTTCCGATCTACTATTAACGAGGTATGCCTCGCCATAGTCGGTTAGTGTAGTCACTTTAATTTGTTTAGTAAGTGTATAAAGAAAGGTTATAAGCCTTTCATATAACCATCCCTAAGAATGGCTATAAGTAAGGATTAAAATTTACATTCTTTTTTCATAAATTTGATTTGATCTTTAATCAATTTCATTAGATTTAAAATTGACTTATCTATATCAATATCCCCACTAGGTAAGAAGACATTATCAACTATTGGAAGAATTCCAGTAAGGTTGCATAAATCGGTGTAATTAACTTCTAAGTCTTCTAAAAGCTTATAAGCTTTTGAATGATAAGGGTCATTTAAAAAAGGCATAATAATTAATCCTCGACCTCTAAAGAATTGATAAAAGTATTACAGTAATTAGAAAATTTTTTAAGATCAATTTTTGAAACTTGATCGTTTTCTTCTCCTATGTAATAAAATTGTTTATTAACACTAGAAATAAAATTCAAAAGTGCTATTTCATTTTTGGTGTAATCATCCATAATTTTAAATTTTTAAAAGTTTTTAAATAATAATTCCTTTAATTTCATAATCAAAATCATTTATATCAATATCAAAATTTTTTGATACTGTTTCTAAAATAATTTCATTAATAGTAGTTTTTTGATCATCATTTAATAGATCATAAACATCAAAGGATTTTTCGATTAATTCCATAACAAGTAGAAAATAAAAGGACATTTAAAAGGGTTTTAAGCCTTTCATAAAACTATCTAAACAAATATATCTAGATAGCTTTAAGTAAGGGTTAAAATTGATTTATTAAGCCTCTAATGCTACATATTTGGCGGTTGAGCCGTGTGCATTTATTACTACATCTTTTTTTGAGCCTGAGCAAAGTGAACATATTGAACACTCACTTTTTTGACCCATCTCTATAGAGGCAGGGCAATTTATAAATAATTTTTTATCTATTTTTGTATCCTTATGTTTAACGTAAAAACACTTGAATCCTAAACCACTTGCAAGTAAATAGTCTTGAAAACTATCACAACTTGCTTGAACTATTCCTTTATATTGTTGTGCGAAATTCTCTCGCCATTGATGGGTGTAACCAGTATGATTTTTTGCTACATCCAATAATGGCTTCCAAACTTTTAAATCTATAACAGTAGGGTCGCCAGCACTTCCAAGTCTTAAAGATCTACCTTTTATAAGATCTAAATCAGACTTTTTAAAATAATCGTATCTATTATTTTTGTATGACTTCCAAACTTGTAAAGGTGCTTGAAACCATTTAACGTAGCAGGAATTGTTATTATAACCTGCGTGTGGACAGTTACCGCACACAGATTTATTTAATCCGTTTTTATGTGAAGTATTTGGGGCATGATCTTTTAATAAAATCCAAGTTTGTAGCATATCCCCAGTCTTTTTATTAGATGTTTTGTTATCTAAACCAGTAATAATAACTACGATATCTTGATTATCTATATTAGATTTCCCTTCAAATAAGATACGCCCATTTGAATTAAATTTGTTTTGCATTTGATTAAACCTATTAAATGAATTGTTTTATGAAAATAGAGAATAAAAATACTCTATATTTATATATTAGCAAACTTATGTAAGTTTTATTCAACTTATTAATTTAATGATAAAAATACCTTAAAAAGTTTTTAACAGAGTTATCCACAATTTTTATTACTTATCTTATGGGCATCCCTTAACCCTAAAAGACAAATTTTTCTACGATATCAAGCAAAAAAGGGTAAAAAAGTACAATATTTTGCACAATTTGTCAAATTTTTCTGGAAATCTTTACAAAACCAGGAAAAACTTTACATTCAGTTGTAATTCCGTGTTGCAAAATGAAATATTTCTGTGTCCAACGAACTGTCCTTAAGACAGTACTGCAAAATCTGTAACAATTGACCTAGTTTCGTTACATTTAACAGGGCGGTCTTAATATTTCCTTAATATTCTCAATAAAGACTTAGTTTTACAACAAATTTCTGTAATATTTCCGGGATTTTTGTCAAATTTATTCACAAACTGTAACAATTCCGCCTTATATGACCATATATTTCTTTTTTTTGTTCACACAAAGTAACAATTCACGGCTTCGCCTGATGTCTCAAATTTTTTTTTCCCCAAATTGACCCCTTTTAAGGCTTTTTAGGGGGTCGAGTATATAGAACTTAAAATTATCTTTATATATCTACAAAAAGTTATAAAATGCCTGCTTCGCCCAGAGATTTCTTGTTATATTCCCGTATGACTGGTGCTCCAATGCCTCAGAATGCAATGGAGCGTATGCAAATGGCTCCTGAAGTGTATCAATTCACAAAAGATTTTGCACGAAAACCAAATTTATTAGAAAAAACAGGAAATTTAGTAAAAGGTATTGGAAAAAATATAGGAGCAGGTATAGCTTTAGCAGCAACATCTCCTGCTTTTGTAGAAGATAAGGAAATGACTGATGTTACAGGGGATGTAGAGCCTGAAATGGAGGTAGATACAACACCGAAGACAAAAAGTCCTGCTGTAGAGAAGATAGAAGCAGAAATGGAATTAGAAAAGTTAAAACAGGCAAATAAGATAGCGATTATGGATAGAAAGCAAGTGGATTCAGAGAGAATGGCAAATATTGGGAAAGGAGTCATAAAAACTGATTTAAATCGTACTCAAGAAAACACTACAGCTGATAATTTTGCTCAAGATGTTGTTCCTCAGCAGACAACAGATGAAGTTGCTCAAAGAAGTGCAACACAACAGGCAGAATTAGAAACAAACCAGACTATTGCTGATAATGCAGCTGCAAGTCAAGACTTTACTCCAAAAGAAAGTGTTTCTGAATCTGTAGATAAATTTTTGACTAGACCAGGAATTGACCCAATTTTGTTATCTGCTATGAAAGGTAGGGGTCAAGAAGAAGAATTTGTTGGTACTTCATTTCCAATAGCTTCACAATTATCTGATAATCCACAAACACCTCCTGGACAGACAAATTCAGCTGTATCACAGCTTTATGCAGAAAATATAGAACCTATTACTAATCCAAGTCCAAACCTTACTCCACAGATGCAAAGTGTTTTAAATACACTTGCTAAAGGTCGTGCAGATTTAAGTGAGAGTCAGAGAATGGATATTGCAAGAAAAATGACAGAGGGAAGTCCTAATGAGGTAGTGGGAGAAATGGTTAATAAAATTAATCAGATAAATGAGTCCAGCGATAAACTTGTTGATGTAATGAGAGGTTTAGCTGGTAAGCCTACTAAAGAACAAGAGATAGAAGCATCACAAGCAAGATCCAGAGTAGAACAAAAAACTGCAGCAAAACAAAGAAAATCTGGTATTCAATCTCGAATGACTGATAAGTATTATCCAGGTGATGTAGCAAGAACTGATATTCAAGTTGGTGGTATGGTTGATAGAAAAACAGGTTTAGGTAAATCCGTTGGTATGTCTTATACACCTCTAAATGGTGATACTAAAGTTGGATTTAATATTATGGGTGATCCAACAAAACCACAAGAGGTAAGTACTTTTGACTTTGTAGCTTCTCCAAAAACTATGGAGTCACTACAATCTCAAAAAGAAGGTGACTTAGGAGCTTTGTCATTTGGAAAGCTTTTTAATATTGCTAAAAAACAAAAAGAAGGCTTTAGCGGTATGGAAATGTAACCTTTGCTAGATTTAAAGTATTAACAAAAAAACTATGACTAAATTTTTACTTCCAATTGCAATCAATGTAATTAACAAAGCAGTTGACAAACTTCCAGAAGACCTCGATGATCTTCTAAAAAAATTCGTAATAACACTACTAAAAAAAGCAGCATCAAAGACTGGCAACAAAGTAGATGATTTATTAGTGGCACAATTAGAGAAAGCTCTATTTGACTCCTAAAAATGGTTCAGTTTGTAAACAACTTAAAAGGTGTTAGGTACAAAAGTCCTGCAGATAAAGCTAAGGCAGAAGGGAAACCTATTGCCAATAGGACTACTGGACCTAACTTTCAAGGAGGTATACAAGATGCATGGAGAGGAACTCTTGATGAGAATCCTCTACAAAGTGATTTCTATCAAAGTGCATATACATTTCAAAATGAAGCACCTTTTGCACAGCAAAATTTAAATGATTTGAGATTTGTAAACACAGGAAATTTTGAAGAAGGTAATAATGATTTTGCGAATAATTTTTTAATGAAATATTCAAGGGAACTAGGGGGAGCTGATAGTGCAGAAGATAAAGCTTTAATAGCTCAAGAGGATATGGTAACTAGACAAAACCTTGATCAAATATCAGATAGACCAGTAGGTTTCAATACTGAGTTTGCTGAAGCATCACAACCTGCAGCAAGTGGAAATGCTATAGTAGATTCTAATGTAGCTGGTAAGTTTCCCAGTCAAGATGTGAACGTCTAATGAACAAAGCAGTAGCAGGATTAGCAAGATTAGCAGGAGCAAAACTTGGTGGATACCTTGATGATGCTTTACGTATAGGTGGACAAGTAGGTCAAGATTTAGCAACAGCTGGTTTAAAAGCAGGAAAAGCTAAATTTGCTCCACAGATGGTTGGTGCAGCAACAAATGAAGTTCCAAGAGTATTAAGAGAAGGTGCTAAATCTGCTATTCCTACGGCAGGTAGATTATTAGGACAAGGAACAGTTCTTGGAGGATTATATGGTTTAGCAGGTATGGTAGATCAACAATCAGAATACAGTCAACCAATGTCTAACTCTGTAGGAAATAAAGAACTTGATCAATTTTTAATGAAATCAGCTTTACAAGAACAACAGTTCCGACATGACATTGCTTTAGAAAGAGCAAGAGCAGAAGCTAGAATCCCAGGTGCTCAGTTTGGTGGATCTTTACTAGATGCTGCTAGAGCAGAAAAAGAATTGGTTCAGGCAGGGGAAGTAACAAATCAAGAAGTAATGGGTGCAGCAAGAATGTTATATGGAACAGGTCTTCGTGCTTACTAATTTTATAATTATGAAAAAGGTTAAGTAAATGTCAGGTATTGGAAATCTACCATCAGATTATAAACAGACAGAGATGGATGCTTTTAGGAAGTCAGGTGCTAATTTTAATGAATACTTTAATACTAAAGGATCAGGATATGAACCAGTAAAGAGTAAAAGTTCTGCTGATAGTTTTTTAGGTAGATTTAAAAGTAATATGGCAGATTATTTTGATGACAATCCTAATGCTATTGATTTTACAAATAAAGGTGGAAAAAGTGTTAGTGACAAAGTAGCTGAATTTTCTAGTCAATTCGAGAGTGGATTTAGTCCTGTAGCAGAAGGGTTTGGAATATATCAACCTCCTACAAATCCAATGACTGTAATACCAGGTCAGCAGGGAAGTCCAGGATTATTATCTCAGATAGCAGGACCAGTAGCAGGAGCTGCAGCAAGTGCATTATTTGCTTGTGATTTAAATTTAAAGCACGATATTGATTATTTAACAGATATGAATTTGGTTAGAGATGATTTAGCAGATGTAGCTTACTTCGTAAAAGAACTACAAGATAGTTAAAGCAAAGAATAGTTAATTTAAAATATTTATAACAAGATTTATTAGATTGAGAAAATGCCAGCACCAGTAGCAGCTGCAGCGATACCATTAGCAGGAAAACTAATGCCACTACTAGCAAAGGTAGGAGCAGTCAAATTACCTTTATTACTTAGAGGAGCTGGTATAGCAGCTGGAGCAGCACCTGGAATAGCCCGTGGAAATTTAGGACAAGCTTTAGTTGGAGGAGGACTTGGAGCTTTAGGAACTGCTGGATTAGGAGGAGTGACAACAGGTTTAGCTGGTAGAGCAGGAATACAGGCAGCAAGAATGGCAGGCTCTAAAGGTTTTGGAGCTACAGCTGCTGGGATTTTAGGTAGAGCTGCTGTTCCAGTCGGTATCGGAGCACTCGCAGGAGGATCAACAGCTGGTTTACTAGGAGGAGGAGCAGGTACTGCTGGTAGAGCTGGATTAAGTTTAGGTGGATATGGAACAGTAGGAGGAGAAGGAATGGGAGCTGGCGGAACTCCAATACCACCAGGAATGGGTCAGTATGGAGGTATATCTCCTATGGGTGATCCTTTAAGTGTACTAAGTCCTTTAGGTTTAGATGCAGGTAGAAGATTAAGATCAATTAAAGATGCTGAGACATTAAGAGATGCTCAGAATATACTTCTTCCTACAGTTAGAAAGTTTGCTGAACAGGCTAAGAGAGATGAGTTTGCAAGAGATATGGCAGGAGCAGGTATAAAACAGAATATTCTTACAAATGCAGCTCTTACTGAGAATATGCAGAGAGCTGGACTTAACATGGGCTTAACTGCTGCACAACAAGCTGGTAATGCTCTAACTGCTAGATACAATTACTAATTATGTCAAAGCATACACTATCTGGTGTTGATCTCTCAAATGGTGAAAGGGTAAACCAAACTTTTGAGATTGATAACAAAAATGACAAAATAAAAAAACCTAAATATTTTAAAAATCTTCAAGATATTAAGGATTACTACGGAGTTGATTTAGATACACCATTACTTGATTTTGAAGGTCTATCTATAAATGATTTAAAACGTCAATATGGTCATTCAGAGTTACCAGAAGGTACTGAATTTTATCAGGGTGGTTTTTTAGATCCTACAAAAGAAGGAACAGTATTAGATAAAAATAGACCAAAGAATTTATTAAGACCTCTAGCTAGTTTTGCGGATTTAATAATGCGTGATACTACTGATTTTGATAAATTAGGTATTTTAGGAGAAGGTAGATATAAAGACCTTTCAAAAACAATAGATAAAGATGATTTATCAAAATATTTAATACCATTAGCTGAAAGAAAAAATTTAGAAACTAAACTAGATACTGCATTTCCAGAAGAAATGCCTAGTAAAGAAGAACTAACTCAGGAGTCAATACAGGAAGAACTTTCAAGAAGAGAAGTTATAGATCCATTAGATAGAAAGAAGAGAAGAGAACAGGCAATAGAAACTTTAGTTTCAAATACAGTTTCGATGCCTATTTATACAAGGTTATTAGAAGATGCTGCTAAAAGAAGATTAGAACTAGATAAGGCAATGTTAGGTGCTAGAGAAATGATGCCATCTAATATTCAAAATATAATGTTATCAAAACAAGCACAACAACAAATGGCATCTTCTGCTTTTGCAGAGGAAGCTAAAGCATTAGCTACACAACAGGATGCTGCTACAAGATTTGCAGGTCTTGGCATGCAACGTCCATTTGGACAAGTTTAGAAGTTTGGCTAATTTAGACTTGAATAGTTATTAGAGGTACAGCACCATGATGGGAGGAGGATCCCCACCACCACCACAGATAATATATCCGCCAGCTGCTCCACCACCAGCTCCTACTACGCAGGTTCCTACTCAGGCTCTTGCTAGTCAATCTGCTTTGAATGAAGTAAGTGGAAAACAGCAAAGGTTGAATATGGAGTTAGGTGCTCAATTAGATAGAACTAATGCAGAGTTCTTTACTGGTCAGGATATACGTCGTGGTCAGGCTGCTGCTGGAGAAGATAGATTAACTATCGCTAAAACAGCAGAAGAGAATCGTGCTCTTCAAAGAGTTGCTGGTCAAGAGGCTCGTGCCCAGACAGCAGAAACTGGTTTACAGTATAGAAGGGGATTAGAGACTGCAGGACAGGAAGATAGAGCATTAACAAGAGAAACAGGTAAGGAACAAAGAACAACAGACTTGCAAAGAGAGATGTTCCGTCGCTATAAAGAGAATAGAGATTTCGAACAGGCTCAGAGCCAATACAGAACATGAAGAAATGGATTCAGACTTTAACTAGCAAAGATCGTGAATCCTATTTAGAATTTTGTAAAAAAGCCTCAAGTCCAGTGCAGATATATTTATTTGCCCGATTTTTAGGATTCCAAGGGACGGTAGTGGAATGTAATGAGTGGTCTATAAAAGAATTTAAAAAACGTAATTTTAATGAAGTTTTAGAATCTGAAATAGATAATATGAGAGTTGATATAAATAAATTACGTGATGCGATAGATATGGGAATTGTTAAACAAGATATGGGTGCAGCAAGAATTGCAATGTTACAAAAAGAATTACGTGGAGCTATAAAACAAATTGAAGATAAAAAAATCTTACAGGACAAACAGGGTTTAATTCTTGCAGGTGCAGATAGAGCTTTACGTGAAATGTTATCCATATTTAGAGATGATCCAATAGAAGGTCCATTACAGGAAGCATCAATGGGAGTCTGGACAAAGATACTTCAAGAAGAATCTTAAGCAAAAGTACGCTATGCTACGAACATGGCAGGAACGAGTATTTATAGCGTCTATAGACGTACAGCTAGAGCAGCTGCAAAACAACAAGTAGTTAAAAAAACTTCTAATGTTGATGTAGAAAAGGCTCGAAAAAATTTTGCATATTTTTGTGATGTTGTAGGGGGAAAACCTCCAGCCAAACATCACCTTGAGTGGCACAAGTATTTATGTACAGGAGATGATAGTGAATGTCTTAAGAGTATTGCTGGTCCTAATATTGACATATTGGCTCCTAGAGGATCTGCTAAATCTACCGTATTAGGTTTGTATACTGCATGGGCTATTGGAGTACACGCTACACATAAGTTACCTTTAAAGATTTTATATATTTCTTATACAGTTGATGTAGCTAGACCAAAGAGTGCAGCCATAAAAAGAATAATAGAAGAAAGTAAAATTTACAAAGAAATATTTCCCACAGTAAAAATTGCTAAAGGAATAAATTCAAATGAATATTGGAGTATTGATTGGAAGTTTGCAGGAATTAAATCTACTGGTGAAGAAGAATTTAGTGTATGTTGTGCAGGATTAAAAGGTGCTGTTACTTCAAAAAGATCACATCTCTGCATAATTGATGATGCAATAAAAAGTGCAGATGATATTAAAAATAAAGATATTAGACAGGCTATGGAAGATAACTGGAATGCTGTTATTGTTCCTACTATGTTTGAAGGTGCAAGAGCTATTTGTTTAGGAACTAGATTTAGACATGATGATATTCACAGTACAACTTTCTTACCTGCTAGTGGTTGGAAACAAATAGTACAATCTGCAATAACTGTTGATAAAGAAGGTGATGAAATATCTTACTGGCCTGATATGTGGTCTTTAGATTATCTAAGTGATAGAAGAAGAATAGCTCCAATTGCATTTAGTTTTCAATATCAAAATCAAGTTGTACAAACCAGTGAACTATCTTTATCTCCAGACTTAATTGTTAAAGGTTCAATAGCTACAGATTTTGATGCTTTAGGAGTTGGAGTTGATTTATCTGCAGGAGTTAGAGAACGTAATGATTATACAGTTTTTGTTATGGGTGGAAGAGTAAAAGATAAAATCCATATTATTGATTGTAAACGAGTTAGGGTGATGGGAAATTTAGAAAAATTAGAACTTTTAATGGAAATGATGGAAGAATGGGGAGTGATTATGAAAGATGGTAAAAATTATTTTCCTACTGGTAATTCATTACATGTATGGTCTGAAGCTGTTGCATATCAAGCATCTTTAGAAGCAGACTTTAAAAGAATATGTCAAACAGAACAAGGTTTATATAATTTAATTTGGCATCCAGTAAAAGGATTTCGTGGAGATAAAGTTGCAAGATTTCGAGGAATAATGGGACTTTTCGAGCAAAGAAAAATTATTTTTAACAAGTATAGAAAATTTAAAGCGTTAACTGATGAAATTGTAAATTTTGGGGTTAGCTCACATGATGATTGCGTAGATGCTCTAGTTTGGCTATGTAATGGGTTAATGACTCGTGGAAAACTTGAGTTAGAGTATTGAGGATTTAAACTAGAAGTATTAACAATGCCAGAACCAACTTTTTACAAACTTGAACTTGAGCAAGATGCTTATGGTTCAGCAGTAATTTCTCTTCCAGATGAGCTATGTCATGACATGGCACTTCAACCTAATGAGAGATTTGATGTAGAAGTCGAAGGAGATGTAATTACTTTTAAGCGATTACATGCTGGTTATGACATTGACCAATAACAAAGGGATCTAATTAATGGAGAGTAATAGTAAAGCTGTTCTTGATGAAATGATTAAATCCGTCATAACTCGTGACGGAAAAGGATCAGCCGACACAATGTTGGTTAGTTCTCACTTATCCCAAATGAAAATGTTTGGTATAAGACAGGGAGTTGAATTTTATCCACAACAAGATAATTTTGGAACACAAAGGTTTGATTTTATTCAGCAGGTTATAAAGTTTAATCAATTAGATGCAAGACTAGATGCAATATGGGATAGATTTTTAGCATATGGAAAAGGTTTATTTTATATAAGACCTACAAAAAAATCTTATAGAATTTATTGGTTTAATAAAGATTCTTATAGAACTTATTATTCTCCTGAAGGTGAGTTAGAAGAAGTAATTATTATTTATCCATATAAAGTTAAATCTTCGAAAGGTTTTGCTGGAGTTGGTTTAAATACCGACAAAAGATATATGAGATTAAAGATAACTGCTACAGAAATAGAAGAATATCATAGTGAACAAGAAATAAAATTTGATCAAGAAAATACAAATTTTTCAGCTTTTGATAAGAAAACTGTTGATAATACTATGGAGTTTATTCCATGTGTTGAAGTATTTAATAATCCTGATGCTTTTGGAACTGATGGATCAGGTGAATTTGATTTTATTGCTAATCAAATAACTGCTCATGATGAGATGGTAAAAAATATAAGAGCAAACTTATCATTCTTTGGTAATCCAACTCTTCTATCATCTAGACCAAAACAAGACATTGTAGAAAGCGACTCTGAAACAGCACAAAGACCAAGTATATCTAGTCAATCAGGTTTTGCTTCAAATGTTGATTTGTTTAGTTCGACATATAAACAAGATCCAATGACAAGACAGCAACCTGGATATGCAGGAAGACCAGGTAGTGGAATGAGAGTTCCAAGAGTTATAGCAAATTTAGAACCTTCAGATAGAGTTGGATTTATAACTCCTAATGCAGTTAGTTCTGACCAAGCAAGATTCTCAGAACAATTAAGAAGTGAAATTAGATTAGCTCTTGGAGGTATAGATGATTTAAGTATTACTAACGTAACTGCTACAGAAATTAAATCTGCTTACGGAAGAGTAAGTGCTACTGCTAAGAAGAAATGTTTACAAATTTATCAATATGGAATTTGTAAAGTTTTCGAATTAATTATTTTCCAAGAAGAGCAAATTTTCAGAAAATCGTTAGCTTTTTCATCAGGTATAAAATATCCAGAATTACCAGAAAATGATGAAGATCCAAAAGCTTTAGAAAAATATGAAAAACAAAAAGTTAAATATGAACAGAAACTTCAACAAGCTATAGATACTGCCGTTGAAACAAGACAAATACCAGACGGTGTTTTAGGGTTAGCTCCTGATGGAGATAGAACAGTTCTTTGGAGATGGATGGGTCCTGTTTATGAAGATACAGCTCAAGATAAACTCAATCAATCTATCTTTACAAGAAACCTTCAAGAATTGGGGGTTGATAGTATAGAAGCACTGAAGTACTTATTTCCTTCAAAAACTGACGACGAAATTGCAGCGATGCTTTCTGGTTATCCGTTTAGAATGGTAGGTGAAGTACAAAGGGCATATTCCGCATTTATTGACTTAATAAATCAGGAGATGCGAACACCCCATCCTCAGCAGCCTAACTTACCGATGGCAGCTGATCCACGTTTGGATTTAACTCCATTCTTATATCGAACATTAGAAAGTTTACAAAAAGAGGTAACTTATGCAGGACGCTACCGCTCAGCAGACCCAATCAGCACCCCAGACATCCCCGACCCAGCAGAGCAGCTACGTGGCTCCTCAAACAGCCCAAGCTCCTTCCGTGGCGACT
>VTLG01011872.1_pt1 | contig 12666 bp, 18 predicted proteins | sample 4694571 | NCBI WGS metagenome assembly VTLG01 (sample SAMN12604809, study PRJNA352737) | marine metagenome | biome: ENVO:00000447; feature: ENVO:00000209|ENVO:00000569|ENVO:01000036; material: ENVO:00002151; isolation source: viral sequences binned using virsorter ... | reverse complement strand
TTTTAAAAGAGAACTAGAACAGCACGATTGTAGCGAACCAATTAGCGAGTGTTGTGAAGTACCACCAGCTTATGAAATATCTGATGGTATCGGATATTGTTCAAAATGTGGTAGGGGAACAGGGTTTATAAATGGGTAGCTATTTTAAATGAATTTATTGGATCTATTTAGTGGTATAGGTGGATTTCATTTAGGATTAGAGCAATCTGGTTTTGAATTTGATTGGATTGGGTATTCAGAAATAAATAAGTATGCTAACGAATTATATAAAAGGAGATTCCCAGATGCAGAACAACTCGGAGATATTAAATCTATTCGATCAAAAGACTTACCAGAAATCGACATCGTCACTTTCGGATTTCCTTGCCAAGATTTATCAATTGCTGGTAAAAGGGGAGGACTCCAAGCTAACAGAAGTAGCTTATTCTTTGAAGCAATGCGAATCGTTGGGGCTAAAAAACCCAAATATTTTATCTTTGAAAATGTCAAAGGGTTGTTTTCCAGTAACGAAGGGCAAGACTTCGACCTCATACTGCGAACAGTTGCCGACATTGGGTATGATGGTCAATGGCAATTACTTAATACAAGGTGGTATCTCCCCCAAAACAGAGAGCGGCTATTCTTTGTCGGACATATTAGAGGAGAATCCAGACCAAAAGTATTTCCTATCGGAGAAGATGAAGGAATATTTAGTAAGGAATACAACAGAAGAATTAAGAAACCATTACCCAGCATTACGGCAACTGAATACAAGGGAGCAAGTAAACAAAGACCCCAAAATTTAATTGCCGATTATAGGAAAGATGAAGGATTGTATCAAGTAAAGACCCATAATCTTCAGCAAAGAAATCCTAATAGACCATCTAAATTAAAAGGGCAACCTGGTGGAAGTGGATTATTATCAAAAGAGGATGGTACTTCTTATTGTTTAGAATCACATAATTTACAAGCAGTAGAAGTAAAACCAGTATTAACTCCAGAAAAACAGGATCAACATGGGGATATGGAGGGTAGCAATATCAGACGATTGACTCCAACAGAATGCGAAAGGCTGCAAGGATTCCCAGATGGATGGACAGAAGGACAATCAGATACTCAAAGATATAAGCAACTTGGTAATGCAGTTTCAGTGCCTGTTGTTAAAGCTATAGGAGATAAACTAATTAAATGTTTTGGATAGGGCTATTTATTGGTTTATGGGTTGGATGTTTTGCAGGCATTTTAGTGTTCGCATTGTTTAATTCAGGAAAGGTTGATAGACTAGATGATTAATATATGTATTCCAGGTCATCCACGTGCTTTAAAAAGGCATAGAACCACTAGAACAGGACACATATATGATCCATCTTATAAAGATAAAAAGATAATAAATATATTAATTTCAACTAAAAAACCTATGCGACCTATAAAAGGTGATGTAGGGATAGATTACATATTTACATTTAAAAGACCAAAAACACATTATAGAACTGGTAAATATAAAGACCAGTTAAAAGATAAAGCACCATATTTTCATATAAGTGTTCCAGACATTGATAATTTGATAAAGCTATATAATGATGTATTACAAGATGGTTTTATAAAAAATGATAGTCAGATATGTAAAATAAAGGCTAAAAAAGTATATGGAAAAATACCAAGTGTTGAAATAAACATAAGAGGAGCAATAAATGAAAGAAATAACCGCATTAGTTAAAAAAGAAATAAAATTAGCAGATTTATCACAAGACCAGAAATTGGATTTAGTAACAGAACAGCTACATTATTGGGAAAAGCAAAGGTATAAAGTTGATTTTTATGATAGGGTAGCTAGTATAGACCATTGGATGGATTTAAATACAGTAGCAAAAGCATTATGTTTTAAAAATTATGGTAGAAATAACATATTTAAAATATTAAGAAAGCATGGTGTATTATTAAGCAGTCCATATAAACAATACCACAACCAACCAAAGCAAAGATATATAAATAGTGGATATTTTAAGGTCATTATACAAGATTTTAAAGATAGTCACGGTAGAGATAGAATTAATAATAAAACTGTAGTTAGTATTAAAGGAACTGAATATATAAGGAGAATATTAAATGAATACCAGTAAATTGAAAATGACACCATCAAATGAGATTAACATATTGCACAATATTATAAAGCACAAATTAAGATCGTCAGTAATAGAAGCTCTCAAAATTGGTAAATTATTAATAAAACAAAAAGAAAATATAAAACATGGTGAGTTTGAAAAATGGATTGAACATAGTCTAACATTTTCAACAAGATCAGCCGAAAGGTATATGAAATTATATAGATATAGAGGTAAAACCGACAGCCTGTCGGATTTACAAAGTGCATATAAAATGGTTCAATCACTAGATGCGAAAAAAAGAACAATAGAAACTAAACTTGCATTTGATAGGGTTTTAGAATATAAAAAAACAGGGAAAAAGCCCGAAAATTGGCGACAAAACACAGATGATAAATTATTTAAAGAAGAAATAGAGCGTGATGAACGTATTAATAATATAAAAGAAAATTACGAACAAAGAATATATGAACAAAAACATATTAAAGATCCAATTAAAAAGGCTATAAATGAATTTAACGAAGATTACAAAATAAGAAAAGAGTACAAGGATAAACTAAAATTATCTGGTGATATTAAAGAAACCTACGCATATTTAGATGCTATCATGGATTATTTAAATGGGTTAGAGGATGACAATAGAAGATTAGAGGCATGTCATAATATTATCAAAACAGTTAAAAGTATTACAAAAGATTTACAACGAAAAATATATCAAAATACATAAAAATGTCGGAACATGTTCTGTAGTAGGAACGACTGGCTGGAAGTTGCAGTATAAAAACTCCACACACAAAGTTAGAGGGTGGTGAAACCACTAAAGAAAGGTGAGTTGAATAAATCTCCGAGGATTAAAACACATAACCTAATAGGTGTCCTAGCCACCCTTAACTACACATATAAAAAAGGAAAAATATGGAAAAAAATAAACAGAAAACACTATTTGAAATGAAAGAAGTATGGCAAGAAGAATGGGAAGATATGCCCGAGTATAGTCAAGAATACCAGGGTGCACATAGAACTATATATTTACATTTTAGAAATCAAACTGATGTTGATGAATTTTCAAAATTAATTAACCAAAAAATATATCCAAAATATAAATCATATTGGTTTCCAAAGATGGAAGTCAAAGAGGTAAAAAATATACGATATGTAGACAAACCAGCTACAGAAATTAAAAAAATTATAATAGATGAAGAATTAAAGCCAATTTATATAGAAAGTAAATTTACTGGTGGACATTATGCATTAAAAACAAAAAAAGCAACAAAAGCGTTTGAAAATCCTATGGGTGTAAATAAAAGTATAGAAATAAAACCAACCGATATAATAGCAGATATTGGTGGTTATATAGGGGAATACTCAATATGGGCATCAAAAATAGCCAAAAAGGTATACACATATGAACCAACGCCAAATACTTTTAAAATATTAAAAATGAACAAGAAGAAAAACATGGAAATATATAATTATGCAGTCGTTGGTGATGATAAAAAAACTGTTAATCTTTATATATCACAAGGTATAGGAGCAACAAATAGTATAACAAAAACCATTAGAAAAAAGGGTAACATTGAAGTTAATGCAATAAAATATGAAGCTGCTATAAAAGATGCTACCGTAGTAAAAATAGATGTAGAGGGAGCAGAGTATGAATATAATATTATTCAACCACAAATAAGAGCTATCATATTAGAATTTCATCCAATACCTGGAAAGCCATGGCAAGAATGGGCAAGAAATATTATGACAGATTTAGAAAAAAATGGATTTAAACCGATAGCCAAAAAACCAGAATTTAAGCACGGTTGGGATTTAACAGGAAGTTGGGCTAGGTGAACCCTAGATACCCAGTATATATAATATCAAAGGGTAGATCGGAATCAAGATTAACAAGTAAAGCTTTTGAATCTATGGGTGTACCATATAAAATAGTAATAGAACCTCAAGAATATGACCAATATGCGAAAGTAATAAATCCAAATAAAATTATAGTATTACCATTTCAGAATCTAGGACAAGGATCTATACCAGCTAGAAACTTTGTTTGGGAACATTCACACGAAAGAGGTTATAAAAGACATTGGATATTAGACGATAATATATCAGCATTTTGGAGAAGAAACAAAAATTTAAGAATAAAGGTAGCTTCAGGAACAATATTTAGATGTGCAGAAGATTTTGTAGATAGATATAAAAATGTAGCATTAGCAGGTCTACATTATGATTTTTTTGCACCAAACATAGATGTTAGGCCAGCATTTAGATTAAATTCTAGGATATACTCATGTACTTTAATTAAAAATGATATTCCATTTAGATGGAGGGGTAAATATAATGAAGATACAGATTTATCATTAAGAGTATTAAAAAAGGGTTGGTGTACGATATTATTTTATGCATTCTTACAAGGTAAAGCTAATACCATGACTATGAAAGGTGGAAACACAGATGAATTATATAAAAATGGTAGGTTAGAATTTGTAAAATCATTACAAAAACAACATCCAAATGAAGTAAAAATAACAAAAAAATACGGTAGATGGCATCATCATGTAGATTATAAACAATTCAAAAACAAGCTTATCAAAAAACCAAGTCTAGTTATAAAAAAGGGTGTAAATAACTATGGGATGGTCTTAAAAAAAATTAAATAAAAGAACCTATAAAACTATTTAGATTATTATACAAGTAATTTCCTAACTTATATATAAAAATATGAGTAGTAAAAAACAAATATCTAAAAAAGAACGTAAAAAATCTCCAGGTAGACCAAAGAAATACGACATAGATACAGAAGAAATTGTAAAACTATCCTCATTTGGTTGTACTAATACAGAAATGGCATCTTTTTTTGGATGTTCACCAGACCTTTTAGAAAAGAGTTATTCGGATTATATCGTAAAAGGTAAAGATCAAGGAAAAATAAGATTAAGAAAATTACAATGGAACTCTGCAGAAAAAGGTAATGTGGTTATGTTGATATGGTTAGGTAAACAGTATCTAGGACAATCAGATAAACAAGAAGTTACACACACCGACCTACCAGAGGGCTTTAATGTCGAACTCATTTAAATTATTCAAACATCAGTTAGATTATGTATTATCGACAGATAAGCACCCCTTTTTATTAGGTGGCTATGGAAGTGGTAAAACTGTGGGCTTCTGCGTGTTTGCTTTAAATCAATGTGCTAAAAATCCAGGTAAACGTATACTATTAGCTGAACCTACTTATCCTATGATACGAGATGTGTTACAACCAGCATTTGAAGAAGCAGTACGACATGTAGGATTTAGTTATGATTACAGCGCTACTGAAATGAAATATAGGGTGAAATGGAAACAGGGCTGGTGTGATGTATTAATGAGAAGTGCAGAAAATTATCAAAGGTGGGCAGGGTTGAATTTAGCAGCAGGTGGAATAGATGAAGCAGATCAGTTAAGGGATGAACGGCCTTGGCAAATGTTATTATCCAGGTTAAGAGATGGTAACACATTAACAGGATTTGGTAGTGGTACACCAGAGGGTTTTAAATTTGTTTATAAGTATTGGGGTGATAATCCTAAAACTGGATATAAATTAATTAGAGGAAGAACAGAAGATAACGAAATGTTACCTCAAGAATTTATAGATAGTTTAAAAGAAAATTACGATGAAACATTATTAAAAGCATATTTAGATGGCGAATTTGTAAACCTGCAGAAAGGAGCTACATATTACAATTTTAAAAGAGGGAACAATGTCAAAGAAAATAAATATAATCCTACCTTACCCATACGAATCGCGTTGGACTTCAATGTTAGTCCAATGTGTGCCAGTATATTCCAAGCCCACAACAACTCGCCAAAGGTCAGGGTGTTCGATACAGTTGAATTACATCATGGTGGTGGGGCAGACATCTTAACTGAACGAATGGTGCATGAGATTAAAAGTAAATACCCACACAAAAATTATATAGCATATCCAGACCCAGCCAATCAAAGACATACATCGGCATTACATACAGACCACGACATATTAAGGCAAAATGGTTTTAAAGTAATGGTAAAACCTAAAGCACCTAGAATTATAGATAGTGTTAATGCAGTCAATAAGATATGTGAAAAAGATTTAATAATAGATCCAAGATGCAAGGGATTAATAACAGATTTAGAACAAACAGTTAATAAAGAGGGAACAAGGGAAATAGACAAAAGTAATAAACTGCTTACCCATTATACAGATGGCCTACGCTATGCTGTAGATTATTTATATCCAATAATTAAACCAATTATAGGGAGTATTCAAAGATGATACCATCCACAGCTCAATTAATAGTAGAAATGTCAAAAGTTGATTATCAAAATAAAGAGAAATTAAGATGGGTAAATTTAAGACAAAAGGCATATGATTATTACAAAGGTAGAACCGAAACATATACTAAAGGATTTTTTTCAGATAGTTTAAATAAACAGATAAGTTGCCCTAATATAAATATAACAAAACGCATTATAGATCGAGTTAGTTTAGTATATATGAAACCACCTATAAGAGAATACTCAAATGAAAGTATAATTGACATGTTTAAAAACAAAAATCTGAAGCTACAAAGAGCAGAAAAGATGACCAATTTACTAGAATGTATTTTAATTAAACCAACGTGGAGGAATGACCTGGTAGAATATGACATAATACGAGATTGGGAGCCCTTGTTTCATGGTGATGATCCATTAGAACCTACTGCTATTACATATCCATTACAAGTTAGGTCAACAGTATTAGATACAACTGCTGAACTATGGTCATACTGGGATTTAGAAAATCACTTTATTTATGAGAAAGGAACAGGTAAGAAGTTGGCTCAAGATGGTAATGAAGATATGGTTAATCCATATGGTATGCTACCTTTCGTTGCATGTTATAGAGATGGTAAACCTGAATCAGCCTACTTTGATACAGATGCTTCACCTGATTTAATAGCAACTAATGAAGCTATGAATGTAGCAGAATTTAACAAATTGGCTAATATAATGTTTCAGTCATTCGGCTTTGGATATATTACTGGTAGTAACATAGAAAAAGAACAATTAGAAATAGGGCCAGATAAGTGGAGCATATTAGGGCATGATGGTGTAATGAATATGGTAGCACCTCCTAATAGTGTTCCTGCATTAACTGATTCAATTAAAGAAAGTTATAAAATGTTAGCACAGAATTATCATTTATCTATATCATTTGTTGAGGGAACTACAGCAGAATCTGGTGTAGCTTTAAGATTAAGAAACCAGGAGCTAATGGATAGTAGAAGAAGTGATGTTACCAGGTGGAAAGAAATAGAGAACAAGATATTTGAAATAGAAGAAAGAATAATAGCAGTTGAGAAAGGTCAAGATGCAGGATTTTTATTGAGTATAGATTATGAGGAATCAACTGAAATATTATCAGAAGAAGAACAACGGTTGAAATGGGATTGGGAGTTAGAAAAGGGATTAATAGATAATGTTGATATATTGATGCAACAAGATCCAGATAAATATCCAGAAAGAAAAGATGCACTAGAATATCTACAAGAAAGAGCTAAACCAGAAGAAACAGAAGTAGAAACATCACCATTATTAAGCGCATTAACCAGACCAGTATAAATGCCTGATATAAGTAGAGAGATAGATAGACTAGCAAGTATTATTGCAGATAAAACTAAACTAGCTATAGAAGAAGTTGTAAGTGCATTAATAGAATTAACACAAGATAAAACAAGTGAAGTAGCATTAGAACTATTATCAGGTATGAATCTACGCAATATAATGTTAAGTAAAACATCCAATATATTAAACACATATGAACAGGGTGCTATACTATTACTGGATAACATGTATACTACATCATTACTTACCGAATCAACATTAAGAATATTATTAGATAATAGTAAAAGATTATTAGCAAGTGAATTGATAGATAAATTAGGTGACAACATATTACAAAAAACATTTATGGGTATAACTCAAAAATTAACACCTACACAAATACTATCAACGATAGACAAAGTTACACCAGACATTGAAACACAAGTTATTACAGCATATGGACAATATAGTAGTGCAGTTACTACCTTTCTATCTGAAAATTTACCTGATAATACAAAATATGTTTATATAGGTGCTTATGATTCTAAAACTAGATTAAGATGTGAAGATAAAATTAACTTCAGTCCAGCTACTAGAAAGCAAATAATAGTTAAATATGGTGATATGAATAATGAGGTATGGAATTGTAGACATAGATGGGAACAAATAAGTAGTAAGCCTAAAGATCAAGGTTTTAACAAGGATAAATATATAGATGCTTGATAGAGGATTTTTCAAGATATTGGTAAAAGAATTACCCATGAGATATAGGAAATATATCTTTGATCCAGGTGGAGGTGGTGTTAAAGCTAAAAATGTAGAGGGTGGAAATTACCCTACAAAATATAGCGAACCTTATGGAACAAAAAAAAAATCAGGATTATTAAAAAGACAACATAGAAAATTTAAAAATAGTTACGCTCCAGTTGCTAGTGGAGATTTATTAAAAGATTTTAGTGCATCAAATTCAGGTTTAACATCTGGTGGTATGGGTTTCGGTTTTATTACAGATATGGGTAAAGTAAGATCATTACAATTTAGTGGTAGACCCATAGCTACCGATAATAAACCACTACCTACAACCGTAGCAGTATGGGTATTAATGGAAGCAGGAATATACACCCATAAACAATGGAAAAAAAAAATAGGAAATAAGGATAGACATTTTAGATTATAATATATTAAATTAAAAATATGATATAACTCACAAAAGAGGAAATTAAAATGGCAGAAGATTTAAAAAATACACCACAAGCTGAAGATAACAGCGAAACAAATCCTAACACACAAGTTAGTGAAAAAATGGATGTGCCTTATACAAGGTTTCAAGAAGTTAATGGTCAGAAGAATCAGTTTAAGTCAGAAAATGAAGGGTTGAAGGATCAACTTGCAAAGCTAAAGGCTGGACAGGAAGAAGCTAGGCAAGAATCATTAAAAAAGAACTCTGAATATGAAACTTTATACAATGAAGCTGATACTGTGAACAAAAAACAAGCAGAACAGATTAAGGCTTATAAAGCGAGGGAATTAGAGGAAAGTGAAAGACTTGATGCTAAAATTCCTGAAGATCAGCGTGTATTTACAGCAGGTATGACCAATGCAGTAAAGGCTCAATATATAGAGCAATTACAAAGTGGTGTTAATGCTGGTAAAACCGATTCATCTAGAGCAGGAACAACTGCTAAAGGTGAATTTGGTGGTTATGATTCTAAAATGGACTGGGTAACAAAAGACCCTGAAGGATACGAAAAGTCTAAAAACACACAACAGGGAGGAAAGTTTGGTAACATCTTTACTCCTCAAGGTAATCCTTTTACAGAATAATGGCAACAGTCAATGGTAAAAAAGAAAAATTATTTGGTTTGGATTTTGATCCACAAGACAGAATAAAAATGACAACAAATGATGAGGGTTTTCCATCTGTAACTATAGATAATAAACCTGCTTCTGCCATAGATCACGTTGATGCTATACAGGAAAATGTTGAAAGACATAATAAAGGGAAGTCGGCTAAATCAATGTCGACGTTTACAGGCTTTGGCAAGGGCACTTTAAATAACCCATATAAAAATTAATGACCCTACCTGAAGGCCTAATAGGTAGTTGATGGAGGGTAAAAAGAGGTAAGATATGGCAACAACACAAAAATCGTCATTTGCTAATTATTCAGTAACAGCTGCAGATAATATTCTTCCTGATGTAGTGATGGCTTTCAAAAAAACCAACGTAATGGCTCCACTTGTATGGACTGCTCCAGCAGTTATGGGTGCTTCATCTGTAACATTTGTAGATATGACTGCATTGGCATCTAGTGATGTTGATGATCTTGGAGAAACATCAGATCAAGGTTCTGATGTGGTAGCAACTGGTGCTCACGAATGTATAATTAAGAACTATGTGGTTCGTGCAGATATATCAGATTTGGCTCGTCTTGGTTCTGCTTATGATTTGGTAAATGGTGTGGCAGAAAATCTTGGTAATGCTTGTTCATTGAAATTGGATGACTTGCTTACAGATTTATTTTCAGGATTTAGTCAAACTGTTGGAGGTGATGGACAGGCTCTTGATTTGGATAAATTCTTTGATGCAGCAAGACAACTTCACGCTGCAGGAGCACCAATGCCTTTTAGTTATGTAGGAAACTCCAAACAAATATGGGGTGCAAAAGGTATTCAGGGTCTGATCGTTGCAAGTTCTACAGGAACATTAGCAGATAATCCAGTATCAGGTGCAATGTTGGCTAATGGTTATGTTGGACAACTTGGTGGTGTTAATCTGTACTTCTCTGAAGAAATTACCGAAACTGGTGGCAATGATTGTCCTTCAGCTATGTTTTCACAGAAGGCTCTAGGGTTGGGTATATCTTCGGCAGGATTGATTAACCTAGAAACAGAAAGAAACGCATCTGCTCAAGCAACAGAATATGTTGCTGCTATGAAATGTGGTGTGATTGAAGTAATGGACACTTTTGGTGTTTATATAAGTTCTGATGTTTCATAAATAATAATAAATATGAGGGTGGGATTGCCTAGGTTCTGCCCTCATGTAAATTTGGAGATATAAATGGCTGAAAGATATTTTAAAAAAGATAAAAAGAAATATAGTGTGGGATATTCTGATGTAGTATTTAAGTATGATCCAAAAAATCACGATATAATAAGCTTAGAAACACGTTTTGATGAATGTGATAAAAATGGCAAAACAATTAAAAAAGAAACTAAAAAAGAAACGAAAACAGAAACGAAAACAGCCAAAAAATAGTAAAACTTCAGGGCTCGTTCATAGTTCAACCATTAACTTTAGAGAGGGAGAAAATCAATGGCAGAAACAAAAATACGAAAATATGCAGTAATAGAACGTCTTGGTAAGATGGATGTTGATGTTATAACATTGACACCAGATACTGCAACAGAAGCATGTGCAGCAGGAGATGTAATATTTCAAGCAGATGAATTACCAAATATGGTATCTGTAAATGCTGGTACTTGCATGGTTCATTCAATAGGGGTATTAGATGACGATGATAATGGTCAGGCAATAGATATAGTCTTTATGGATACAACAGGTCTATTAGATGCAGGTGATGATGGTGGATCTATAGATGCAGCAGATGGTGTTATTCCTGATGCAATAATAGGTGTTGTTAGTATCACAACATATTTTGATGGTATAGCTTGGAAATATGGTTATAAAACAAATATTGGATTAGTTCTAAAAGCTCCCTCTGCATCAAAAAGCATTTATGTAGCTGCTGTAAACAGGGGTTCAACTGCAACATGGACTGCTGCAGGATTACGTCTACAAATTGGTGTTATCAAAGATTAATGTTTCCTAATAGAATATCAATCGTAAGTAAAGCACCAGCAACAGGGTTTACCAATACACAATCAGTAGAATTTGATGGTGAAGATGATCGAATAACTATAGGAGATTCGGCAGTATTAGATTGTACATCAGGATTAACTGTAGCTTTTTGGCATTATTTAGGGGATATGAATGATCTGGGTACAGATGGAGATGGAGATATTTTTTTAAAAGCAGATGCTTATAGAGCCTTTTGGACTACAGGGGGTGGTGAAAGACAATTAAAATTTAGAGTATATGGTGATGAAACCTCTACATTAATATCAGATAATATATCAGGAACAGGAACAGATGCTTGGGGGCATTTTGTTTTTACTTATGAAAATACAGGAGGATCAGGGTCTGATGAAATGAGAATATATCAAAATGGTTCAGAAATAAAAAATACAACAAGTGTAAATACAGGAAATTTGACAACAAATACTTCTGATATTGATATAGCTGGAACTGTAGCCGATAATAGGCAGGTAAAAGGTAAACTAGATGAATTTGCAATATGGAATGAAGTATTAGATGCAGATGCAGTAACTGCTATATATAATAGTGGTGTACCTTTTGATTTAACTGAAGATAATGGTGATTATGATGAATATACTGATGGGTTAGTTTGCTATTTAAGATTTGAAGGTGACTTTAATGATAGTTCTGGAAATGGTAATACTGTAACTGTACACAATGAAGCTGCACTTGTAACAGACACACCATAGGAGAAATACATGATTGAAAATAGAAAATATGTTATCGTAACAAAAGCAGAATTAGATAATGTAGATTTCAGTAAAGTAATGCAAACATCTAAAGCAACTTGTAGATATTCTAAAAATGGTGGCAAAGCAATATTAAAATATGAGGGAAGTCAACCAACTTTTCTATCAGGAAAAACAGAATATACTAATGCACAAATATTAGAAAAAATTAATATTACAGATAAAAGTGAATGGGCATCAGATGGATAATCTAAAAAACGTAATAGATAGATTAAAAATTAATGAAGGTTATCGATCAAAAGTTTATAAATGTAGTTTAGGATATGATACTATTGGTTATGGCTTCGCTATAAAAGACCTGGAATTATCTGAAGATATATCAACAATTATATTGACTGGTTTAGTTG
>VTLG01010109.1_pt1 | contig 12666 bp, 16 predicted proteins | sample 4694571 | NCBI WGS metagenome assembly VTLG01 (sample SAMN12604809, study PRJNA352737) | marine metagenome | biome: ENVO:00000447; feature: ENVO:00000209|ENVO:00000569|ENVO:01000036; material: ENVO:00002151; isolation source: viral sequences binned using virsorter ... | reverse complement strand
TTGTTTTCCATTGTAAGTTTCATAAAACCTCGTAAATGTTATTGCTTTCATAGTTTATCACTAGAATGTCATCACTTTGTATATGTTCTCGAATCGTAACAATGTTATTTTTCTTTCTTTTTGGTAATCTTCTTAACCACTTGCTTTACTAATGGCTTGACGATATTAAGTAAAAGTGGAGAACTGGCAGCGACCAAGCCAATAACAGCAGTAGATACAACAGTAGAAACTTCTGGAATGTACTGACTCGTAAAGGGAACATCCTCATAGATCGTAATGCACTCTATCCCATCATCACCTCTTTCATGGCCGATGACACGTTCTAATCTTTTTTCGTTACGAAAATCTCCAACTCGCTGATTTGATTTACCAGGACAAGGTGGCAAAATATTATCCTCTTTTTTCTTTTTTATTGGTGGTACTTCAGTTGACTGTGATTTTGGTAAAGGTGGTGATTCTATAGAGGGCAGACTTTCTTCGACTATTATTAATTGATCTGGCTGATAATTTAAAGGAACAAAAGTTGGATAAGGGCAGCTTGTACTTGTTCCCCCTGGATCATCAAAAATCAGATTAAAATTACCTGTATTTTTTGTATCCCTATGAGTGGAGGTGCAACCGAAAGTTGGTACTTGTGGAAATGATGGTTGTATCGTTATCTGTGGATCATGTATTACTGGAATAGATATATCAGGTATGACTATTTCATGAATCTCCATCTTCTATATCTCCAATAGAAATAGACCAACCATCTTCACCAAATTTACCTTTTTCTACAATTTTAGGTTTTGTCATTTTTGCATCCATATTATCGTGGTATTTTTTTATCTCATCATCTAATTCAAGTTGTAGTTTTTTTATTCTTATCCAAGACACAAGTTTATCAATATAATATTTTATTAATTTTTTAAAAAATCCAAAAATCATAGACCAATTTTCTTTGATGGGATTGGTAGTGATGGCCCTGTCATGTTTGGAAGGTTATTATCTAATACTTTAGGCATTAGGTTTTGTACGTTTCCGAGTACCTCATTCATCAATTTATTCTTAAATTGCTCGGAGGTCACATACTTAAATGTAAAAAAACCACCGCCCAGGATTCCCAAAACAAGGATTGTCGTTACGATAGTTAAAGCATCAAGAATTTTTCTAAACATATGTGGAAAGAAGCATTTATTAAGGCACTAGCACCAATGAGTTTAATGGTACTGTTTTTGATTGTTGGCCTAGCTCCACTATATCTAATAGGTGGAATGATGACTAGACAAATGCAAGAAAAGGTTAATTAATCAGCAGCTTCTGGTGTATTTCCATTAGCCAACCATAATTTGTATTCTTGATAGTCGGTGTTCGCATCATCGAATGGAATTAATGCACCATCTTCAATTCTTTTAACAGCTTCAGTTTTGCCACCTCCAAATTCTGTTGGTCTATCTGCTAATAATTTGTAAGTAAATGCCATAATTAAAGCTCCGCATCAAATTTTGTACCTGAACCTAATTGAGGTGTTCCACTATTAGTATAAAACCTTGAAGCATAAGTTCCACTTTCATTTGAGTCATAACCACCAATATTTTGAGGACTTACTTGAGTGACAGTAGGTTTTGCTCTCATTATAGTAGGATGATAAATATACATGTCCACATACTGGCTGTTTGGACTTGTTCCTTGATGACTTTGTGGCAAAACAAAGCAATACCTTAAACACCTGTTAAGTTCATCTGAAATTGATCTATGCTCAAAATCTGTTGCCACGCTACCTACTTCTAATTGCACTCCTGTTATTTTAAAGTAATTATCTGTAGAGCTTAGCACATTTACTCCTTGACCATAAGCAAAACCAGCGTCAGCATAAGTACCCCAAGATGTTGAATCTGAAGATGAAACGCCAGATCCTGCTGCCATTATCCAAGCAATCTCCCAACCAAAGCCATTATCATTACTAGGCTGTGTTCCTGTATTTGCTGCAAAAGTTAAAGTTTTCTTTTCCCATGTAGCACTTTGACTAATTGTGTAAGTTTTTGTAATCTGAATATTTCCGTCTTGTTGATAAAGGTTTATTGCATAAGTTCCAGTTTGATATGCTTTAACATGAAAGGATAGAGTTACTTGATTTGTTTTAACGCTTTGTAAATTTTGAGCCTCTATTCTATGACCAATAAACGCATATTCAGTAGATTCTAAAGAAGTCTCAGCAGTTGTAACATCAAATTCATAAGAACTAGAAAAATCATCAGGTGAATCTGTCACTTGTTTTTGAGTATAAGCTGCTTGATCAGTGTTAGCAACAGATAATCTAAATCTATCAACAGTTCCATAACTAGCAGATGTAGATGACGTACCACGTTGAGCCACATTCATAGCTCCGTTAATTATTAAATTACGATTACTTAGATTATTAGTAATATTGGCAGTACACGTTCCATCAGTATTTGAAATCGTTATAGCAGCCGAGCTTGCTGCCACCCCTTTTATCGAATTTACCTTAATCTCTGACATAATTAACTAGGTTTTGGGTTATCGGTTTTTACCTTTTCACAGGCTGCGTAGTATGCTGTCAGTTTACTCGAATCTCCCTTACTATTCCAGTACATAGCGTCAGCAAAGTCTCCTAAAGATGGATATAAAGGTTGTCTTACAGATTGGTAAGCTATCGCAGCAGCTTCAGTATCTAATGTAGCTCGTGCAGTGTCCACATTTGATTGCACTATAGAAACTTTATTACCACTGTCATCTAAACCATAATTAACAAATGAGTCATCTAAAGTGCAAATAGATGGGTATGCTTTTCTTATTGCCTCAAAATCCATTACGCTGCCACCTCCATACACAAAATTGTAGAAAATCCATAAAGAGTGTTTCCAATATTTCTATTTACACCAACAGCATTACCGCTTTCTGGTTTGCATTGTATTTTGTAAGTTAAAGCGGATGTACTACTTGGAGAATCTAATATTATTGATGAATAACTGTGAACTACTGCTGTATCAGAACTTCTTATAGATTGAGCAGTTGCAGAAATTGTAGTGCTATCTCTTACTACTTGATAAAAGTTATGCTGTCCTGTCTGGTTAGCACCAAAGTTTACTGAAGATATAAATAATATTTTATTACTGGTACTTGCTGGTGTAATGCTCACACTTAAATCAGGAATATCTATATAACTTGACGAGGTTGTTTCAAAAGTATTTGATTTTGTTGTTTGTTTTACCTGTAAAATTTTTCCAGCATCTAAATTTGTTAATGCTGAACCATTCAAAGCTGGTAAATTTCCAGAAAGTTTTGTTGCGTCAAGGGTACTTTGGCTCGTAACAAGCGTTCCATCAGCAATATCGGGTAAAGTTATAACTCTGTTATTACTAGATGATGATGGTGCTTGTAAGCTGAAAGACCCACCACCTGATGCTGCGTTTAGTTTAATCTTTGCTGTCATGGTTTAGGATATTTGTCTTTAATAGCTTTAATAGTAGTTTTCCAACCAGCTACACCATTATGATAAATGTCATCAAGCTGATCCACAATAGCTGGATACTCTTCTGCTCTGTTTCTTTGGTATTCTTTATTAGCATAATCTGTTTTTAGTTCTGCTAATTTTGCTGTTATTGCAGAGTCACTAGGCTCTGTATCTCCATTTGCTTTAATCCATTCTAAAGTATCTCCTCTAACAACAAACTCTGCATTAGGACATAATGCTTTTATTGCATCAAACTTACTTGGTTCGTCCATTATGCTCCTATCTCCACTAATGTTATTTGTGAAGTAGTATTACCATTTTGAGCAGTTACATTACCACTATTACTTGTCTGATGAACTACCATCTGTGTTTTATAAGTAATAGAAGTTCCAGCCGATACTCCATGTGCGTCAAGTTTTGATAATACAAATGGAAATCTTAAGTTAATGGCTGTAGAACCTGTGGCTCCTATTCCAAATTGATAACTTACACCATCTACAAGTATATCGGTTGAATCTCGCATTAGTTTAACAGCACCATAAGCCGCAGCTTCAACTCTATCGGCAGTTATATGCTGCACTACAAGCACAAAAATATTAGAACCTGTTTCTGTAGGTGTAATAGCTTTACTCAAACCAGTATCTACATACGATCCCGAGTTTGATCCTACTCCTGTAGCGTATGTTCCCTGAACTACTTGTAAAACTTTACCCCCTCCAGCACCAGTAACACCACTGTTTGTAATTGACATTCTTTCAACACCACCAGTTGAAAACTTGATAGTGTCAGCAGCAGGAAATGTTATACCAGTATTGCTATCTGTTCCTGTTAATGCTGGTGCGGAGACTGATCCATCAACTCCAGAAATACCAGTAGTGCCGTTAATGTTTAAAGCCATAATTAAAGAATAACAAGAATTGCACCAGATGGCACAGTTACAGTTGCACCTGAGTTAATTGTAGGGCTTACTGTGTGTGCGTGTTTTCCAGTTGATAAAGTGTAAGAAGTTGTAACTGCTTGATCCGATTCAAAAAATACTTCATCACTACCTCCTCCAGTAGCTCCAGCACCTCCACCTACAGCAGCGAAGGCAGAGCCATTATATATTTCAGCACTTCCTAAAGTACTATTCCATCTGAAATCTCCCGTTGAAGGCGAACCAGGTCTTTGTGCTGTTGTTCCAACAGGTATTTGTAAAGCTGTAGTGTAATTATGTACAACATCTCCTGTAAAAGTTGCTCCTGCAACTGGAGCTAGACCTAAATTAGCCTGTGTGATATTTCCAATAGTTGTAAACGTACCCGTTCCAGATGATACCGCAGTACATATTTTTAATAAATTAGTAGACGAATCTATATGAGGTTGGAATTGAACTACATTTGAATCACCTGATGGATCTCCACTAGCAGAGTTTATTGTTCTTAATGCTGTAAAAATATCATTTATTCCTGCACGAACCGCAGCACCCGTTCCATTGGATACATTAAAATTATTACCTGTTTCTTTAGTTGTACTATTAACTCTTGCCATTTCGGTAATATTTTATTTTATTTTATCATCCCTTACCAAATCCGACAGCCTGATAAGTGAAATTTCTATCAATCGAAGCATTTGATGAATTTTTAAAATGAACAGTAAATCCTGCACCACTAATACTTGATAATTCAAAGAAATCGCCACTTGCCATATTCTGTGCAGTTATTCCGATTGAAGGTAAATTTGAATTTACTCCACCGATAGCAGAAGTTCCAGTAAAGAAAGAATTTGTAAATGTAATAACCTTTGCTCCTGCTCCAGATGCAATAGTAGTTGTACTTTGTTCTGTTCTTCTTTGGAACGATGCCGTATAACCTAATTGAAATACTCTTATATCTTGGTCAGGATCTTGACTTGTTAAATTAACTTTAAATTTAAATCCTCTACCTTTATACGCACCATTAGCGAATGTCTGAAACGCTGTATATGTAGGAGATCCAGAGGAGGGATTATCTTGAGTAACTGCAACTTGCATTTCTGCATTTACTTTGGTTGCAACTAATCCATCAAAATCAACTCTGGCATCTATATCTGTGATTGAATCAAATAAATCTGATGGGAAAAATGCTTCAGTAAGAAAATGACGTTTTAAATCGAGACTAAATACACCACCTAAATCCAAGAAAGATGTTCCTGCTGCACCACCAAATTCATAAGTACCTAATGGAGCAATACCTCCAATATCATCTATAGAACTTTCAAGGTCAAAATTAGTGATTGCATCAAATAAACCAGTACCAGTTAAATTAAGAGAATTTGTTACAGCATCAAAAGCTACATTAGTTTTTGTTCCTTGAAACTTAGGAACATCTAAATCTTCTCTTCTTGTAAGTGCAATAAGCGGTGCAAGATTATCAGGTAAATCTATTACAACACTTGCTTCTCCTGCACTAAATCTTCCTCCATCATCTTGAAATTTTAAAATGTACTCTCCTTCCAATAATGGAACAATAGCTTCTGTTGTATTACCAGCTAATGCTTTTACTAAATCAGTAGCATTTGAGAATGTCCCCGTTCCATCAGTTTTTGAAGAATGTCTTACATAAACACGACCACCATGAGTAACATCTATATCTGCTGATAAATTCCAACGTAATCTTACTTGATTAGAGTTAACTGGTTCGCCTGTCAGTCCAGTGACATCTCCTGGAATAGCACTTTTTCCTACAGCAATATGTGTAAAAGTTGTTGGATTTGCTGAAGATTCAAGATTTGCACCAACACTAACTAATTCAAAATTATAAGTACCTTCTAAAGAATCTAGTATTTGAAATTCAGGCGTTAGTGATTGTAAGGTTTTAAAATTACCATTATCTACTTGATACTTCAACTCATAGTGAATAGCTCTTGGCACAGAATTAAAGTCTATATTTAATCTCGTTCTTGCTCTATTACCCTCTGTAAAAAATTCTTCTGTAACAACAGGAGCAGAAGGAGCAGGAACAGGTTCATTTAATACTGTTATATTGCGAACAGGTAATGCAGACCCATCTTCTATAAATGCAAACTTTCCTGAGTTGTAAGCCGTTCCAACAATCGCATAGTTATCCTTATCTTCAGTTACACTTATGACTCTCCATTGAGTAGTTTGTAAGGTTGTATTTTCTAGTATCCAAATACTGTTTCTATTAGGAGCAGAAGAAAACGCAGATGATACTGTAATTACAGCACCAGAAATATTACTTACGCCTCTCTTTTCTACACTTCCATCGGGCATAACGACACTTACTGTTGCGTTATTTGTGGCATCCAAATCGGTGTCTGCTGTATTATCAACAGTAATTGTTCCTGCTGTAGCAGAACTAATACGACCACCTCTCCTTAATCCTGCTCTTACTGGGTCGCTTACTTCAATAACTTGCCCAGGTCTAACGACTACACCCTCTCCTATACCTGTAGTAAAACTGATTGTTTCAGTAGAGTGTTGCTCTTCAAATAAAATAAATCGACCTAATCTTCTTGCTTGATTTCGAGATGTACAGCCAAATCCTGTAATTTTTTTATGAATAATTCCATATTTATCTTTAGCAGCAGTATCTTCAACAGTTTCAAAATCTGGCTCTTGATTATCCATATCAAAGTAAGATACAGACACAACAGTTGATCTCGTTTTTAAACTCGTACCAGAATATATAAATCCTTCAGAAGTTATATTGGAAAGGTTAAATAGATAACTAGCATCTGTAGGTCTATCTTGAGTTAGAGTTAAAGATCCTGCACCCCAGAATGTCATAGCTCTCATCACAGAACTGAGAGCCATCACTGTCTTAAAAGCATCTGCTCTTTTATTTAAAACTACGTTGCAACTAAATCTAGGTTCTTGACCTCCTTGACCATCATCAACTAATGCAGAAGCATAGACAGAAGCACTATAAAAAGAATATTTATCTAGTTGAGCTTCAGTAATATGTTCTCCTAATCCATATCTACTATTTGTTATGAGATCAAACAAAATCCATGCAGGATCAGTTGTCCAATGTGTAGTTGTAGTAAGCGTTCCATTAAAAGTTCCGCTATAAGTTAATCTTCCATTAGTTTGATCCACAGTTGCATTATGGGGAATCTTAACTTTTACTCCACGAATCCTATATAAACGTCTTGGGATACTAGGAAATTGCTCCGCATCAAAACGCAAATAATTATGAGCTACATTTGGGTATGGCCTTTGTTCATCTATTATCTTTGTAAAAGATGACCATTTAAATGTATCTGTCACTCTTTCGCTTGTGCTATCAGCAGAATCTCTACCAACTGTTATTGAAATTGGAAAAGATGTATTTTCTCTTAAAGTAATCTTAAAATCCCTAGAATATGCACCTCTTGATTTACCTCTAATACTAAAAGCTGACGTTGGTACTGTAAGTAAATTTAAAAATCCACCAGGGCCTGTACCAGTAATTTCATTCTTGTCAAAACGAGTTGTTCTTCCATTATTTTCAGTAATTAGTACAAATACATCAACTTGAACTCCTAAATTTTTACCATCTTTTTCGTTAATATTAACAAGAGCATCAAAACGTATTGTGACTCTGACTTCATCAATATTAGATTCGGTTACTGTTCGAGTAACAGATGCAGCATTAGTTACTGGAGCATTTACACTAACTTCCGTTTCTACATCACTGACAACAGGTATAGAAGTTTGATTTGCCGTTCCAAAACGAGTTTTAAACAAGACTCTTTGGAAATTAAAATCGGCATCCGTTATATTGCTTGAATTTGCTGTTGATTTTACGATAGGTGTTTTATCTAAAAAGACATCTTTTAAAGAGGCTTTATTATAAGCATCAGTTCCTTGAGTAAGTCCTGCTGCCGAAGGAAAACCTTCGATCTCTCCTTCACTTAGAACTTCAACAATATTAATTGCTTGTCTACTTTGTACTGAACCATGACTTACTGTAACAGTACCGCCACTACCTCCAAACCATTTAAAGGGGTTTAATTGAATTTCTTTTGGCCCTGCTCCTATATCAACTCCAGGTATTTTAAACATTATGTTCCTCCTGCAAAGTCCTCTGTATCAATTCCTGCTGATACAATTATAGATCCAGTAAAAACTTCGCCATAAACTACTGGAATCGCACTTCCAGCATTTACAGTATTTAAAATTCCATTAAAATTAAAACTATTTGGATCGTCATTAGCAGTATCAGCTTGCACTGGACTTAGCATTTGGGCTGCACCTGACAATGCTAAATAAATACCAATATTTCCAACAGTAGCTTGAAACGCACTGAATCCAGCAACCTTTGTAAATCCACTAAATCCTAGTGATGCACCAGGAAATGCAATAGCAGCACCGATTAAAACTGCTCCTAATAAAAATCTTCCAAGACCTCTTCTAGCACCAACAGCTACAGGTACTATTTTTATTTCTTGTTGACCAACAGGAACATCTAATTCTTTATCGTTTATTTCATATTCCCCTACTTTTACACAATAATTTTGTTCTATCATGTGTGATTGCAGAGCAGGAAAATTTGCTGTTAGAAATCTAATTGCATCTACTGTTGAATTTATTTCAGCTTCAAAAGTACTTTGTCCTAAAAAGCGAGCTAATCTGCCGTAAACTTTTATTTTACTGAGCATAGCGATACCTCTTCTTTGTACATTCTATCCATTTTTGGTCATAAGTTTCTCTCGAACTAAGTCTTTTCACACAATGTTGAAGGATAGTTTGATCTCCTACATACAAAGCCACATGATCTAACTTACCTGTATTAGTTGTGTCCATAAGTAAGACATCTCCAACTTCTGTCTCATCATTCTCATCTATTTCTACAAAACCTACTTTGGGTAAACCATATTCAAATAAAGGAGACTTAGAAAATTCTGTTGGACTTTTGGGTCTTTCCCAATGCTTTATAACTATATCTTTCTTTTGCTTATACCAATCAGTAATTAAACTCCAGCAATCTTGAATATCCCATACCCATTCCCTACCAATTAGACTTTTTTTATACCCAGAAGGTTCAAAGTAATACCAATCAGATGTTTCTGGAGTAACAATATGAAAAGGTAAATCTAAATATTCACAACTGGCAAGATCAGCTTGACTAGGTGTAGGAGGATGATCTGGATGACTGTGAAATACAGCTACAATTTCGCCCTGATCTTCTGCATTTATCCAATCATCAGGATCTAAAATAAATTGTTCCCCTAATTCTTCAGCAAGATTTTTACAAGGAAAGTACTTTTCTTTTCCTTTATAAACAGCTACTAAACCACAGGCTTCATGCGGTGCATCCTTTTTTGCGTGTTGTAAAGCAATATCTTTCCAAGTCATCCTCTAAATGCTCCAATGCCAGGAAATAATTCTTTAGTTGCGATTCTTGCTGGCAGCTTTACATTTACCAAATCTAAAGCAGATTGAGCTTCCCATGTAACTAAATTTCTATTTTCAGTAATTTTTCTGTCTAAAAAATAAATTTCCTGTGGAAACTCTGCTGTTGGATCAGGTGTTCCATAAGGATTAGTTTGTGTAGCGGAAGATGAAGTTGTTGTTTGCTGGATCGTATTTGGATTGTTCATGGTAATTGTGTTACCCATTGCATTACCATGAGTAGAACAATAATATCTCAAATCGCTTGGAGCACTTGGGTATACAGGAGAATAAGTTACAGTTGCTCCTGCTTGACCTGGAGTTCCGCTAACAATTGTAGTTTGTTCTCCTCCAGCATCAGATTTTATTCTTAGTGGATGAGTTGCATTTGTAGCATCTGCCAAATTAAAAATATAAGTAGATCCTCTTTTCATCGTGATAACAGGATTATTGACACCATTAATTACAAATATGTTAGATCCACCGACATTTGCTACTGTGACAGTATATGTGACAGTTTCTCCATCAGCAGGATCGGCTACAGTAGTTGTTGAAGTGCTAGTGATTGTCTCTGGAGCGAAATTAACAGCATCTAAAAAACGTGCTAAAGTTCTTATTCTTGTAAATTTTGCACCATTTAAATCATTACCGACAGTTGTTGTATTAATATCCTGCATTATTGCTGTTATTGTTCCAAAAATATTACTTATTGAAATTCTTGGTCTAGGTAAAGTTCCTGTTGAACCAAACTCAAAACCATTACACTCAATAGGAAATCTTAAATAAGAGTTACCAGCCCAAACAACTTCTCCATTTGCGTTCATATTTGCACCATTATGAAAACGATATATGGTGTTTGAACCATGTAAAGCTGTATTTAGTTCAATCGTGAAAAGTTCAATAATTGAACCAGGGTTGATTTCTTGTAGTGCGGAAGTTGGGATTGCCATTAGGGTTCAAATACCTGTTCAAAAGTAGCTGTTACTCTGTTTCGGTTAACTTCAAATATTTCCTTAGAAAAACTTTTGCATATCCATTTAAATGTTGTGGTTGTATCAGGAGGAGACCAATCAAATGATGAACCATTTTTAGCTTCATTTTCTAAAAATGTTTCTATTTCAGTAGCATCTTCATCATCAACATTAAAAGTAAGATTCCAAATTTTAGAGTCTTGGTTTAATCCAAAAGATGTGCGTTGTTGGTAGCCATCGCCAAATTGTGTTATACGTTGCTGTGGCTGACTACGTTTTGTAGCAGAATATTGTGGATTGTAGTCAGGAAAAGTAGCCATTATCTATTAAGTAACCCTCCAGGTCTTTGTTGTTTAACAAGTTCTCCTTGAACAGCAGCAGCTATCAATGAACCAAGTTCCTGTCCTCCAGCGTCATCGCCTTGAACATCTGAACCTGATGCGTCTACATTAACAACAACATTGTTAGTACCGCCACCTCCAAGTTTATTATTTGGAATAATCGTTCCAGAAGATCTTGGTACAAATAATTCTGGTCCTTTTTCTCCAACGATTGAAGGTTTACCTACTGGTGGCCTACCTCCATTAGCAAATAAACCAAGAGCACCTAATAATCCTCCTCCCTTTTCTCCTTTTGAACCTAATATCGAGCCAAATAATCCTTGATTTAGTGCAAGATCTAAAAATCTATCTGCAATTTTATTTAGCATATCTCCGAGAGTTGATGTTCCTTTAATCAATCCTTTAATACCTTCTTTAATATCATTATTAATTGATTCTCCTAATTTATCAAAGGCTTCTCCTACTAAATCTGTTTGGTCATGAAGGTCTTTTGTAAGTCCAATAGCCTCTTCTCTTAGTTTGTTATGTTCTGTCAGTGCTAAAGTGTGACCATCAAGAATATCTTTTACTTTTGTTAATTCTTCTTCTTCAACTCCAGAGTTTTTAGCCTTATCAAAATCTAATTGTGCTTGATCTCGTTTTGCAGTTAAAACTTTTTCTTCTGCATCAAATATTTGATTTACTTTTGCTAGAGATGTTGCAAGTTCTTTATTTGTACCTTTTGCTATTTCTTCTTTTATTCTTTTGTTTAAATCAAATTCTTCTCTTTTATCTTCAATTAAAGATTGAGATTTAGATAATATTTTATCATTAGCCAAAGTAATTTTATTTCTAACAGCAAAAATTTCTTTATCTCTTTTAAGTTCATCAAGTTTATCTTGAGTACCAGGTAAAGCTACTGTTCTCTTACTTGTGGATCGTTTGGAGGTTTGCGTTGTTTTAAATCCTGTATCTTGTATTTCTTGTTCTCTATCTAATAATGCTTGAGCTTGTTCATTGCCAGCAGCAGCACTATCTTTTACAAATTGATCTATTTCAGCTTCTTTTAATTTGTTAGATCCAGAAAGCAATTTAGCAATAAAGTTTGCCATGCCACCAATAAATGCTTGTAGCCTTAATAATGCAGTACTAAATTGTTGACCTAAAATTCTAGTTGTCTCTCCAAATTCTTTAATTTTACGCACACCACTTTCTCCTATTCTATTTTCCATCATCTTCATAGAAGCATTAAAGGCTGCTGTCTTTCCTTGCGTGCGTTCAATTCGTTGTAATTGTGCTTCTTGAGCAGATCCTTGTAATCCCATTGCCGTTGTCATTGCCTGGGCATCTTGTGTAAAAGCCCCCATAGCTTTTCCCAGTTCGCTTATACTCGATAAAGTATTTTGAATTAAAGTAAGAGCAGCAGTAGCAGCTAGACCTCCTGCAAAACCTCCCATTTGTCCACCGAACTTAGCTCCAACTCCACCACCTATAGCACCAACAGCACCTCCAAGTAACCCCTGTCCAAATAACAATGGAAACGCACCAGAAATAAGTGCACTA
>VTLG01003103.1_pt1 | contig 12669 bp, 17 predicted proteins | sample 4694571 | NCBI WGS metagenome assembly VTLG01 (sample SAMN12604809, study PRJNA352737) | marine metagenome | biome: ENVO:00000447; feature: ENVO:00000209|ENVO:00000569|ENVO:01000036; material: ENVO:00002151; isolation source: viral sequences binned using virsorter ... | reverse complement strand
ATTTTTTAGCGATTGCTACCTGTGATGAAGTGAGTCTCACAGATTTGCGACTAGGTTTTACACTTCGCGTCGCTGACGCTACTATTTGTGTAGTTTTAGTCGGTTCCTGAGATTCTTTTACACCAAACTTGTGCGGAAAGTCAAGTCTCATTCTTTTATCTATTTCAGCATAGTATTCTTCTGAATTAGGATCAAAACCTTCGTTTTCCGTTAGCTTTTTATGATAATCAAAAGCTGTGTATGTCATAGCGCTGTCTTTCCCGAACCATTCGTTCTTTTCAGCCCATGCTTCAGCTTTTGGATCTGGTGCTGGTGTTCTTTGTTTAACAGCTTCTTGTAAAGAAGGAGTTTTAACTACCCTTTCCTTATCTTGAGACTGTCTCTCTTTTAACGCCGTTAATTTAGATTCTTCAACACCTAATTGAGCAATTTGTTTTTGTGCATCAACTTCAGCATTAATATCACCAGCTTCTCTTGCTGTTGCAAGTTTAGCTTTAGCGGCATCTAATCCAGCAGTTAATCTATTTTCTAAAGCGGTAACATAGTTAGGCTCTAGTTTAGAATATCTGGATTTTAATTGAGAATGTTCTGCTTGAACACCTTTGGCGAAATCAAGCGCGGCTTCTTTTTGTCTTTCCGCTTCTCGCCATTTCTTAGTCAGCTTAGCTATTCTTTTCTGAACACCTTCGCTGTACTGTTCTAATTCTTCCTTGTTTTCTTTTTTTTCTTCTACTTTAGTCTCTTGTTCCTTGTCACTTGTTTCCTGTTTCTCTTCTACTTTTTCTTCTTCAACCTGTTTTTCAGGTTCGGCAGTTTCTACTGCGTCTTTTACTTTTTCCTCTGGTAATTCTACATCAGCACCTGGTCCGGATGTATCAAGGTCTACCATTGGTTCTTTTTTTTCTTCTTTGACTTGCTCTGTTGGCATAGTTCCTCCTATGTTTAAATGTGATGAAGTATTGATTCTGGATTACTAACTGTACCCAAAACCTCATCATCGTTTAAGATTCTAACTTCTCCACCTTCTATGGGAAGTCTAGATCCTGCGTAGCGTGCAAACACAACCCATTGTCCTGTTTTACACCACGGTCCCGTTGGAAATTTCTCTTTATCGTAATAGGCCAACGGACCCATTTTCAACACGTAACCACAGTTAACTGCGATACGAACTTTTTCTAATGATTCTTGGGAATAAAAAATTCCTCCTTTAGTCTTTTCCTTTGGGGTAAAGGGTAAAACTAAAATTCTCCAGCCACTAGGTTCAGGAAGCTGGGATTTTTGTTCTTGAATATTGTCTGGATTTAATGGTTCTTTTTCTTTAGGTTCGGACTTGTATTTTTCCATCAAAGCACTTTTATGCTTTGGGATTTCCTTTTCCGAGGTCGATAATGTTACCTTGTTCATCTTTTTGCTCCTTCTTTTCTAGCAGGTTAGAGATTTCCTGAAGCATGTACTGATATGTACGTGCCTGTCCTAACATATACTGGTATTTCTCCATGTTGTCAACACCACCACTAATCATGGAGTCTCCAACACGTTGAAGATTGTCTCTTATTAATTTTTGTAATTTAGCAACGATAACTAATGGATCCACTAGCAATCCCACTTTCTTAATGCTTTATTTATTCTTGAATCTGGATTTCTAGCTGTTTTAGCTGATGTTAATTTCTTTTTCATTCCGCCCATACGCGCGCAGAATGATTTACGTCTTCCACTTGTTTTAGATTTAGTAGGAGCTTTTAAAGTGCCTCCTGTTTGAGCTTTATAACTTGCTCTTCCTTTTTTGTTTAAGCCACCAGAAGGACTTTTACCTTCTTTTCTTTGCCAAGCGGCAGTGCCACCTTTAGCCATATAGGCTCTTCCATATCCTCGTAAAGCTGCTCCTGCCATTAAATCATTCCTTTGTAATATTTTTCATACGATGGATTTGATAGTTTAACTCCACCATATTCACTTTTAATAGAACTTCCAACATAACCACCAGAATTGTAATTTAATCTCTTTTTTTTCTTAATAAGATTTTTTCCACCTCGGCCTATGCCAACAGTCTTACCACCTTTAACTCCAATCATTGAAAACATTATGCTTGACTCTTTTTAATTGCAGCTTCAGTAGGTGCACCTTTAGCGCCTTTAGCACGCATCTTTTCGCCACGTTTTCTTTTTTGTGCAATGTTGTACCAAAGACCTTTTTTAGCAACCTTACCTTCTTTAGTTACGTGTGTGCCTTTACTATAACCTTTCCTAATCATTCCGCCTCCTGCTTTTTTGTTCATACTTCCTAACATTTTAAAATCTGCTTTGTTAAGAACTCCTTTTGGTGGTGCAACATCTAACTTCTTCTGTCCACCAACTATTTTTCCGTCTTTATAAAAACTTCTTACCATTTTTCTTCTCCTTAATATGTTTTTTAATAATTTTAGATTGTCTTTTGTGTAACTTAGAAGCTTTGTCTAAAGCTTTTGCTACTTTTTTTAATCTTTTCATTATTTTATATCCTTCATTTTTTTCATGGCTTTCTTAACTCCTTCTTTGTAATTAAAACTTGCGGCTTTAAAACGAGATTCGGCAGCTTTATACTTCCATTCTGAAACAGTTTTAGCTCCTGTTTTTGTATAAGGTTTAATTGCATTCCATGCAGCTTTTCCCGCTTCAATTTTCCACTTACTCATTATTTTTTACCTCCATTACGGAATATCTGTGTACCCTTTATACCAAAAATACTAGCAACTACAAGTATCCATAAGTTAGTAAACCAAGATGGTAAAGATTGAAAGTATTCAAAGAATAACTTAACCTTTTCCATAGCTGCCGGATCGTCCGACATTACTGCCCACATAAGCACTATGATGGGCGCCGAAATAATCACAAGAACGAATTCATCTTTATAGTCGTTTTGACGGGCTTCTAAAAGTTTGCCCTGGTAAGCTTCCTCACCGCGAGCTTGTCGCTCAGCATGTAAAAGCTGTGCATCAGACATAGCAACTTTTGCTCTTTGTCTGTTTGAATATATTTTAGCTCCTGCTTGAAGAGCCATTTTTGCTAATCCGAACCAAGCCATATTAGTACCAAGTTACAGGCTTCTGGGGTCTAGCAGCTCTTGTTCCTTTAACAGGATTTGTATCTTTTTCATCCTTGTTAACTGGAGCAGGCTTGTTGTTTTTATTTGCATCCGGTGTAGCTATAGTTTTAGCTTTTCCTGCTGTCGGTGCATATCCTAGTCCTTTTGTCATTGTTGTCCTCCTTTAGGTTTCATTCCGGCAAGTTTCATTCTATTTTCATTTGCCATTTCTTGTTTCTCAATAGAAGTGTCGGCTCTAAGTTCAGCTAACTCTTCGTTTTGATCAATTTTTGTTTCTTGAATGTCTTTGTTCATCATTGCCTTCATGTTTTCTAAATTTAATCTCTGTTCAGCTTCATTTCTCTTAGCTTCGTTATCTTTTGCTCTAATATCAAGTTCTCTTGCTCTTAATTTAGCAATTGGATCATGATCAAACTGAGAAGTAACTTTTTTCTCTTCCTTCATAAAGTCTTCCATCATTTCAGCAATCAATACTGCTTTTCTAGCTTCAATTTTTTGCTGCGTCAACTGCATTTGCTGTTGAATTTGTGGATTTTGTTGCATTGCTTGTGGATTTTGTTGCATTTGCATTTGTACTTGTTTTAATTGTTGTAATTCTTCTCTAAATTCTAACTCAATTTGCTCTTGAGCCATTAAACTTATGTGTTCTAAACAGTTTTTCTCTAAAGCAGCACTAACCATAGGTGCATTTCTTGCCATGTTAGTTGCCATAAAATTTAAGTGAGCTGTAATGTGTGCTCTGTGGTCTTGACCTGGGTAAGCTCTAAACGGCATACCTGCTAAAGCATCAATATGTTCTAGTGCTGGATCTTTTGGAACCATTTGTGGTTTAGGTTTTAAAATAAGATCAATGTCTTTTACACCTAATGCTTCATACATATTTCTATACACTTCATATTGATTGTGCATTCTTGGATTTGAGGCTGCCAACTGCAGTTCCGTCTGTGCGAGAGAGATACGCTGTGTCTGAGAAAAGATATTTGGATCTGCAACTGGCAGAATATCTACGCGGCTGTCGAAATCAGTTTGCATAATTTGCCTTTGACCCCCAACAACATCGTATGGATATACGGGTGGTAGATATAACTTGAAAACTCTTGCCATTAAATTGAATTCTTTCTTCATAGCGGCATATAATCTTTTGTGTATAGCCGACATCGTTCTACTTCCTCTTTCTAGAAGCGCAACGGTCGTGCCCACTGCTGCTTGTTGATTACCCTCACCTACTTGCAGGTCCGCAATGGATGCGAATCTTTGTCCTGCTTGTACCACGACGCCCATAAGTGCTAATAATGTTTGTGAAGGTTCCTTGAAAGGAAGCATCATGAATGCATCTTTTAAGTTTCCGCCTGGTGCGTCTACATCTCTAAATTCTCCAGGTTGGATTGATTGTGCTTCATCCCTCATCTTTATGCCACGCATTTTAAAACCAGCTGGCAAGTTCGATAGTGTTCCTGCATCAAGAAGTTGTCTTAAAGCTGCTGTAGCTGTTCTTGATAGTCCACCAATCATATGAATTAAACCAAAACCATAAAATCCAAGTCCTGGTAAAAATTTGAAATGAACAAAGTAATCAACTTTTTTCTTTGTAGGGTCGTTAATCTCGTAATTTCTTCTAATCGATAGAACTTTTCTTGTTCCTTCTTCGATTGTCACAACATAAGGAAGTTTAATTCCTGTTGGTTCTCCGTTTTGACCAGCATCTTCAAAACCTTCTAAGTCAATATTAACATGAGCTTCTAAGATATTATAAATACGGTCTTCTCTACCTTTAGTCATGCCTTCAAGTTTTCTTTCTTTTTCTTCAGCTTCTGTTTCGTGTAAGAAAGTTGGATTAACTTCTATATCTCTATAGAAACCACCCACTTGTTGTTTTCTTAATTCGTTTTCACTCATTCGAATAATATGAATAGTTGATTCACAATCTTCTAATGAAGTTGCTGTATAAGGAACCACTAAGTCATCTGCTGGAACAAATTTAGAAACCGCTCTTTGCATTAAAGCATCATAATAAACTTTTTTAAATGCAGAACCTGCTAAGGGTAAATAAAATAACATTTGATCAAATTCAGCTTCGTATTCTTTCATACGATCCATAATTTGATAGTTCATAAAATCTTTAACTCTATTAGCTTGTTGTTCCTTCATTGGATCAATCTTACCAATAATCTGAGTTCGTACAGGTCCGCCTGCAGGTAATAATTCTTTATAAGCTAATGATTGAAATTGTGTAACAGCTTCTGCTAACACAGGGTGTGTTGCACCTGATGCACCTTTAAATGGTTCTGATCTGTCATCATATTTAAATCCTAATAGATCTAAACCAGATACGTAAGCTCTTTCCCAATCTTTTCTTGAATTTTTATAGTCTGTGTAATCTGTGTGTATTTTATGTCCTAAAGGATCTAAAACAGAATCAGGTAAAAGTTCTGCTAAGTTTGCAAAATGGTCTTTTGTTTCACCTGGATTAACCGCATTAGGATCAAAACTAATATCAACACTGCCATCTTCGTTCTGTTGAATATCCGCAGGTTGAGTCATTTCTTGAGCAACTTGTTGTTGCTGTTGCTCTTGAACTTCTTGTGGACTAGGTAATTTAACTGTTTGTTTTACGTTAGGTAACGCTTTATCTATGTCTGCCATTATTTCTCCCTAGTATTTTCTACCATGTTTTCTTAAATAATCCAAGCCTCTATACTGGGGTCCTCTTTCAGGTGGCGTGGTTCTTGTTAAACTGGCTATGCCGCCGTTTGCTAATGGTTGACCTCCAAAAGTTCCTTGTGTACCAAACAATCTTTCTCGATTTGCAAGATTTAAACGTCCTTCTTCAAATATTGATTGAAAAACACCTTTATTAAAATCTTCGTCTTCTCTATAAGCTCTAAGTATATCTTTTTTTGTTATATTAGGGTTTTTATATTTTGTTCTTAGTCCTTCTAAATACTCATTATCAAATTGATTAGCATAATCATCCATTGTAGACATTGGAGCCGCGGGTTGTTTTACTTTTTCTGGAGCTGCGATTTGTTCAATATCATCAATTTGATTTTGTCGAGCTGTCTCAATAAATTTTCTAATTTTAGAATTTGATTTTCGTATATCTTCGGCTTCTGATTCTTGCATAACTGCATAATCCATAACAGCTTCTGGTTGAAATTTTGCTTTCATATCTGCTTCTGCTTTTGCAATTTTTTCTTCTCCTAATTTTCGTACTTCTTGATCAGACATACCAGAAAATTCTTCCATGTTTTGTGCTAAATCAACTTCTGCATTTGCTTTAGCGCTGTTTAAATTTGTTAAAGATTGTTTGTAATCATTAGCACGTAAAACTGTTTGAGCATTTTCAGGCCCTATTGTTCTTGTCAACATTTTTAGATCAGCCTTTCTTGTTTGATCTCCAGGTGTTATCCAGTCAATAGACCTTAAAAGAGCTTCATCTAAAGTATCTCCCATACCCATACGAACCAAAGACTCACCAGCTACAAACAAAGCTTCTGGTATAATACCAAATTTCATTATGCCTCTACCAAGTTTGTATGCTCTGTTTGCAAAGTTAGCAAAGTTTCTAGCTTGTGCACCTTTTGCAATTTTGCCAGAGTTAATTGCCTCAACTCCTTTTGTTAAACAAGTTGTACCTGTTTGAAAACCAATACGACCACCCATAGCTTTACCTGGACAGCCGATTGCTTTTAAATATCTTAACGCTTCCTTTTCTGTTGAAAATATTTCAGCCAACTCTTTTTGTGTTTTTAAATTTTTACCTAAATCAGGTGTAAATTTTTGTTCTTTAAAACTTTTTTTCATTGCAATTTGTGCTTCTTTAGGCAATGTACTAAATCTTTTTTCTCCTAAAACTTCTTGTGGAGATTTAAAACTAAATTCAGGTAAATTAGCTTTTGCAAATTCAGGATTATTTATCCTAAATTGTTTTATATAATTTTTTTGTTCTAAACGAATTTTATTTGCTTGTTTTGAATTAACTCCGTATTCTTTTATAGCTTCTTGTAATCTTAAAGCTCTTTTAGAAGTTTGTGCATCAAGTTGATTTTTAACAGCAGTGTTCATTTTATTAGTCAACACTTGACTAAATATAGAGTACGGACTTTGTCCAGAAGTATAGCCTGTTCTTATGGCTACGATTTCATCAACAGATAATCCTTTTAAACCATACTCTGAAAACTTATTTTTAATAGCATTTTGTCTAGATGCAAAAGTCAATTTAGATTTACCAGCAGGATTAAATATTCTGTCAAACTCATTTACAGCTATTTTTCTAGCAGCTTGTTGCCATGAACCCCTTGTTCCACCCGCTTCAAACTTAATTCCTTTTTTAATTTTTTCAGCTAACTTTTTATCAACTTTAATTCCTTCAAAAGGAATTGAACCATCTAAAATTTGAGCGTATTTAGCTATGGTATTAGGTTTGTAAGCAGCGTTGGGGCTAAATATTTTTTTAATTATTTTATCCGGAATATCATCGCCCTCGTTCCATTTTTTTAAAAAATTAACAAAAGGCTTGTCTTTTGTTAAATTATTTATTGCATCTATAGTAACCTTTTTTAAAACAGGTTGATTACCGCCTGTTCCAGTGTGCAGAGCTATAATATTTTTAATTTGTTGAGCGTTTGGTTTTTTAAACCAAGTATCTCTAACTTTTCCAGGTCCTTCAGAAGCGTATATGCCTTCAATAACTTTAGGTTTTAAAGCTTGATAAGCAGGATCATTTATAAAATATTTTATAACTCCAGTCTTCTTACCTGCTTTAGTTAATATTTCGTCTAACTCTGATACACTTATAAGATCTTTCTTTTTTAATTTTAATAATTCTTTTTTACTTAACTCTACTCTATCGAAAGCATTCATGTAATTTTGTCTATTAGCGTTGCCTAAAGATTCGGAGGGCCACCATTCATCAAAAGGTTTACCTGTTTTATTAAATCGTTTATTGATATATTTTTTTTCTTTCTCAGATAGTTCTGATGCTCTTCCTCCTTTTAATATTCCAGGAGATCCCTTACCCTTACCACCATAACTTCCCGGTTCATCAACCAAGCCACGTTTAGGAGTCGCCACTCCGCCAGTCGCTAGTTCCTGGATTCTGGTCTCAGGGTTCAGGTATTTTGTAGTATTGTAAACGAGAGAGTCGTCGTAATTCTTTTTACTTGGACGAGTTAGATAACGCATCATCTCATTGTATTCATGTATTTTCATTACAGTTTCAATACTCCAGCCAGGCCGCCTTTGGCAAAATCATCATGATCATAATCAAGTGCAATTTCATCGGCTCTTTCATTCATGGCGTCCGCTTCATCTATCCTTCTTTGACCTTTAGTATATTTAGCCTTACCTGTTCCTTTTGCATAACCTTCTAAAAATATAGAGTCACCACCTAAAATATCCTCTATATCATCTACAATCTCAGCATCTACACTAAAGTCATTTTCTGGTCCAACTTTTGTATACATTGTATCACTAGCTTGAAAGTCTCCTGGATTTTTAACAGCTTTACCTGTGGTTTCGTCTATAAGTTCATAACCTGGTGGTGTGTAATTTATATCAAAATCTGAGTCATAAGCATTCTTACCTCGAACCTCTACTCTACCATCACTGTATTTATAAAGTTCAACACCTGGTAGATCTTTATCTTTGTACAACATAGCATCAGCATCTATTTTATTTCCAACATTTTTAGTTACCATTTTATCTACAAAGTCCGGGAACCATGCAGGCATTGTTGTTGTTGTTTTTTTAAGTTGAGCAATTTTTGCTGCAGGTTTTGCAAATTTAAAAAATTTACCTACAACTGGAAGTGCTGCTAAGCCTCCCATAAGTTTTAAAAATTTTCTTCGGCTTACTCCGCCTTTATCAAATCTTACTCTACCACCTTCATTCAAGTGCAGTTGTCCTGCGATGCCGCCTGAGGCTTGTTTCGTTCTAGTTGTATCTTTAAAAATTTTTATAATCTCATCAGGGCTCATTCCTTTTTCTTGCATTTTCAAAGCTTCTCTCATGGTTTGTTTTACTTCTGCAATTCTTTGAGGATTCTTATCAACTAAAATGTTTTTTATCAGTCTATCATCGATTCCTGGAAATTCTCTTCTTAATTCTTCTTCAGCTTTTTTCTTTCTTATTCTCTCAGCAGCTTCTTTATTTTCTCTTTCCATTCTTAATTTAAGCTGTTGTTCAGTTTCATCGCCTCTTCTTCTAAGTTTAGCGAGTTTTTTTCCTAAATCACTTTTAGGATCTATCATTCCTTCATAAACATCTTCTTTTTTTGTAAATTCTTTTAAAGATTCTTTTTGTTTTGACAATGCAGATCTATACTCCAAATCATTTAATATACTTAAAACTTGTTCCTCACTCTTAATTGCTTTATCCAGTTGACCTGGTCTCAATCCTGTTGCTTGTTGTATTTGAGCAGCAATTGCACCAGCCTCACCTTCCGCTTCCATTTGAGTAGGGATACGTTTAATTCCTGTTTGATCTCTCGTTATAAGTTTTCGAGCCAAAGCTTTTATAATTTCTATTCCACCTTTAACAGCCATTAGTAATATACTCTTTTCGTTTTAATTATTTTTTCGTCCTTATAGTCCTCAGGGTGAGGAATTAATCCACCTTGCCTGAAACGCATGACTGCCTGTGTCATTGAATCCACAAGGTCATCATGATCTCCGTAGGGGAATGCAGCGCATTCCTCTATTACTTCTTGCGCAAAACTCCGATGAGTGGGCGCCCATATGGTGCCACTTTCAAATAGTGGTGCCACCGAGTTTACTCTTGTATGTTTATCATTTCCTTTACTTGGTGTAAAGTTAATTACAGGTATACCCATATTCCTTAATTCATAAGTTAAAGGTAAGCCTGAAGCCTTTGCTTCAACTAAAACAGTTTCTGGTTGCCAGTATTTATATTGCTCTAATGCTTTTCGTCTTAACTCTGGAAACTCATACCTTCCTTTAATGGCATCTACTAAAATTAAGTTTGCAGGTTTGTCTTCGTTTTCCCTAAACACTCCCCAAGTTGTAATAGCCGAATAATCCGCCGTTTCTTTTTTCATAAAAGCTGTATCATAAGATTGTATGACGTGTTCTAGCTTAGGCATGGTATCGTAATCCCATTTCTTCCACCATTCTCGCTTTATAATTGCTCCTTCTTCAGATGTCGGATTTTGCATCCATTGAGCATTCCATTTACCAACGGATAAAGACGCTTTTACAGTTTCTAGCTCTTTTACGTTCCAATACTCTGGCCAGACAGGCTTACCTGATGGCATAATGGCAGGAAATTCTATTAGCTCCCATTGATCTGACTTAGCTTCTTTTTGATGTTGCATTAACATGCCTGTTAAATCTTTTACGTTCCATCTTGTCATTACAACAACAATAGCACCGCCAGGTTGCAAACGCTGACGAGGACCAGATGTATACCATTCGTAAGCTCGCTCTAGTGCTGTAAGATTCATAGCGTCTTGTTCAGAATGTGGGTCGTCAATAATTAATAAATCAGCACCACGACCTGTAATAGCTCCACCAACCCCTGAAGCAAAGTACTCGCCGCCTTGTGCTGTTTCCCAGCGACCGGCTGCTTGAGAATCTTCCCTGAGTCTTGTTTCAAAAATCTGTTTATACTCTGGAGAGTCCATGAGGGTCTTAGCCTTACGCCCGAATCGTATCGCAAGTTCTCCCGTGTGGGTTGTCTGGATTATTTTAAGTTTAGGTTTTCTCCCGATCATCCAGGCCGGCAGCAGGGAACTGGCGAACTCGGACTTCGTATGTCTTGGTGGCATGTTCACAATTAATCTCTTAATCTTACCTTCTGCCATTTCGTTAAATTTTTTTGCAATAATTTTATGGTGATAACCTTCAATGAATTCTGGCCAGATATGTTTAGTAAAACTTAAAAAATCAGTTTTAATTTTGGCTTCCTTCTTTTTTTCTTCGTACTTAATAAAGGTTTGGTAGAACTCTTTTCTTACATCAGCTGGTAATTTTTTTATTTTTTCTAAATCTATATGCATAAATGGGACCCATAATGAATTTAACGGCTAAAACCGTCAAAATCAAGCCATAAAGGGTAGACTATTGGGACCCCTATAAATTCAACCGTAGATTGTAGAGAGTAAGTTCAAATTCCAGGTTCAATGTGGTACCACTATTGAGTGGGGAAACCCCGAAGGGGCGACACAACCTGTGGTTGTTCTAAAAAAAATTGTGGCAGAAATGTGGCAATACAACCTGTGGTTGATGCATGTTTTGCATACAACTAGATGGGGAGCCCCCGAAGGGGGCGACCCATTTTGGACACGAAGTCTATTGACTATCCCATATAATATGTTATGCGCTTTGTTTTAGTTTCTCTATTAAAGATGCATATCTATTATCATTTAGACCTACTTCATTTTCTTTTAACTCTTTAGTGCCTAACGTATCACAGTGATACCATTCTTCTAGTACATCTAATAAATTATCTACTTCACTTTGAGTTAATTTAATCATATTCTTTTAGTCTAACAATACCATGTAAGCTTTAGGATTGTTTTTTGTAAACCAATCCAATAGGTCTCGCATTTTTTGCCATTCCTTACTTGCACCTATACCTAGTTTATTGTCTTCAAGAGTAGCGTAATACTCACATTGTAATATTCTATCGTACCTCCACGCTTCCTCACTTGTTAGTTCAATAGATTCGCCTGAGAATCTATTACGTCTTGTGTATGTTTTTTTTTTGTTAGTGTTTATCATAGTCCTATGTTATCCTATTATTATTTTTTGTCAAGAAGATTTATAACCCATGTATCCTAGAACCAGGATGCCTCCTAACAGAATAATGGAAAGCCCAATTGGGCTTTCCACAAATACTATACTAAATAGTTCAATCATAATGTTGTCCAGGTTATTAAAACAAGTGTAATAATTGCCATCATAAAAGTAAGTTCAATCATATTGTTTTTATCTTCCAACTTCCTGTTGCATGACGCCAGTCGCCTGGTTCTTTTGTCTTTTTATTTATTGCCTCTAAATCCCAGTAGATATATCTATTCACTCCGTTTTTATCTACGAACTCTCTACCTGCTGTTCCCTCAGGATTTGGCTCACTTGCTTTCCTAGTTACAAACTTACTATGCTTTTTTGCATAGTAAGTTATATAAAAATTACTCATTATCAACTTTCTGTGTGATGATGTAAGTCGTTGCGTTATCATCTAACACTTTTAATGCCTTAACTTTTTCTACTGCTTCATCAAAAGTTTTAATAGGCTTTCTTAATTTATCAACACAGAAGAAATCTTCTTTGCCGATTTTTTGTAGTACATGATACATATGTGTCCTTTCATTAGTGTTTATCATTATGGGTATTATATAAGATTATCCCATTAATGTCAATACCCAACACGTTCATTTTGGGTCGCCTTTAAACTTGACCCCTAACCCATTGAAGGGCAAGACAACAATGGGTTAAGGCTCAAGTCTTATTCCAATAAATATCTTCTAAAGGTTCTTCACAATCTATACATAGATTTTTTGCTTTATCAGACCATTCGTCATTATGTGGAGTGCAACCGCAACCATGACATTTATATTTAAACTGA
>VTLG01008378.1_pt1 | contig 12671 bp, 11 predicted proteins | sample 4694571 | NCBI WGS metagenome assembly VTLG01 (sample SAMN12604809, study PRJNA352737) | marine metagenome | biome: ENVO:00000447; feature: ENVO:00000209|ENVO:00000569|ENVO:01000036; material: ENVO:00002151; isolation source: viral sequences binned using virsorter ... | reverse complement strand
GCCCATTTCGGGCAATGACGGTGGGGTTTGACAGCTTATTTAATGATATAGCTGATTTTCGCCCAAGTAGTTACCCACCCTATAATATTGAAAAGGTAGGTGACTGTGAGTATAAATTAACTTTTGCAGTCGCAGGATTTTCTGATAAAGATATTTCTGTAACACAAAAAGAAAATACTCTAGCAATTGAAGGGGAAAATTCTTCTTCAGACAAAGAATATCTTTATAAAGGTATAGCGGAGAGAACATTTAAACAATCATTTAAATTATCTGAATACATGAATGTAAAAGATGCTAAACTAAAAGATGGTATGCTTAATATACTATTGGTACAAGATTTACCAAAAGAAAAGCAACCTAGACAAATTAAAATAAATTAAATAACGTGGGGCTTACTGCCCCACATAACGAGTTTAAATGATTAAAGTATGGTTTTTAATGGCGTTAATGTCTTATCCAAATTTACCCGCAATAGCTTATAAAGGTTATGGTGGATTTTTGACATCAGACGAATGTGAAGAAAAAAGAATATTGATAGAGAATCAAATTGCTAATTATGAAATGCAAAGAAATAACACAGTTTATATTGAAACTTACTGCATGGAATTTGATGCATTTGAAAGTCAATTAAAAAAAAAGAAAGAATTAAATAACACAGGTTTGGGAGCATAGTGGCAACATATTTAATATTATCAAATAGAGTTTTAAATGCATTGAATGAAGTAGAAATGACTTCTTCTAATTTTAGCAGCAGTCGTGGAATTCAAACGGCAGTTAAAAATTTTGTTAATCGTGGATTGCATGATGTATATAATGAATTAGAAGAACTTCCAAGTCTTCATAAAGAAACATATCACGTAACAAATGCAGGACAAAGAGAATATTCCTTGCCAACAGCGGATTCACCAGTATCTGGAGATTTACAATGGCGTAAGATGGATTGGGATACATTTTATTTAAAACCAAATGAATTATTAACAAATGGGGAATTTACTTCAGCTATATCTAGTTGGACAACTTCTTCTGGAACACCGGCTTATAATTCTGGTGGAAATGGAAGAATGCGTTTAAATGCAGCAGCAGCCTACCAAGCAATATCTACTGTAAAAAATAGAACATATAAAATACAAGTACGAGTAATAGACTCGTCTTCAAGTGGGTCTAGTTTAAAAATACAAGTAGGAACTGCAGCAGCAGGAACACAAAATTTAAGTACAACATTAACTGTTTCGAATTATGGAGAAGGTAAAATATTAAATACAACTTTTGATGCAACAGCATCTACAACATATATTACATTAGATAATGATGATTCAAATAATTTAGATGTAGATTATGTTCGTGTATCTTTGAATAGAAATCCTAAAAGATTAAAATTTATTTCCTATGATGATTGGGTAAGAAGATTTTCAGAAAGAGATTTAACGAATGTAAGTACGTCATATACAGAACCAGATTATGTATATAAAACACAAAGTGGAAAATTAGGATTAACACCAATCCCAGATAGAGATGATTATAGAATAGTTTTTGAATACTGGAAAGAACACACAGAATTATCAGCACATGGGGATTCTCCCGATTTAGATGATAGGTATGCTGATTTAATTGTATCACGAGCAAGTTATTATGCATATAATCTTCGTTCTGACCCTGAACATGCAATGATTGTAAATAAAGAATATAATGAAGGATTAAAACGATTACGAACAGATTTAGTTTCAAAACCAGAATATATGCGTGATGAACGTGTAAATTTAAGGGTTAGTATGTAATGCCAAATACTTCTCAAATTTCCCCTACAGTTGTTAGTTGTTTTGGAGGATTAGTATTAAATAAAGATATTTTTTCTATGAGACCTGGAGAAGCATTAAAACTTCAAAATTTTGAACCAGATATTGCAGGGGGTTATCAAAAAATATTAGGAACAACTGCTTATAATTCTAATATTGTTACACAAGTATCTGCATCAAGTGAAATTGTAGATATGGTAGCAATATTTAATGATGTTGTATTGGCAGCTAGAGGTGGAACAGTATATTCTGCAAGTTCTGGAAGTGGGAGTTGGACTTCACGAGCAACAAGTAAAGGGACAACATATCGTTATGATTTTGAACGCTTTAATTATAGTGGAACAGAAAAAATTATAATAGCAACAGGAACAACTAATGCCTTTACTTTAGATACAAGTTATACAGAAGATGTGATAAATGCAACAGGTGGAGGGACTGCTCCAACAGCTCCAAAATTTGTAGCATCATTTAAAAATCATATGTTCTATGCAGGAATGTCTAATGCGATATCAACAGTACAATATTCTGGCCCTTTTACAGAAGATGATTTTGATACAGGTGGCGGAACAGTTAAAGTTGATACAACAATTGTTGGATTGAAAGTTTTTCGTGAAGCACTGTTTATATTTGGTGAAGATAGAATTTATAAAATAACAGGTTCTACAAGTTCAGATTTTGCTTTAGTTCCCGTAACACGTAAAATTGGATGCGTTGATGGAAAAACTATTCAAGAACTAGGTGGTGATTTAATTTATTTAGCACCAGATGGATTAAGAAGTATTGCAGGAACAGAAAGAATTGGTGATGTAGAATTAGGAACAATATCAAAACAAATACAAGAAAGAATTGGTGATATTGGAACAGATAATATTACCTCAACAGTTATAAGAGCAAAATCACAATATCGTTTATTTTATCCTACAACTGCAGGAACAGAACAATTAGCTAAAGGTATTTTAGGTGTTTTAAAAACAAATCCAGAAACAGGAACATTAGGATTTGAATATGCCGATATAAAAGGATTAAAACCTTCTTGTTGTGATTCTGGCTTTATTGATGGAGAAGAAAAAGTTATACATGGTGGATATGATGGATATGTATATAATCAAGAAGATGGTGGAGTATATACAAGAGCAGGAAGTACATATACTATAACTGGTTTTTATCGTTCACCTGATATGTCTTTGGGAGACCCAGGCATACGAAAAACAATGCAACGAGTTTTAGTTAACTATAAAGTTAGAGAAGCAATAGATGCCACTTCATCATTTCAAACATTTAGTTTAAAATATAATTTTGATGATACAAAAACACCTCAACCAGACCCTTATGAATTTTCTTCTGCAACAGTTGCAGCATTTTATGGCACTGGTACTTATGGTACTTCTGCCTATGGTTCATCTGGATTTCCAATGGAAAGAGTATCAGTAGAAGGTTCAGGATTTGTAGTGGCACTTAAATTAGATGATACAAGTACAAAAAAAGCATTATCCTTACGAGGATTTGAATTAGAATACGTTAACGGAGGAAGACGATAATGGGAGCGACATATACCAGACAGAGTACTATTCAAGATGGTGCGGTCATTGAGGCATCACATTTTAATGATGAATTTGACCAGATATTAGCGGCATTTGCTGCAAGCACTGGGCATACTCATGACGGAACTGCTGCTGAAGGTGGCCCAATTGCAAAATTACTTAATAATACTTTAACATTTGGAGCAGGAACATCAGGAACAGACATTACAATAACATTTGATGGTGAATCATCTGATGGTATTTTGTATTGGATGGAAGATGAAGATTATTTTAAATTTGCTGATGATATTTTAGTTAATAGTACAGAAAAATTATATTTTAGAGATACGGCAATATATTTAAATTCTAGTGCTGATGGGCAATTAGATTTAGTTGCCGATACAGAAATACAAATAGCAGCTACAACAATAGATATAAATGGTAATGTAGATGTATCTGGTACTTTAACAGTAGCAGGTGCGTTAGACTTTGGTGATGCAACATTATCAAATGTTGGTGCATTACAATTAGATTCTATTGCAGGAGATGCAGATACTAATACGTCAATTACTTTTAGTGGTTCCGATGTTATTACAGTAACAGCAGGTGGCGATGCTCAATTTACATTTAATAATGGTTCAATTGTTCCTTCTACAGATAATGATATAGATTTAGGTACAAGCTCATTAGAATTTAAAGATGCGTATTTTGATGGTACAGTTACTTCCGATGCTTTTGCCGGGCCTTTAACGGGTGATGTAACAGGAAATGTATCTGGTACGGCAGCTACAGTAACAACTGCGGCTCAATCAAATATTACTTCTCTGGGAACTTTAACGACTTTAACTGTTGATAATGTAATTATTAATGGCACAACAATAGGTCATACTGGTGACACAGACTTAATGACTGTCGCTAGTGGAGTATTAACAGTAGCAGGCGAAGTTGATGCAACATCATTAGATATATCTGGTGATGCTGATATTGATGGAACACTAGAAGCGGATGCTTATACTGTAGATGGTACTGCCCTTAATGAATATATTGCAGATACAATTGGTGCAATGGTTGGCTCTAATACGGAATCTGGTATTACAGTTGCTTACCAAGATTCTGATAACACATTAGATTTTACAGTTGGCACACTTAATCAAGATACAACAGGTACTGCGGCTACAGTAACAACTGCAGCACAATCAAATATAACATCATTAGGAACTCTAACAACTTTAACTGTTGATAATGTAATTATTAATGGTACAACTATAGGTCATACATCTGATACAGACCTTTTAACTTTAGCAAGTGGTAGTTTAACTATAGCCGGTGATTTAACAATCTCTGGTGATGACTTGACAATGGGGACTAATACGGACACAGCAATTATGGTTGCTGATGGAACAAATTATAATCCTGTAGTTCCAAGTGGTGATGTTGGATTAACAAATGCAGGTGTATTTAGTATAGCTTCAGGAGTTATTGTTAACGCTGATGTTAATGCTTCAGCAGCAATTGCGGATTCAAAATTAGCAACTATTTCAACTGCTGATAAAGTATCTGGTGCAGCAATTCAAATTGATGGTGCAACGGATGGTACTAGTATTACTGTAGCTGATGCTGATAAATTTTTAGTTGACGATGGTGGAACAACAAAATATATTACTGCTTCTCAACTTAATACGTATACAAGTACAAGTATTGCAGCTGATGATATTGGAACAGGTAATTCGGCTGTTACTCTTACTACATCTTCTGGTGATATTACCATAGATGCAGCAGCAAATAATAGTGATATTATATTTAAAGGAACAGATGCAACTTCTGATATTACAATGCTTACATTGGACGGAAGTGAAGCAGGTGCAGCAACGTTTAATAATAAAATTGTTGCAACAGAATTAGATATATCTGGTAATATTGATATTGATGGAACAACAAATTTAGATGCAGTAGATATTGATGGTGCTGTACAAATTGATAATACAGTTACTGTTGGTGTTGATGATACAGGTAAAGATGTTAAATTTTTTGGTGCTACTTCTGGTAGTTATTTTTTATGGGATGAATCAGCAGATTCAGTACTATTAACAGATAGCACACCTTTAAAGATTGGTGACAGTCAAGATTTAACTTTATATCACGATGGAACTAATTCTTATATTACCAATGCAGTAGGTGCTTTAAAAATAGCAACAGAAACATCTGGTATTGCAATTACATTAGGACATTCAACTTCAGAAATTACAGTAGCTGATAACTTAACTGTAACTGGTGATTTTACTGTTAATGGAACTACAACAACTGTAAATAGTACAACAACTACAGTTGATGACCCTGTATTTACTTTAGGTGGAGATACTGCCCCTGGTTCAGATGACAATAAAGATAGAGGTATTGAATTTAGATATCATGATGGTTCATCAGCTAGAATAGGTTTCTTTGGTTATGACGACAGTGCTACAGGATTTACATTCCTTACTGCTGCTAGTAATTCTTCAGAAGTCTTTAGTGGAACAGCTGCTAAAATAATAGCAGGAGAATTAGATATATCCGGTAATATGGATATAGATGGAACATCAAACTTAGATGCAGTAGATATTGATGGTGCTGTACAAATTGATAATACAGTTACTGTGGGTGTCGATGATACAGGCTATGACGTTAAGTTTTTTGGTGATACTGCCAGTGCTTACATGTTATGGGATACATCAACAGATGACCTCGTACTTGCAGGTGCGGCTAACTTGTATTTATATGATGCAGGTGGTGGAGAAAAATTATCTTCTGATGGAACAGATTTAACCATTAATTCTGGTAATGATATTAATTTAACAGCAACAACTGATATTAATGTTCCGGCTAATGTTGGAATAACAATAGGAAATGATGGTGAGAAAATAGAAGGCGATGGAACAGATTTAACAATCGCTTCAAGTGGAGTTTTAAATTTTGCGGCAGGTGGTTCAACAAATCAAATTAAAGTTACTGATGGGGCAATACTACCAATCACAGATGATGACGTAGATTTAGGTAGTGCATCCTATCAATTTAAGAACGCTTACTTTGATGGTACATTGGAAGCAGATGCAATAACAATTGGCGGTACGGCAATTACAGCAGGTGGGGCAACTCAAGGCTTTGCAATTGCCATGTCCGTTGCCCTTTAGTATAGGAGGATAAATGGCACAAGATTTTAGGAATGTTTTACAAGATGATTTACCAACATCTCATAATGACACCAATTCATTACTATGGACTGGTGGAGATTATGATGCAATTATTGGTATCAGATGTGTAAATATAACTTCATCAGCAGTTACTGTTGATGTTTACATTAGAAAATCTAGTACAGACTATTATATTGCCAAAGGAGCGAGCATCCCACCAGGCGGCTCTCTTGAATTAATTCAGGGGGGAGCCAAGATTGTTTTAGCAAGTGGTGACGTTCTTTATGGCATTTCAAATACAGGTAGTGCTGTAGATGTAATAGTTTCTGGAATAGATACAATTAGTTCATAGGAGAAATAGATGGCTAAAATTGAACAAGTTGGGGGAATGCTTTATATTGGAGATGCTCCGTCTGCGGAGAATATTCCAGAGCATGATTCTCAAATAGATGAATCACAGACAATAAGTAATGCTGTTCTTGCAGGGCCTGTAACATTTGCAGCAACAGTAACAATAACAGGCAATGTGGTCATCGTATAAGGAGATAATATGGCAGGAATACAAATAGATGGAGCAAACCAAAAACTTTATTTAGATTCTGATGCTGATACATATTTAGAAGCAGCAACAGATGATATTATTAAAGTTTATGTAAGTGGGGCAGAAGATTTACGCATTGGTGCTAATGCTATTAATGTATTATCTGGTACAACTTTAACAATTGATTCTGGTGCAACTATTGCAAATAGTGGTACTGCTACAGGATTTGGTGCTGTAACAGCATTAAATAATGCAACAGCAAATGAATTAGTAACTGTAGGGTCTACTACAACTGAATTAGATGCAGAATCTACTTTAACTTTTGATGGAAGTGCATTAGTAGTTGGGGGAACGGCTCCTAGCATAACAATAGGTGATGCGGGTGCAGAAGATACAAAACTTGTATTTGATGGAAATGCACAGGATTTCTATATTGGATTAGATGACAGTGCTGACGATTTACTAATAGGTTTAGGTTCTACTGTTGGAACAACACCTGCAATTTCAATAGACGAAAATTTAGCCGTAAAGACTTACGGAGATATAACTATGACGGGAACTACACCTGTATTAACTATAGGTGATGCCGGAGCTGAAGATACAGCTATTGTATTCGATGGTAATGCTCAAGATTTTTATATTGGATTAGATGATTCTGCTGATGATTTAGTAATAGGTTTAGGAAGTTCTGTGGGTACAACTCCTGCAATAAGTATAAATGAAGACCGAGATGTTACAATCTCTGATGGAGCAATTGATTTTGATATTGCATCACATGATACATCTAATGGATTAAAACTAGGTGGCACGTTAGTTACAGCAACTGCTGCTGAACTTAATATTATGGATGGTGTTACTTCTACAGCAGCGGAAATTAATCTGATTGACGGTGGAACGGCAAGAGGAACTACTGCTTTAGCAAGTGGTGATGGTATTCTCGTAAACGATGCAGGAACAATGAGAATGACGAATGTTGATACTGTCGGGGCATATATAGGAAGTGGTCATATTGCACAAGTAGTAAGTGCCACTAGAACAGCAGCCCAAAGTTTGACTAGCACAACATATACAGCAGCAACAGGTTTAACTGTAGATATTACCCCATCATCCGCTTCTTCTAAAATTTTGATATTTGTTTCTCTGGGTACTATTAATGCAACTGATGGAGCAGCCGAAGGAATTAACGCCAAGATATATAAAGATGGCTCGGCTTTAACTTTTTTTGCTTCAAATTTGGGATACAATAGTGCCTCCACGTCCGTTGCACGAAATTTTCATTCAAGTTTTGTATTTCAGAATGCCCCTGCTACTACAAGTTCTGTAACCTATTCTCTTTATTTTGCTTGTGCGGGGAGTAATACTATACAGCTTCAAACTGGTAGTTCAGTTGGTACATTTACCTGTATGGAGATATTACCATGATGAATAATTTTGAAAAATTCGGACAAGCAATAATAATATTAAAACCGACACCAAGAGTAGAATATACTTACTCTGGTGATATTAATTCCGAAGAAGATTTTAATAAAGTAAGGTGGATTACTGGGGAAGATGAAAGTGGTACAGCTATTGAAACACTTACTAATCCCCACGCAGAACTTTCTTGGTCGGCAGTCAATACTAAAATGGATGAGATTCAAGCAGAGTATGATGCAAAAGATTATGCGAGAAAAAGAAAAGCTGAATACCCAAAAATTGAAGAACTGGTTGTTGCTTTATATGACAGCGAGGATAAAGTGGCAGTAGATGAGAAACGTGCCGCTGTGAAATTAAAATATCCAAAACCTTAAAGGAGACTAAATGGCAGAGATACGCATAAACGCAACAGGGGGAGTCAAGCTCTATGACGCTGACGACTCGCATTACGCACAGATAGTAGCGGGTACTATATCGTCAAACGTGGATGTACTAACTCTTGGAAGTTCATCTGCTGACTTTAATATTCCTGTAAAGGTTCTAGGAACAACTCCTACACTCACGATAGGTGATGCAGGTGCTGAAGATACTAAAATTGTATTTGATGGTAATGCTCAAGATTTTTACATCGCACTAGACGACAGTGCAGACGATTTATTAATAGGTTTAGGGTCAACGGTAGGTACTACACCTGCAATAGCAATTGACGAGAATTTAAAAGTTAATATTCCAGTTACAACCGCTTCGACAAGTGCATCCACAGGAAGTTTAACAACAGGTGGTGGTGCAGGAATTGGAGCAGACCTATACGTTGGCGATGATGTTTATTTAATAACTGATTCGGCTGTATTGGGCTTTGGTGCTGATAAAGATACTACTCTTACACATACTGATGGAACGGGATTAACACTTAATTCAACTAATAAACTCTGTTTTAATGATGCTTCTCAATTTATTCAAGGTTCTAGTAACGCAATATTGGCACTGGGAGCAACTGATGAAATTGATTTAACAGCAACTGCTGTTGACTTAAATGGAACATTAGATGTTTCTGGTAATTCACAATTTAGTGGAACAGTAACGGTTGGGGTAGATGATACAGGAAAAGACGTAAAATTATTTGGTGCTTCTGCCGGTGCATATATGGAATGGGATGAAAGCGAAGACCAACTTAGAATTATGGGAGCATCAGCAGATGCTACTACTAGTACAGGTAAATTGCTTTTAGCTACATCCCTAACAGATATTAATGCAAATGACGTAATAGGAAAAATAGATTTTCAAGCTCCACACGAAGCAGGAGGAACAGATGCTATTACTGTTGCCGCTTCTATTCAAGCTGTTGCTCAGGGTACATTTAGTTCTTCTGTTAATGCAACAGATTTAATATTTTATACAGGACATTCAGAAGCCGCAGCAGAAAAGGTTAGAATTACTTCTCAAAATGAAATAGGAATTGCAGGTGCCAACTACGGGACAGACGGCCAAGTATTGACTTCAGGTGGTGCAGGTGCTGCAGTAGCTTGGGAAGATGCTGCCGGATTTGATGTATCAAGTATTACAGGGGCAACTGCTCTTGATGCCGTTCCGGCAGCAACTGATGAATTCGTATTAAGTGATGCGGGAACATTGAAAAGAACAGATTTTAAATATGTTGTCTCAAGAATTTTATTGCAAACTACAACTATTAGTAATGGAGATGGCGATGCAACAATAGGAAATCTTTTAATGACTTCTGATTACACAAGATTTGAAATAGAATTTCATACAATTAGACCTGCTACCGACCAAGCTGATATAGATGTAAGAGTTGATACAAGTGGGGGAACACAGGCGGGCAATGATTATTCTTATCATTCAGAAATGGCTTTTGCCAACCAACAAGATACCTCTATGCATAGAGCAACAGCAGATGCTCGTTTTGATAGAATGTGGGGTCAAAATGTAGGAAATGATGGTGCTGATGCCGGTTATAGTGGGACAATGTATGTTATTAATCCCTCAGATACAAACAGAAGTTGTGCTATATTTACTAAAGCGTGGGGAGAAGATTCAGATACTTATGCCTCTCATAGATGGACTGTTGGAATATTTAGTCCTAATGATGCAGTACAAGCATTTAACATAAAACCTTCCACTGGAAATTTTAAAAGTGGAACAGTAAAAGTTTACGGGATATTATAATATGGTTAGATTTCATAATATGGGTGATGGAAACCCAAAAATACAATTTACTGCTGAAGAAGAAACAGCAAGAGATTTGGAAGAAGCAAATCATTGGAAAAGAAGATTACAAAAAGTTAGAGAAAAAAGAAATGCTCTGATTAAAGAAACAGATTTTTATGCATTATCAGATATAACACTATCTGATGAAATGCGGCAGTATAGACAAGATTTAAGAGATGTACCTTCTGGATTAGATAATGATGAAAAAATTACTAATCTTATTTGGCCAACGAAACCATAGGAGACTAAATGTTTACAATAGATAAAAAAGAATATGATGAAACAAAACTAGATAACAAGGGGAAAATTGCCCTTAACAACGTTACTGTTTTGATTAACGAAAAGAACGACTTAATTCATAGGTTAGAAAAAAACAAGATACTTTCTGAACACTATTCGGAAGTGTTGAAGAAGAATCTGCCAAACGGAGAGGATAAAAAATAATGGCTAGCGAAATTAAAGTTGACACAATATCGGAAAAAACATCCGCAGGTGGTGTTACCATTGATGGTCTTTTAATTAAAGATGGTAATATTAGTGGTGATGTCGCTTTAGCAGGAACTACGCCAACGTTTACCATTGGCGATGCAGGAGCGGAAGATGCTACATTAGTTTTTGATGGAAACGCACAAGATTTTTATATTGGATTGGATGATTCAGCCGATGATTTGGTTATAGGATTAGGAAGTACTGTAGGTACAACACCTGCTATAAGTATAAATGAAGATAGAGATGTAACTATATCAGATGGTGCAATAGATTTTGATATAGCATCACATGATACATCAAACGGATTGAAATTAGGCGGTACATTAGTAACAGCAACTGCTGCTGAACTAAACATCATGGATGGTGTTACAGCAACTGCAGCAGAAATAAATTTAATAGACGGTGGTACTTCAAGAGGTACAACGGCAGTAGCAAGTGGTGATGGGATATTAATCAATGATGGTGGTACAATGGCAATGACCAATGTTGATACAGTATCAACTTACTTTGCAAGTCATAGTGTTGGTGGTGGTAATATTGTTACAACAGGAGCATTAAATTCAGGCTCTATAACTTCTGGTTTTGGAACTATTGATACTGGCTCTTCTACAATTACAACAACAGGATTAATTAGTGGTGGTTCATTAGATATTGATAATGTTTTAATTAATGGAACAACAATAGGACATACTGACGATACTGATTTAATAACACTTGCTGATGGTGTGGCAACAATTGCAGGAGAATTAGATGCTACTACATTAGATATATCTGGTAATGCAGATATTGATGGTACAACAAATTTAGATGCCGTTGATATTGATGGGGCTGTACAAATAGATGCTACAGTTACTGTTGGTGTTAATGACACGGGTTATGATGTAAAACTGTTCGGAGCTACGGCTAGCAAATATATGCTGTGGGATGAATCAGCAGATAGTTTAATTGTTAAAGATATTGTAGATGCAGTTAATTTTAAAGTTAATGGTGGCCAAGGAAGTGATGGTCAAGTATTGACCTCAACAGGAAGTGGAGTGGCTTGGGAAGCTGTCGCAGCAGGTGGTGATTTATCATTTGGTGGAGATACCTTTGGTGCTGACAAGACTGTAGGGGCTAATGATGGTTATGCTTTTTCTTTAGAAACAAATGGTAATGTGGCGATTAAGATGGATGCTAGTGGTCATGTAACTCACCCCTTAACTTCTTGTTTTGGAACATCAGCTGCAACTGCAGGAAGTAATGTAACAGGTCAAGGGTCAGAACATACATTAAAGGCAGATACAGAAAGATTTGATTTAAATGCAGATTATAATACAGGTAACTATACTTTTACTGCTCCGGTTACAGGAAAATATTTATTAATATGTCAAGCTGCACATAAAGCTATGCACTCTGAATCCCCAAATATTTTTTATACTAGAATAGTTACTTCTAATCATACCTATAATCACGTTTATAATAGGGCTGCAAGAAGTGTTAGTATGGAAGATATGGATTTTCAAAATGTTGTAATTGCTGA
>VTLG01004876.1_pt1 | contig 12672 bp, 20 predicted proteins | sample 4694571 | NCBI WGS metagenome assembly VTLG01 (sample SAMN12604809, study PRJNA352737) | marine metagenome | biome: ENVO:00000447; feature: ENVO:00000209|ENVO:00000569|ENVO:01000036; material: ENVO:00002151; isolation source: viral sequences binned using virsorter ... | reverse complement strand
GAGATGATTGAGTTTGTGGTAACTCAAATTTATGATGGCATATTATGAGAAAGAAACTGAGTGAAGAACGAAAACAACAACTGCGTGACCAGTTAGACGCTGCACGAAAGAAGAAAGCACCAGCGGAGTATAAGAACGTACATCCAATAGTGTTATCAAAACCAGATGATGACCCCTTGTCATTGAAATCTATTAAAAAAACGATTAAACATAACAAGGAAAAAGCATCTGCATTCCTTACCAATTCCCGCAGGAGAGGTGCATCTCCAAAACAATCCATTGCAGATAAAATTCATGCTGATAATACGAAAGCATATATTCGGTTTATGGAGCATTACCTTAGAACAGGGGATTGGATTTCTGATTATATGGGTGATGATGAGGAAAAGAAAACTCAATGGAAATGTGTAGCAATGGCCTATAATCCAGATGGTACACCTAAAAGATCTAAAGGTGTTTACTATCCAGATATTGGAATGGTATGGGGTGAAGTTGTATGATATTAATTGATTTAAGTCAGATAATGGTGGCATCTACAATGATGTCAATGGGAAAAGAACAATCAGAAGTTGACATTGATATGGTTCGACATATGATTCTGAACAGTCTCAGAATGTATCGGTCAAAATATCATCCAGAATATGGTGAATTGGTCTTATGTTGTGATGGTAGACATTCTTGGAGAAAGGAACATTTCCCTCAATACAAGGCTGCTAGAAAATCCAACAGAGAAGCAGATAAAAGAGATTGGCAACAAATATTTGGATGTTTAGATACCATCAAATCTGAACTTAAAGAGTTTTTTCCATACAAGTATATACAGATTGATGAATCAGAAGCTGATGATATTATAGGGGTACTTGCAAGAGGAGCAGGAACAGAAAAAGTAATGATAATTTCTGGTGATAAGGATTTTATACAACTACAAATATACAAAAACGTAAAACAATACAGCCCTATCACCAAGAAATTAATAGTAGATAAAGACCCAGCAAAGTATTTAAAGGAACATATTATGAAGGGTGATTCTTCAGATGGTGTTCCAAACATATTATCTTCAGATAATTGTATCGTAGATAAGATTAGACAAAAACCATTGTCTAAAAAGAAGATAGAGTCATGGATAGACCAAGAACCAGCAGACTTTTGTAATGAAGAACAGTTGAGAAATTATCATAGAAATATGAAACTGATTGACTTACAATTTACACCATTAAACATAGTTGACCAAATTAATCAACAGTTTAATGAAATTCCGCAAGGAAAACGTAGTGGCCTTTTGAATTATTTTATCGAAAGGAAACTAAATAATTTAATACAAGACATAGGAGAATTTTAATATGGCACAACCAGTAATTGAAGGTGGAGCAGGAACAAGAAGTTTTAGTGCAGATGAAGGTGCAAGGCTTACCTCTCCATCAATTAGAGTTAGAGAACCACTATTAAGTGAAATACTTACTAGGGTTCATAAAGCAAAAAATAAATCAGATATGATAAAAATTCTTAGAGAAGAAAATTGTGAAGCTCTGCAACAAATATTGCAATGGGCATATAACCCTACATTAGCATCACAAGTACCGCCAGGTAAACCACCATATGTTGAAAATGATGCACCAGAAGGTACAGAACATATGTTATTGAGAACTGAAGCAAAAAATCTTTGGCATTTTGTTAAAATCTTAGTATCTGAAGAAAAGGATGAAAAAGGAAAAATAACAAAAACATGGAGGCCTGCAGATCCTAAAATACAAAGAACAGTTATGGAACGTATGTTTATCAGACTGTTAGAGGGATTACATAAGAATGAAGCTAATTTATTATGTGATGTAAAAGATAAAAAATTAGCATATAATGAAAAAACTAAGAAAGGAATTAAGGGATTATCTATTCCTATATTGAAGGAAGCCTTTGGTTGGGATGATGACTTTAAGAAAAAAGATGTATAAATATAATACAATCTTTTTTATAGGGAGTCCAAGATATGCAAATCCGAAACGGAATGTATGGCGAAGATATTCTTATATCTTTCCCCAATTAAATTCCCCTTTATATAATCAGAGTTTAATCGTTTAACGATCTGCGATTACTAATATCTTTAATGAGAAGGAGTCACTATATCTAGAAAAAGATTTAAGATCATATTAAAGAAGGTAATATGTTTAAAACAATAATTTCATTTGCATTGCTATTAACAATGAGTATCCCTTTAGGAAATTCAAATAATGCAAATGCTGTTAAGGTTGTATCAAACACAACATTAGATAATAATGATGTGTTTACACAAAAATACTATCAGCAATATATAAAATCTGATAGAGAAAAACAACATGAATGTCTTGCTAAAAATATATATTTTGAGGCTCGTAACGAACCATTTGCAGGACAATTTGCAGTAGCATTAGTTACTCTGAATAGGGTACACGATACTGCATTTCCTAACACCATATGTGAAGTGGTGTATCAAGGAATACATCACGCTGATGGATTTCCAAAACGTGATAGATGTCAATTCAGTTGGTACTGTGATGGTAACTCTGATGAAGTTCGCAACAAACGTGCATGGGAAGTGGTTCAAAAGACTGCAAACCTTGCAATGTTACAGTATAGTTCAATTAAGGCCGAAGGGTTAGACTATACAGAAGGAGCAAGATTCTATCATACATTTGAAGTTAATCCACGATGGTCAAAAGTTTACCCAAAAGTTGGTAGAATAGGAGATCATATTTTTTATAGATAATTATGAGGACAAAAAAACTTGAAAATATTACACAAGAATGTGTTCACAGTTGGCCAAAGAGTAATTTATACTCAGAGTTTGCTAAAATGACAGATATTCTTCAATGGATAGAGAAGAATGAAAAATTAAGTCCAGATGGTAAACAATTTATGGGTGACTTGGAACACAGCTTGGTGAAACTTTTTGCAACTAAAAATAACAATGCCAACATATCAATATAAATGCACAAAATGTGATTTTGAAATGGAGCAAACTCTTAGGATGGATGATAGACATAAACCTATAGAAGAAGCTCACAAATATGGAACTTGTGATGACCTAGATTCAAAATCTTGTGATTTACAAATAGTTCCTCAATTTCTTTCTATGGTTTCCATGCGTGATGGGTGGAGGCGACATACTAGTGATGGGTGGAAAGATAGATTAAAAGAAATTAAACGAACAAACCCAGGCTCTAACATAGATACATAATTATGAAAACACAAATGTTTACTCATGACCAGTTAGTTGAGATAAAAGGGGTCACAAAAAACCAGACTGAGGTTTTTACCCAATATGCAGCTGGTAAGAATTTATTCTTATACGGCCCAGCAGGAACAGGAAAGACTTTCGTTCTTCTTTGCAATGCAATCAGAGAAGTACTAGACCCTTCTACAAATTATAACTGTGTACACATAGTCAGGTCATTAATGCCTACTAGAAGTCTTGCATTCATGCCTACCGATGACCAAGACAAAAGTTCTCTATACCAAGTTCCCTACGACAATATGTTAAGATTTATGTTCAAGCTCTCTGCACCAGAGCAGTTTGATATGTTGTATGATGAACTAAAGAAACAAGGAAGTATTTCATTTCTATCAACATCCTTCTTGAGAGGGATTACGTTAGATAATTCTATTGTCCTTGTAGATGAATGCCAAAATCTAAACTTCCACGAATTGGACACCATTATGACCAGAGTTGGTCAGGATTCCAAAATCATGTTCTCAGGAGATTTTGACCAGACAGACCTAAGAGAAGATGAAGAAAAAGCTGGATTAGGTCAGTTCATAAAAATTATCAACGAAATGGAAGAATTCTTTTCATGTGAGTTTGATATAGGTGATATAATGAGAAGTGGATTAGTCCGTTCATATATCATCCAAAAATATAATACTGGATTAGGAGATAGAAAATAATGTTACCAATGCTACTATTCAACGTAGTTTCTAGTCTTGTTGTAGACAAGGCTCAGGATCTAGCGAAAGAGCACGTTGAGAAAATGATAGATGATATTTTTCCAGATGATGCTAAAGAAGAATTAGATGAGTTAATTAAAAGTGACCCTGCACATCAATTTGAAAGTGCTACAGAAGCACTTCAAGGTGCAATGGAAGGTAAACTACCAATATCCTTAAAGGATGGAACATTGAAACCTATTGAATTAAATTTCAAGGTTAAATATGACCCAAACTCTGGAAAAGTAGATATTGTACAAGATACTGAGGAGCTCTAATGGCAGAGACAATAAGAGTATCAAAGAACTTTGCACTTTCAGAAATGGTCAAGAGTGCAACAGCAGAAAGATTAAATGTAGATAATTCACCTAGTGATATACACCTTGTAAATCTAACACATCTTGCAATACATATTTTGCAACCAGTTAGAGATGAGTTTGGTGTTATTACAATCAATTCAGGCTACAGAAGTCCTGCATTAAATGCAAAAGTTGGTGGATCAAAAACAAGTCAACATTGCAATGGCCAGGCAGCTGATTTTGAATCGTTTTCTACACCTAACCCTGACCTTGCAAAATGGATTGCAAATAATTTAGAATTTGACCAACTCATTTTAGAGTTCTATGATGGAGTCAATCCCAATAGTGGATGGGTACATTGTAGTTACAATCTAATGGGTAATCGTAAGAAAATTCTTACTGCACTCAAAACGGGCGGTAAGGTAGTTTATAAAAATGGATTTGTGAGTAAATAGTGAATTGGATTGGAATTCTTTTTTTATTATCAGTTTCATCATGGTCACAAGCTGGAATGATGAATTATGAATTTAAAACAGAAAAGGAATGTTGGAATTATTTTGATACAACTTTAGGTTTGTCTAAATCTGAAACAATAAATTTTTATAATTCAAAATATAAAGTGAAAAATTATGAACATAAAAAACTTGGAAAATTTTGGGTTTCATGTATACATAAAGACTCCTTGCCAGGACAGAAATAAATGATATTGAAAAATTATGCTAGGAAACTCATACCAGAGTTACCTAAACTTGTGAGAACAAATGTTGGTGGTAATAGACATTACGACACACCTAATGGATCATACCCTTCTATAACATCCGTACTATCGATAAGAGGAAAAGAGTCGATACTTGCATGGAGAAAGAGAGTGGGGAATGAAGAAGCCAACCGAATAACAAAGAGAGCAACCACTAGAGGAACACATTTCCATAGTCTCATGGAAAAGTATTTCCTAAATGAGATAGATGATTATGATTCTTTTAGTGGAGATGCTCTTGCAAGAAATCCCGGCGTATGGTTTCTTTTTCTAGAAGCAGTTCAGATACTAGAAAAGAAAGTCGGTGATATTTACTGTATTGAAGATTACTTGTATTCTGATGAGTATGGGGTCGCTGGTGCAGTAGATATGATTGCCGAGTACGAAGGGAAAACATCTGTAGTAGACTTTAAAACTTCTAATTCAGATAAGAAGGAAGAATGGATTGAAAATTATTTCATTCAAGGGTCTGCATATGCAAAGATGTTTACAGAGAGAACTAATATCCCCTGTGATCAGCTGGTAATATTCATTATGCCCGATAGTGGTATACCTCAAATATTCGTAAAAACAGTTGATGACTATATCCCACAACTTATAACCGCAATAGACGATTTTAAATCATATCAAAAAAAGACTTGACTTTTGAGATATTTTATTATATAATAGAACCTATGAACAATAACGAATTAGATATTATTACACCAACAAAGTTCAGTTTATTGATTGAACAAATGGTACAAACAAAACACATATCATATATGGATGCTTGTTTAGAGTACTGTAAGGAAAAGGAAATAGAACCCAATTCCATTGCAAGGTTGGTTAATAAAGTATTAAAACAAAAGATACAGATGGAGGCAGAAGCACTTCATTATTTACCTAAAACAAATTCACTACCAGTATGATTTGGAAGCCTTTGATGCATACAAAATGTATTTGGCAATTAGACTACATTTTCAATCACCGAATTACGATTTTGTAAAATATAATGGAGAAATAAAATGTACTAAAGAGTCCTTTATGAAAAGGAACGATAGGTACTTCTTCCACAAGCTATCTAAGAGATACAATAGACCAGAGTATCAAGACTTTCTGGTAAGTAATTTTGCAACAGAAGATAGTGTCAATCCAAAGTGGTTGACAGGAGATAAGGCTGAAGGTAATTACAAAGAGTGGGTCAAGATACAACAATCAATAACAAGAGTATTTGACCAAGATTTGAAAAAGTGTATAGAGTATCATAGTCCTTTTGGTGGCCTGTTTAAGTGTGAAACTAAAACACATCCACCGATTGTAAAGTTGTTATTACGGAACGATATATCTGTAGTATCAGCTATTATCCTAGACTCTTTCCTTAACTGGATAGAGTTTACTAACCATGAAGTGAGTGAGGATTGGGTTTGGCCGAAACTCAGGAGTACACTTCATAATTGTCAACCTTTCATTAAATTCGATAAGGAAAAATGCAAGGCAATACTAAAAGACAGGGTAGAAAGCATCGTTCACCAGAAGATGTAATTCGGGAGAATGACTTTCTAAAATATAAACTGAGAGATTTGCAAAAGTATATTCGTAAGTTAGAATATGATAATGCACTCTTTCAGCGTAAACAGCAAATCAATTATGCGCGGAAGAATAATCGTCATTATAAATAGTTATAATACGTTAATACGCTAATATAAACAAATAATATTTTAATAAGGAGTAAATTATGTCATTAGCCGCACTAAAGAAGCAATCCGATTTCTCATCACTTATTGATGAGTACAACAAACAAACAACCCCTCAAAGAGAAACCAAATCGTTTGATGATGAACGAATCTGGAAACCAGAACTTGATAAGTCAGGTAATGGTTATGCAGTAATTAGGTTTCTTCCTGCACCAGAAGGTGAAGATGTGCCTTGGCAGAGAATGTTTTCACATTCTTTTCAAGGGCCAGGAGGCTGGTACATTGAGAACAGTCTAACCACTATCAACAAGAGTGATCCTGTTGGTGATGTGAATCGTAAACTTTGGAACTCTGGTTCTGAAGCGGACAAAGAGACTGCTCGTAGACAGAAACGTAAACTGTCTTATTTCACCAACATCTATGTTGTTGCAGATCCTAAACATCCAGAACATGAAGGAAAAGTTTTCCTTTATAAGTTTGGTAAGAAGATCTTTGACAAGATCATGGAGGCAATGCAACCTCAGTTCGATGATGAACAAGCAATCAATCCATTTGATTTGTGGAAGGGTGCAAACTTCAAGTTGAAGATTCGTAAGGTAGATGGATTCTGGAACTACGACAAGTCTGAGTTTGAAGCGGTAACACAACTGTTACCTACTGATGAGGAACTTGAAAAGGTTTATGGTTCAGAATATCCATTGAAACCATTTCATGAGGAGTCTAACTTCAAGTCTTATAATGAGTTGAAGGAAAAGATGGAACGTGTATTGGGTGAGTCAACAGACAATCGTACTGCTGAACAAGTAGCATCTGATATGGATGTTGTTTCAGATCCCCCATTTGATGGTGGTAAACCAACAGGAGCATCTGACACTATGGACTACTTTGAGAAGTTAGCAACTGCTTAATGGTTTTAAAACTCTGTTCTGAAGTATTTGTCATTAGCAGGGTTTATAGAACTTTGGGGCATTGCAACAGTAGTAGACCCATTAGTAACATTGGTGGTAGGAGCAATTATTGGAGCTGCTCCTCCACCACTCATTCCAGACAATGCATTTTCAGTTTGCATCTTAGGTAAAATTCTTCCAGAAGCAGAAGGTACAAATAACTCAGGGCCATGTTCACCTACAAGAACAGGAGCTCCTGCACCTACTGGGCCTCCAGTTGCTTTCTTTTCAACATCATCACCACCAAAACCTAACCATCCCATAACTTTCTTCCCTGCATCTCCTAATGCACCAAGTGATTCTGCTATTATTTTTTTAATATCAAAATTAAATAACTCACTTAACCAAGTTACAATACTGTCAAGTACAGAAACTAACATACCACCTATAGTGAAATTCTTTGCATTTGCAACTTTTTTAGCTTCTTCACCAAAACCAAATAGATTTAATAACCACTCTGTGACTGAAAGAAGTGCATCTTTTATTAGATTAGGAAAGAATGTTAATACGTTAAATGCAGATGCAAGTATATCTGATGCACTATCGAACTTAAACATTTTACCTAACCACTCTTTAGCCCCAGTTATTGCACCTTTAACAGTTTTTAAAATAAAACCATCTCCTTCATCTTCTTGTTCTGCCCAAGTAAAAAGTCCTGTAACCCATCCTTTAACTTTGTCTATAACTTCACCTATAAATTTTGATATTGACCATCCACCATCTTCTGTAGCTCCAGCTTCAGCTCCCCATGCAAATAAACCTTTAACCCAATCAATAACAGTATTAATTGCACCTATAATAAATGTAGAAAATTTAAATGGTTCATTTGGATCTCCCCATCCAAAAAGGTCTTTTATAAAGTTTACTGCTAAGTTAAGAGGTAACATTAAAATATCAAGAAGGGATTTAAAAATTCCAGAAAGACTAGTATCTTTAAACATAAATAAATCTGTTACAAAGTCTATTGCTTTAAATACTGCATCTTTTATTCTTCCAACAAGGTTGAAATCACCTACTGCAACAGCTGCAGAATCAAATCCAAAAAGTTCAAGTAACCAAACAATAGCAGACTGAACCATATCTGCAATACCAAATACGAAAAAGTCTAATAAACTCTTTAATGCACCACCGATACCACCTAATATTTTTTGGGCCCAATTTCCTTCTGTAGATTTAAATCCATCCATAAATCCAGAAACAGCTTCCCAAAGTGCCATTATAACAGTAACAGGAACAAAAATTCTTCCTAAGAATTTAGCAGCACCTTTTATGAATCCCATTATTTTTCCAATGCCTGGAATTTTACCAAACAATCCCATAAAACTTTTAAAGAAATTTCCAAGTTTTCCTAAGAAACTACCTTTTCCTGTAAATTGTAACATCCATATTCTAGCAGATAAAATCATTCCTTTAATTTTATGTACAAGTTTTGATTCTTTTCCACCAAATAGTTGTCTAATCTTGTTAATTCCTAACCATGCACCGATTCTAGTAGAAAGAGTCCAGATAAAATCACTTACTCCTGCTATTGCTTCTCCTACCTTTTTTGCACCTTCTATTAAAGATTCTATATCCCATGTTTGTATCCATTTAAAAAGACCCCAAAGAGCAAGCAATCCTAAACCTTTCATCAACATATCCAACAAATTACCAGCTGCCTTTTTAATTCCATCAATTTGTTTTCCTGCGAAATCTTTTATCTTCCCCCCTGCAAGTTTAGCTCTCTTTGCCGCAGCCTCTGCTAATTTCTTACCTGACAAAAGCAAACCTGACATGAATCCTAATTTTTTAGTTTGTTCTTCTTGTTCTTTACTATCTTGTTTATTATTTTTAGCTTGATCTTCTAGTTTTTTATCAATACTACCAAATATTCTTTCAGTTGCTACACTATGTCCAGTATCTAGTTCATTAGATACTCTTAGTTGGTCTAATACTGATTGTAAGGTATTTTCTTGTGCTTGTTCAGCCATGTGTCATTTTCCTATTTTGTTCTTTTATTCTTTCGTTTTCTTCTTTTATGAAGGTTGCCAGTTTATCAACGTAAATATCCCTTTCCCAAGGCAACATATTTTCAACTTCTGTTAAACTCCAATGATGATGTTGAACCATATTGAAAGTTGTATCATAATAATTTGCTAAGTTAATGTGTGAAAGGGCTACTAAAAAAAAGAAGCCAACCCCTGTAATGTAAGGGTTGATGTAACTTTAGTCTTTGGATTTGTAACCTCTATTTCCTTTTTTAAAGTTGGCATAGATTCAAAGAATTTTTGAAGTTTTTCAAATTGTGTATGGTTTAAACTATCTAAGAATTCTTTCTTTTCCTTTTCAGAATAATCCATAACATCAAAAGTATCTTCTCCTTGCCATATTTGATACATACATCCAGAAATCATATTAAATAATTGTTCTGTTTCTTTCCCTTTTTGTGGAGTTTTTTGATTTGTTAATGTACCAAAAGTAGGATATGTCATTCTCACACCTATATCATCTGTTAGTTTAATTCTAGCATCATGATTTTCATCCATTTCAACAACAATTTTAGTCAAATCTACTTCAACTTCAACTTCTGTTTCTCCATCATCTGGACATTTAACTTTTAGTTTTGCAATTTCCCCTACAGATTTTGCTCGTATATTTAAGAAAATATACTCCATATCAAATAAAGGTAATCTTTCAATTTCAATATCTTCTAATGTACAACTTTTAATGATATTTCTAATAGCATCATAAATTGCTTTATCAGTTCCAGTTTCTTGTGCAATTAATAATACCTTTTCTTCTTTTACTAGAAAAGGTCTATATGTAATTTCCTCATCAGTTGAGGGAATATTTAATTTATATTCAGGCGTATTCAGTTTTGGTAAAGACATAATATTCTCACTTTATTATAATGTTAAAATTAACCAAGTAAGTTTGAAGCCTTTGATAATGGGCTTGTATTTACTCCTTGATTCACCGCATTGGTTAATGGGCCACTTAATTCTGGTGGTAAATCTTCCAAGAATGGAAATCCATCCTTTTCATTTCGCAATTCACCAATAGAAAGATTAACCTCAGAACGATTTCCAAGATTACCCATTTTAAATGGATTCCATTTCCTATATGACCACGTTACATCAAATGTTGAAACATTGCTTGCGGAGTCGTGGCCAAGATCTATTGAACCTACACTATTAGGAAAACATTCAAAAATTCTTACTCCGTAATTGTCTCTAAAATCAACTTTTGGTTTTGCAAATAGAGATTGATCTTGTTCTCTAGGTTTATCTTGTCCTGTAAGTTCATCAAATTTAGCTGTTGCTTCTTTAAGTGTATCACTAAGGTCTGTTGCCCAACCTTGAGCTTCTGATTTGGGTTTCACCGCCGCAGTTCTTCCACCAGCTGCAGTAGTTGAACGAGTAAATACATCAAATTCAGAAGTGTACTCATTATAAAAATTAAAATTTCCTGTTTGGTCGTTATAAATTAATTTTTGCCAAGCATCAAAGAAATTCTTAATATCCATAACTCCATCACAATAAAATGTAGTAGTAAGTGTACCATATGTAACAGCAGTAGGCCATGCAAAAGGAGCTCCATATTGTCTAGGTAGAACTGTTGTAATTTCTTTAGATGGTATAGAAACTTTACTACAGTAAAGATTCATTTTCTGTTCATTTCTTTTTAATTTTGCCTTACCTTCTATTGCTTTAAACATACCTTGTGCCTGGGCATTGGCTGCATCGTATCTTCTTTTAAACTGATCGAATGTAGAATTATTCATAATATGTGTTCTCCAATCCAAACTACCATATTTTACTCTACTACCATTTTCACCACTTTTTCTTGGTTTATCCCATGCGTTTGGGCCCCTTTCTAAAGTTTGTTGTTGGATAGCTTTAGGCATCTTAAAAGAACATCTAAAATTTACTGGTTTGGTAAATCCTTCTCCCATACCAACAAGAGTTCGTATGGTTTGAATATCCCCCATAGAATCTTTTTCAAACTTAGATCTACCTTTATCATCTGGTAATACTCCAAGTTTTCTAAGGATTCCTTGTCCTCGTTTTTTAGATAGTCCTATACGAACATCATGCTTTCCTACTTTTACACCTTTTCTAAATATTGACATAATTTTCCTTAATACATTTCTTTTGATTGTCTCCAAACTGTTCCAGCAGAAGCTCCTTTAAATCTTTGTAGTGGTAATGCAGCTGCATAACTCCAATCTTCACCTTTAATTCCGTGAAGTCCTTTTCCTTGTACATGACTAAACAAGTATCGTTTAATACATGGTTTTGCTGGAGGATAGTTTGTTATAATATCATACGACAATCTTAATTTGTAATTGTCTGTCAAGTTTCCACTTGCACCTTGTGCCTTAATTAATCTTAACATCAAGTCTATTCGTGCATTTGGTGGAAGATAATGTAGATTAATTCCATAGAATCCATTTCTTGCAAAATCAAATGGAAATATCAACGGCCATACATCCCAATATGGCAATACATCTTTCCATTTTGCATCGTATTGAAACAGATACATTCTACCAATAGTTGGTCTATTAGTAGCTCCAGTACTTCTATCTCCTGTTAATTCACTTCTTCCTGTAGATGCAGGAAATGCAGCTCGTTGTGTCTGTTTAACAATATTCTTGAACCAAGACATTGCTTCTTTACCCTTTGCTCTTAGGGAAGATAGAAAATCTGTTGCTACTTTATCTGCCATAATTATATTTAGTCATATTTAGGTGATCTTCTGTTATTATTAAAAATTTCCAGCCATTCCTTTTACATATGTCATGAGCAGCTGTCCATTTTGCTTTATTCCTTGCCCACTCTGTTGTTTCATGCATAAATGCTTTAGTAAGTCTTTTTGTTTTAGTTGCTTTAGGTGGTTTGGTATATTTCTTTGGTTTGATTTCTACCATGAATTTATCACCATTTTTTGTCTTAATGTAGAAATCGGGAAAGTATCTATGTCTTTTTCCATCTAAGGGTGAAACATATGGAACTATAAGTTCTTCAGAGCCCCACTCCACAACATCATCATTATCATCACAA
>VTLG01003102.1_pt1 | contig 12672 bp, 15 predicted proteins | sample 4694571 | NCBI WGS metagenome assembly VTLG01 (sample SAMN12604809, study PRJNA352737) | marine metagenome | biome: ENVO:00000447; feature: ENVO:00000209|ENVO:00000569|ENVO:01000036; material: ENVO:00002151; isolation source: viral sequences binned using virsorter ... | reverse complement strand
TTTAGATATGCAAAACAAAAAAATACCTGCCAGAATAGTTACAAGAGATTTATTTCCTTCTGCTGGTACTTTTGCATAATGACTTGTAATACATGGGCTACAGAAGCATATAAACACGCTACAGAGTGTTATCCAGAAGAGTGTTGTGGTCTTGTTTTAGATATAGATGGTACGCACAAATATTGGAAATGTAAAAATATTTCAAAAGTATATAAAGAAGAATCATTTGTTATAGATCCTATAGATTGGGCAGATGGTGAAGATCAAGGTGAAGTTTTAGGAATTGTTCATAGTCACCCTGACGGATTGATGAAATTTAGCCATACTGATAAAATTAGTTGTAAATACAATGATTTACCTTTTTATCTTGTAGACCCAAAGACAGAATCTATTATTAAATTAGATCCATCAGAAGTAGATGATTAAATTAACTATTTATGGTCGATTAAGAAAATTTATAGGGAAGTCTACATTTGAAATAGATGTAACAACTCCTAGACAGGCTTTTAGTTTTTTAATACATAATTTTAATGGTGTAGCAGATCATACTAAAGAACAAGAATATTGTGTAATGGCAGGTAAAATAAGAATTACAGAAAATTTATTAGATTTACATACAGAAAGTGATATTAAAATAATACCTGTTGTTCATGGAGAAATATTACCATTTGTTTTTGCAGGAGCAGCTTTTGCAGGAGCAGCAGCAGCAGCCTCGGTCGCTGCACCTCTTGTTGGAGCATATACTTTTCTTGGTCTTTCTGCTGCAACTTACACAGCTATTGGAACAGCTTTTTTAATTCAAGGAATTTCAGATTTATTATTTCCACCACCTACACCACCTTCATTTGCAGGTGATGAGCAAGATCCTAGTTTTATTTTTACAGGGCAAGCTAATGTTTCAAAATCAGGTGTTCCAATCAATATTACTTATGGAGAAATGTTAATAGGAACTAACACTATAAGTGCAAATGTAGATACTTTACAAGTAGTTGATGATGATTAAATGTTAAAAGGCAAAATTATAAATGATGGTTCGATTGTCAGTGGTGGGCAAGTTTTTCAACAAAACGCAAAACTACCAAGCAATGCTTTAAAATCAGTAGATTTTATTACTGTTGTAGATATTTTAAGTGAGGGAGAAATTGAAGGTAGTGCAACAGCTAGTAAAGCTGGACTTACAGATAAAACATCTACAGCTTATAAAAATGCTTTTTTAAAAGATGTATTTTTAAATAATCAACCTGTTTTACAGGCAGATGCTGATGTTAATAATCCAGCAAAATCAGATAAGAATTATGAAACTGTTAAACTACATTTTCGAGAGGGTACTGCAAATCAAACTAAATTACCAGGAAACCATGTAACCCCATCAACTGAATTAACAGGAGGTGATATTGGACAAGAAGTTAGTTTTCCTCAAAATGGATCTGTAACAACAAGGTCTGTAATTATTAATGATGTAAATGTAGATATTGTAAGAGTTAGAGTAGGTTTCGCATCATTTTTTAAAATAGATAATAAAGGCAAAAGAAAAGCAACAAAAGTAAAAGTAAAAATATTTGTAAACCCTAGTAATGGAGGTCAAATTACAGCTATTGGTGCTAATGACTCAGAAATTATAGAAGGCAAAAGTATTACAGCTTACAATCGTGATTATGGAATAAGACTCAATAATTTAACTGGATACAATACAACACCTGTTGGGCAAACTGGAGCGTTTTTTCCGATTACAGTTACTTTGACTAGAACTAATAGTGAGGGTGTTGTTGGAAAAAGTTTTAATAAGATGAAATTAGCAGGTGTTAGTACAATTATTGAAGAATCTCATACTTATCCTCATGTTGCTCATACTTCATTACGTTTTAGTGCAGAGGAATTTACATCTTTGCCGTCAAGGATATTTAGAATAAGAGGAAAAAAAGTAAAAATTCCACATAATGCAACAGTTGAAATTGCTACGGGCAGGATAACTTATAGTGGTACGTTTAATGGAACTTTTAAGACAGATAGAGAGTGGACTAGCGATCCAGCATGGATTTTATATGATTTATTAGTTACAAATTCTGAAAGGACTGACGAGCAACAGTATGGCTGTAACTTGCCAGAATCTTCAATAGATAAATTTGTTTTTCAAAAAGCAAGTGAATATTGTGGTGAATTAGTAGATGATGGAAATGGTGGCACAGAACCCAGATTTTCATTAAATGTAAATATAAGAACTCAAACTGAGGCTTTAAAACTTATAAATGATATTTGTTCTGTGATGAGAGCAATGCCTTTTTATTCAGAAGGCACAATAAAAATATCTCAAGACGCTCCAAAAGATTTTGCAAACCCAAGCAAAATAGAATTTGATTATATTTTTAATAATTCAAATGTTGTCAATGGTACTTTTGTTTATAGTGGCAGTTCTTTAAAAACAAGATTTACAACCATAAATGTCAGTTATTTTGATTTAGAAACTCAAGAAGTTGATTATGAAACAGAAAGAGATCAAGATTTAATAGGTAAATATGGTGAAAGTATAAAAACGATCAGGACTTTTGGAACGACATCAAGAGGTCAGGCACGAAGAGTTGCAAAGTGGTTTTTAAACACACAGCAAACTGCTAGTGAAACTTGTGCTTTTGAAACTAATATTGCTGCTGGTTCTATTGTTCAAATAGGTAGCATTATTGGTATTGCAGATAGAGTTAAAGGTAGTTCAATAATTCAAGGCACAAATATTGTTGGAAAAAGAAGAGGAGGTCTTGTAAAAGCAGTTGGCTCTAGTCAAGGCAATTCAAATATAGATCAAATAACTATTGATAATGTAAATGACACGAATCAACCTGCTCTTACTGATTCACCAACTATTAGTTGTTTGCTTAGTAATGGAACGGTAGAAACTAGAACAATAGATGGTTATTCAAATAATAATACTGTTGTTAATGTTTCTAGTTTTGCTGGTAGTACAGATCATTTTTCATCTGCACCTGTTCTTAATAGTCCATATATTTTTGAATCAGGTGATTTTGCTGTTACAACCTGGAGGGTTGTAAATATAAAAGAAACAAATAAAAAAACTTATACGATTACTGCTTTAAAGCACGATCAAAACAAATATGCAGCAGTAGAAGATGGAACACAATTACCGACAAAAGCTACAAATACACTTATTGAAAAAAAGTTACCACCATCAGATGCTGACGTTGAGGAAGTAATAGAAGTAATAAATGAATTTCCAGTACCAGTAGTATTTATTGATTGGGAACCAGTTGATGGTGCTTCTGGTTATGAACTGCAATATCGTAGAGATGATGATAATTTTACGCTTGTTAAAACACAAGAAACAACGTTTAAAATAGTACAGAGTGAAGCTGAAGCAGGAACGCTTGAGGTAATAATTCGTAGTGTTAATGGTTTAGGTGAAGTATCAGTTGCAGCATTTCAAAAAATTTTTACTCTCGCTGGATTATCCGATCCACCCGAAAATCCTACAGGATTAGAGTTAGAACCTATTAATAATTATCAAGTAAGACTTAGTTGGGATAAAGCTATAGCATTAGATGTAATTCATGGTGGTAAATGTTTAGTAAGACATACTACAGCCACACTAAGTAATGCAAAATTCAGTGATTCTACTGAATTAGACTCACAGAACGGTAATACAACAGACGTAATTGTACCTGCATTACCTGGTACATATACAATGAAGTTTGAAGATTTGGGAGGTTTATTATCGGCTACCGAAGCAAAAGTAGAGTTTGCATTGCCAGAAACAGAAGATGAAATTGTTATAAAACAACAAAGGGAGCAGACAGCCTTTAGTGGCAATAAACCGAATAACGATTTAGCAGTTGTAAGTGGTGCGTTACAACTAAACAATCCAGCTAATGTTTTAACTGGAACATACGAATTTGCAGATACGTTTAATTTAGGTGCTGTTTACCAAAATTTAAGATTAAAAAGACATATAAAAAGTGAAGGATTTAAACTTGATAATAATTTTGATTCAAACCCTAGTGTAGATGCGATTGATAATTTTGACGGTGAAGGTAGTGACCAATTAAAAGGCAGCTTAAAAGTACAGACATCAAATGATAATTCTTCTTATTCAAGTTTTGTTAATTTAACAAATGGTTCATTTGTTGGACAATTTTTTAAGTTTAAAAGTGAGCTTACATCTGTTGATGCAAATGAAAATATAAAATATACAGAATTAGGATTTGATGCTTCTTTTCCATCAAGAGTAGAAAATAAATATATAGTGTCTGGTAATACATTATCTGTTCCTCTCAGTTCAACTGATTCAGCAAATGGTCTTGATGTAGTTTTTGCAAATAGATTTTTTACAGGACTAAGCACTACGATTGGCGGTGCTGATGCTTTTTTGCCCTCAATAAGTATTACTCCATATAATTTAGGACAAGGAGGTTATTTTGTTATTAAACAAGATGTTAATGGTAATTTTTTAAATGCAGCAAATCAAAATGTTAATGGTACAGGTTTCAATATAGTATTTAAAAATGCGTCTAATACAGTGATTGATGTGAAATTTTCCTTTCAAGCGTTAGGATATGGAAAAGGTGCTTAATTAAATGACTAGACCAGTAGATACTACTTCAGTAACTGATAGTAATGGTGATGTAAGTAATACATATAATACTGCCAATGGTACGGGACTTGCAGTAAGAACTAAAATTAATGATGTTTTTACTGCATTAAGAACTATAAGTGCAGGAAGTGGAGATCCTTCAGGTGTTAAAAATGTTGTTCCTTTTCAGCCACACATTAATACTTCAACTAATGAATTAAAAATATGCACTGCTGTTAGTGGTACTGGTGTTTCACTTACAGGAACTTTTACAACTATTGGAAATATAACACAGACAAATCTTGGACTATTACCGAAAACTGGTGGAACTTTAACTGGAGTCTTAACTGCTGCAACTGGCTCAACTTCCGCACCATCTTTAAATTTTGGTGATGGTGGCACAGGTTTTTATAAGGTAAGTACAAACGTAATAGGTTTAATAGCAAACCAAGCTGAAGTAGCATTTTTTGACCAAAACAGTTTTACAATAGATAACTCAAAAGAATTAAGGCTTTTAGAAAATTCTGGTAGCGAATATATAGCATTAAAAGCACCAAGTTCTATATCTTCAAATAGAACTATTACTTTCCCAAATGAAACAGGAACAGTTTTAACAAATGCTACTTCAATAGCAAACAGTAATTTAGCCAATTCATCTGTAACAGTTGGTTCTACTGCCATAAGTTTAGGTTCGTCTGCTACAACTATTGCTGGACTAACTTCATTAACATCTACCACTTTAGTAGCTACAAATGTACAAGCTACGAATTTAAAAGGCACAAATATTCAAGATACTTCTGGAAACAATGGTTCTACACCAGAACAACTCCAAAAAGGAAGAGCAAAGGTATGGGTTGTTTTTGATAGTGATGGAAATAAAAATGCTGATTTTGGTGTAAGTTCTGTTACTGATAATGGAACAGGAAATTATATAATTAATTTTTCTTCAGCTTTTGCAAATACTAATTACGTTTTTGTTATGTCGGCTAGTAGAGGTGGCGATAGTAATTCTAGTGGTGCTAGGATTGTGACTCAAGAAGGAACCACTGGAAAAACAACTACTCAATTTCACCTAAAAGTTAGAAATACAAATAATACTCAATCTAATGCAGGAGAAGTTTCAGCAGTATTTTACGCAGCTTAATCTTGACAACTTTTGATATACTGAAAGAAAAAACCTATGGCTAATTCTGATACAAGATTTATTTACGAAAATGACGAAGGTGGTATTTCTATTGTTATTCCATCAGATAATTCTGGTTTGACCTTAGATGAAATTAAAGCTAAAGATTGCCCTAGCGGAAAGACAGTTTATACTGTAGATAAATCTACAGTTCCTACAGATAGGAGTTTCAGAGATGCTTGGACTTATACGGAGTAAATTATGGGATTTGGAATAGATATGGCAAAAGCCAGAGAAATTCATAAAACAAATATAAGAATTGCAAGAGAGCCAAAACTTGCAGAACTTGATATTGAGTTTCAAAAAGCACAAGAAACTGGTGCTAGTACTACAGATATTGTTGCTAAAAAACAAGCATTACGAGATGCTCCTGCTGATTCTGATATAGCTGCTGCAAGTGATACTGATGCTTTGAAAGCACAATGGAAAACTGATATACTAGGCACATCACCTTATAACTAATGGCAATTACTTACACATGGGAAATTAACGGAACAGCTTGTAAAAGAGATGTTGCCGATGGTTACTTTACAAATGTTGTCTACCGAGTAAAAGGAATGGACGGCACAGAAGAAAAGGCAAGACGTACAGGCGAAATAACCTACGTCAAGCCTGAGTCATTGCCTTCTGGATTTATTGCTTATGATACTTCTGCAAAAACTCCAGATCAGGCAACCATGATAACTTGGGTTAAAGATGCACTTGGAACAGATGCTGTTACTGCTCTTGAAACTGGACTAAAAGCAGAGATTGATTTAATTAATACACCAGTGCAAGCCACAGGTGTTGCTTTCTGATGGCTATTGCTCCTGGAACATACAATATGACCGTTCAAAGAAGGTCAGATCATAATATTCAACTTGTTTTTAAAGATTCAGATAATGCTGCAATAGATTTAACAGGATACACTGTAGAGGCACAAGTTTGGGAAGAAACTCGTACCACAAAATATGCTGATTTTGGAGTTACATATACAAATAGAGCTACTGGAACGATTGATTTAGCACTTACAGATACGCAAACTGCTACTTTCTCCCCAGAACTTTTAAAATATGATGTATTACTTACAGATACAAACGGATTAAAAGAGTATTATTTAGAGGGTAATATATTTATGAGTGAGGGCTACACTGCATGACTTCAGTAAACATCACCACTACAAAAAATACTGTTACAGTAAATGAAGGTGACAGCACTGTTGTAACAGTAGCAACCCGTGGTCCAGCAGGTCCGAAGGGTTTAGACTTAGATGAAACAGCCAAAGTTGATGGCTCTGTTGTTTACTACGACTCAACTTCTGCTAAATTTAAAGCAGATGCAACAACTACCAAACTAACACTCGTCGACGGGGGTAATTTCTGAAATGGCTAACACAATTAGAATCAAACGATCCACAGGATCTTCAGCACCAGGGAGCTTAGAAAATGCTGAGTTAGCCTTTGCTGAAGGTAGTAAAAAACTCTTTGTCGGTATTGGAACGGGTGGAGCAGGTGGATCTGCTACAAGTATTGAAGCGATTGGTGGAAGTGGTAGTTTTGCTGATTTATTTACAAGTAGAACACAAAATACATTTTTAGCTGCACCTAATGGTAGTGATGGTGCTGCAACATTCAGAGCTATGGTAGCTGCTGATGTACCTTCATTAGCACATACAAAGATAAGTGATTTTGATGCAGGTGTTAGAACAAATAGATTAGATCAAATGGCTGCACCAACAGGTTCAGTTTCATTAAATAGCCAGACAATTACTAACGTAGCTGACCCTGTAAATGCTCAAGATGCAGCGACAAAAGGGTTTGTCGAGGCTACTGCACAAGGACTAGATGTTAAAGATTCTTGCGTGGCAGCTACTACAGGAAACATAACAATATCTACTGCACTTAATAATGGAGATACTTTAGATGGCGTTACTCTTTCAACTAACGATAGAGTTCTTGTAAAAGACCAATCAACTGCTTCTCAGAATGGTATTTATATTGTTGGATCGTCACCAGCCAGAGCAGATGATTTAGCTGCTGGTGCAGATGCAGCAGGAATGTTCACTTTCGTAGAACAGGGAACTGTTAATGCGGATAATGGCTTTGTCTGTACTAGCAACAAAGGTTCTGCTGTTGTTGGTACAAATAATTTAACTTTTGCACAATTCTCTGGTGCTGGTCAAATAACACCTGGAGATGGTTTAGATAAGTCAGGTAATACACTTTCTGTTGATCTTAAATCTAACGGTGGTTTAGTTATTGAATCTACTGAAATAGCTGTTGATCTTAGTGCTAGTTCTATTACAGGAACTTTAGCTGTATCTGATGGGGGTACAGGAAGCACAGGTGCGTCAGGTGCAAGAACAAATCTCGGTTTAGTGATTGGTACTGACGTTGAACCACATTCAGATAAACTTACAGAATTAGCGACAATGGCTCAAGCTACTGCTGATGCTTTAGCTGATTTAACTGCAACTGAAGTACAAATATTAGATGGAGCGACAGTAACTACTGCTGAATTGAATTTAATGGACGGAGGTACATCTGCAACATCAACGACTTTGGCAGCAGCAGATAGATTTGTTTGTAATGACGCTGGAACAATGAAACAGGTTGCACTATCTGATTTAGTTACATTTTTAGAAGATGAATCAACAAGTGGGTTCGACATAGACGGGGGTAGTTACTAAAATCAAACCATAAGGAGGTGAGCCAATGTCTAACACAATTAAACTTAAAAGAGGAAGTGGTAGCGATCCAGGAAGTAGTGATTTAAGTGTTGGAGAAGTAGCGTTAAGAACTGATAACGGTAAATTATTTACCAAAAAAGATGATGGTTCTGTAGCTCAAATAGGTGGTGGTGCTGGTGCTATTGATGACGGAGCTGTTACAAATGCAAAAGTAGCTTCTGATGCAGCTATAGCAGGGTCAAAGATTGATCCAAGTTTTACAAGTGGTATTACTGTTTCCAATACATCACCAAAAATAGAGCTTATTGATACTGATAATAATAGTGATTTTCAAATAAAGAATGAACACGGACAATTTAGAATTAGAGATTTAACTCATTCTATAAATAGATTAACTATTGCATCAGATGGAACTGCTGATGTAACTGGAAACCTAAATGTTGGTGCTGGCATTGATGTAACAGGAAATATAACTGCAACAGGGGCGTTAGATGTTGTTGGAATTACTATTGGTGGTAATACACCATCTTTAAATTTTACTGATGCTAATGATAATCCCGATTTTAGATTTCTTGTAAATTCAAATTCTTTTATTCTTGAGGATACGACTAATAGTGCAAACAGGTTTGTTGTAAATTCTGATGGTCATGTTGATATAGCTGGAAACGTAGATTTTGGTGCTGGTATTGACGTAACAGGAAATATAACTGCAACTGGTAATATAAATTTATCTGATAGTTCAGGAGGTGGTAATAATAGGCTAATTTTTGGTGGTGGTGATGATCTTCAACTGTGGCATGATGGATCTAATTCATATATTGCTGATGAGGGAACTGGACAATTAAGACTATCCTCAAACGCATTTAGAGTTAATAATGCTGCTAATGATGAATCAATGATCGCAGCAGATGAGAACGGAGCAGTAGAGCTATATCACGACAACAGTAAAAAATTTGAGACTACAAGTAGCGGTGCTGGTGTTACTGGTAATTTAGAGGTAGGATCAGGTCAAATAACTTGTGGTGTTCATGGAACCACTGGTATTCAAATAATTAACGATGGAACTTTTGGTACACTTCAAAGTGCTGATTTAACACTTAGAACTGCGTCTACAACAAGAGCAACTATAGATACAAGTGGTAATTTTAATATTCCTAATGACACTGGCAAAATAAGACTCGGTACTGGTAATGACCTACAAATTTATCACGATGGCACGGAAAACTTTATAAATTCAGAAAACGGAAATATAAGGATTAGAAATAGTGCAGAAGATATGATGAAACTAATTCCTAATGGAGCCGTAGAGCTATATCACGATAATTCAAAGAAATTTGAGACTACAAGTGCTGGAGTCTCTGTTACTGGTACTTGCACTTTATCAAGTCATTTATTACTAGGTGATGGTGATGAGATAAAAGTAGGTAGTGGCGAAGATTTACTTATTTTTCATAACGGAACAGATTCGTTCCTGTTAAATGCAACAGGTGAGTTTCAAATAGCAAATAGTGGTAGTGGCAATACAATATTTTTACAAGCAAAAGCTGGCGAAAATTCAGTCAGGGCTTTAGCTAACGGAGCAGTAGAACTTTATCACGATAATTCAAAGAAATTTGAGACAAAAGATTATGGAGCTTTTATAAATGGTCATCTTCAAATGGACGACAATAGTATTATCAAACTCGGAAATTCAAATGACCTGCAAATTTACCACACAGGCAGTAATTCAATTATTCAAGATACTGGTACTGGTGATTTAATAATAAAAACAAATATTTTTAGAGTTAGAGGAACAAATGATGAGCCAATAATAACAGGTTCAGAAGATGGAAATGTAGCTTTGTATCACGATAATTCAAAGAAATTTGAGACAGTTTCAGACGGTGCACACATGACCAGAGAACTACGAATTGTAGGAACCTCTGTTAATGATTTTGAGTCAGGTAGGGTACGTTTTACAGAAAAAGATAACGCATTATTAGGAGGATATATTCATTATGATGGTAATCCAAATATTTTTAAAATTGGAGTTCACCCATCTTCTGATAGCACTGTAGGTAATGATGTTGACTCTATTGAAATGAATAGAGCTTCTGGCTCTGAAAATGTAGAATTAAATTTTTCAGGTACTAAAAAGTTTGAAACTACAAGTGCGGGTGTAACCGTATCAGGAAATATATCAGTATCAGGAACAGTAGACGGCAGAGATGTAGCTTCTGACGGTTCAAAACTTGATGGCATAGAATCTGGAGCTACTGCTGACCAATCTGCAAGTGAGATATTAACACTTATAAAAACTGTAGACGGATCAGGGTCAGGTTTAGACGCTGACACATTAGATGGTGCAAATAGTAGTGTAAGTGCTTCAAATGGCACTATTGTTCAGAGACATTCGTCAGGTTATATTTTTGCTAACTATATAAATACAACAGACAACTCAGTAAGTTCTTCTGTATCTGGAATAATTTGTAAACAAGGAGATAGTTACCACAGAACGGCTACTGCTGCTGCTGTTAGATCATTCTTAAACGTAGCTGATGGAGCAAATAATATAACAAACAATAACCAGTTATCAAATGGTGCTGGATATATAACATCAGGCAGTAACAGGGCTGCTCAAGCATACGTAAACTTCACAGGTGATGGTACACCTTCAATTCGTGATGATGTTAATGTAAGTAGTATAGGTGACAATGGAACAGGTTTATATACAGTTAATTTTAGTAGTAGTATGCCTAACTCTAGTTATTGTGTATCAACTGGATTTGCAAATTCTGGTAATTCCAACGTATGTAAAGTTGTTGAGGATTCTCTTTCAACTGGTAGTTTTCAATTAAGATGTGGTAGTTATCAAGATGGTTCTGGTAATACCAATAGAGATTTTCATAGTGTTTATTGTTCTATATTTGCAGGTTAATATATAATTAATAATAAAAATTAAATTATGAAAACTATTATTGAAAAGCAAATCCTTGAATGGAAAGAAGAGTTAAAAGTTCATAAAGAAAGATTAGAGCAAGCAAAGACTGTTGTAGAACAAGAAAATAAATTTATTGCTATGGTTGAGGGCGGGATACAGGCACAGGAGATGCTGTTGAAAAAGATCGAGTCATCAGACCAGCCAACAGGTACAGTGGAGCTAGGCCAAGGATCAGAAAAAGCACCATCAAAGAAATAGGTGCTAAAGCCTTAATTAATGCTTCTTTTATCATGTTTCAAAAAATAGCTAATGTTTTAAGTATTATCTCATTTGTTATGGTAGCTTCCATGAGTGGCACAGCCTATTTTGGTTACAAGTATGTAACTTCAGAACAGTTTAAATCAAGAGTAATGAATGAGATTCTTGGTAATGTGCAAGGTATGATGCCTAAATTATTAGATCAAGGCTTACCTAAAATGACAGGTCCATCTATGCCGATTATCAAATGAACTGTTGGCACTGTAAAGCGGAATTAATTTGGGGTGCAGATCACAGTATTGATGAGGATTTTCACCCTATTCTTGGAGAAGAATATTCTATGGTAACTAATCTATCTTGTCCTAAATGTAATTCTTATGTGGAAGTTTACCTACCAAAATGATATTTGGTTTTATAAAAAAACTAGTTAAATACTATATTGATAAGCTAGTTCACTGGCTGCGTATGCAAAAATTTAATTTAGAACTGGATAACGATATAAAAAAGTATCACGAAGAATTGGATAAAAAAGTAAAGAAACCAAAAATAGTAGAAAAAGGTACTTTTGGAGAAGATGGCTGGTCTATTTCTATAGGAGATGTGGAAGATGGAGATACCTGATATAAGTATTTCTGAGATATACATTCCAGACGTTCCAGAAATATATAGCCCTCATTATTTACAGATAGCAAAGCCACCAGATATTGATGTTCCTGGTTGTGCCTATCAGCATCGTGATATAGAAAATACTGGTAATCATAATTTACTTATCGAAGATAAAAATGGCGTATTCACCTTATGCGATTTTTCATTTCCTGGCTTTATTCCTCTTGACTATACACCTGAGAATATGGTGATTACAGAAGAAGCACCTATCAATAATGAACCACCTCCCTTACCAGAAACAGAGCAGCCAAAAATTCCTGATTTACCTAAACCACCCCCACCAGATTTTCCTCCCTGCCCTGGACCTAAAGATCAAAAAATAGGTCAATATGCTTCAGAACTTAAACTGGAACGTGTTATCGGACATAAAAGAAGCGAAGATAAGACTGAATGTATAACTT
>VTLG01017062.1_pt1 | contig 12673 bp, 17 predicted proteins | sample 4694571 | NCBI WGS metagenome assembly VTLG01 (sample SAMN12604809, study PRJNA352737) | marine metagenome | biome: ENVO:00000447; feature: ENVO:00000209|ENVO:00000569|ENVO:01000036; material: ENVO:00002151; isolation source: viral sequences binned using virsorter ... | reverse complement strand
CTCTTGTTACAGATGCTTTTTGTTTACCATTTGAAGCTTTTCCTATAAAAAATTTAAATAAAATAGGCGCATAAATGAAACTTTGGTTAAAAATAATAACATTATTAATAATTTTAATATTAGTTTCCATGTGGGCTAAACCAATTTTAGCTGCAGATACGAACACGGTGAGCTCGACGGTAGTGACAAATAATACCCCACCTACGGCAAATGCACCATCAGTAGTGGTTAATAATTCTGACATATGTAAAACAGCTGCATCAACTGCAGTGCAAACTCAAATCCTGGGCCTCGCAACGGGGGTCACGATCACTGACGAAAACTGTGAAAGAATAAAATTATCTAGATCTTTGTACTCAATGGGCATGAAAGTTGCAGCAGTGTCCGCACTTTGTGCTGATCCTCGCGTTTTTGATGCCATGCACATGGCAGGAACGTATTGCCCTTACATGGGTGCTATAGGAGAAGATGCACGAAAAGGATGGGAAGAAAACCCTGACATGGTCCCTGAAGGATCATTAGTATATAAGAAAATAGAAATTGAACAAAAAGAAAAACAAACAACTGGACTAACGGATGGACAAAAACTCTTCAAGTTTATTATTGCTGGTATGGCTATGCACTCTGGCATTGTGGCCTTCTTCCCTTAGAGCAGAATGTCCTGTTACTGCAACAGGATTATGCACACCAGGTGTTGAAGAAACAATTGTTATAGATGAAGTAGAAACAATTGAATATGAAGCTGATGGCTATACAGTCACAACAGATACTACAACTACAACCACAACAGTAACTACAACAAACCCTGATTCAGGTGATATACTTGATGGTGATAATGATTATGTATCATCTAAATATGAAGGTGATATGGATATAGATTGGGGAGGCCAGGGCCCCGCATCAATGCCCTCAGGCAACAGTTGCTACAATCTTGGAGCAGATAAATGTGCACAAATAACAGGTAGTGGTAATAGCACATCTACTATGGGTGTTACAGGTATGGGCACAACATTTATTAACACAATTGATATTTCAGAATTAGATATAGAGAACGGAGGGAGAACAAATTACACAATTAAAGTAGATAAACGTGATGCACAAGATCGTATTTACATGCACGTCACAGGTAAGAATGGTAATACCTCTGTTTTTAATGGCACTGACATATTATCAGAATCTGGTGTGGCGAGTGGATTTCAAGAATACACAGGTGGATGGGATTTTTCAGGATCAATTACGACAATAATTGTTGAGGTAGGTGGACGTGATATCAACTTGGCAATTGGACCGCTTTTTGACGATGTAACTATAAATGTATTATACAACGTGGTTAACACAATAATAACAGAACATATACTTAGTGTTGAAATGTGGGTAGCATACGGTGGTAGCACAGAGACAGAAGTAATTGATATTGTTGAGAATATATTTGAACACAATGATGTTATAGAATCACCAGGTGATGATATGTATTTTGAACCAGAATTTGAAGAGCCTGACATGGAAATGTCCTATGAAACTGTTGAATACGAAATGGAAATGGATTTTGAGATGGATTTTGAAATGGACTTCGAAATGGAAATGGATTTTGAAATGCCTGATATTGACATGGAGGAAATAGAAGTAGCAACTATTGAATACGAAATGGAAATGGAAATGGAACTTGACATGCCTGATATGGAAATGCCAGAACCAGAAATGGAGATGGAAATGGATATACAAGAACCAGATATGGAACCAGAACCTATGCCAGAACCAGAAATGGAAGAAACAGAAACTAAACCAGAAATGGAGGAAATGAAAGATGAACCTATTGAAAAACCTACTGAAGAGCCTACTGAAGATGTGGCAGAAGAGCCAGAGAACGAAGAAAGCGTATCAGAGACTGAAGCAGATGAAGATCAACCAGAAGATATGGAAGAACCAGAAGATAAAGGTGAAGCCAAAGAGAAACCTGTAGAAAAACCTGTTAAAAAACAAGAGCAGAAAGAAAAAGCTGCTAAGAAAATTGTAAAGAAAATGGGGGATAAAGGTAAGTATGATTCAGCAAATCAAACCAAAACTCTCATAGTTATGCAAGTCCTTGGCAACACAAAGACATTTTTTGAGACCCAACAAGCGTTACAAGATAGATCAGGGTTCTTTACAGATCTCACATTACCTGATAAAACAATATCTGACAATAACATTGCAGGTTATTTGTTATTTGCGGGGAGTGATGGATTAATGAATGATATGATAGATAGTCAATGGCAGACGGATTTGGAATAGCAATGGCAGAATTGGAATTTGGAGGTATAAAATTTAAAGGTGGCAAAATATTTGTCATACTTACAGCATTAACCACAGCTGGTGGTGCGCTATGGGGTGGCTTTGAATTTTACAAAGATTACCTCAACATGAAAGAACAGATACAGAACTATGTAGCTCCAGATTTATCTGAATTTGATAAGAACATTGCGCTAACAAAAGAAGAAATGTCTAGTAAGACAGATCTATTACAAACAGAAATTGAAATGTTAATGGGTGAAATGGAAATGATGATGCAAGAAATAAGATTGGTGTCTGATGTAGCTAATGAACTTAAGAATGATTTACGTCAAGATGTGCGCAGAGTAGAGTCAATTGTTAATGATGTAGAACAACAAGTAAAAGAAGATTCTAGAGACAATGCAAAAGATCTTAAAACTACTATTGATACACTTGAAGATGATATGAAAAAACTAGAAGAAAGAATAAAACAAGCACAAAAGGAGCTAGAGGAAAAAATAGAAAAGCGAATTAAAAGAGCGCTAGAAAATCCTTTAGGAGGATAATATGAAGGTATCGGATAACACAGCGATCAGCATGCCTATGAGAAATCTTCTCAGTATACTCGCGGCCGTTGGGATCGGAGTGTATAGTTATTTTGGGATTATTGAGCGCCTAAATAACATTGAGACACAAGGTAAGTTAATGCAATCAGACCTCACGAAAAACACAGAATTTCGAATTAAGTGGCCCAGAGGTGATTTGGGTTCCCTCCCCGCCGATGCTCAGCAGGATCTTCTTCTGGAATTTATGGCCGGTCAAATTGAGGCCGTGCAAGAGGAAATGGAATCAATGATGAGTAATACCGTGAATATAAAGAGATCTCAGCAGGATATAGAACGCTTGCTCAATGACGTGGAAAAGCTAAAAGATAAATTAAGGGAAAGCAATGGAAGTCATTAGCGTTTTTCTTATGTTTGTGTTTGGTAATATGAATGACCAAGCAACTCAAATGACACAGTATATTCCTATGAAGTCATTATCTTCCTGTATGAAAGAAGTAAGATTACTTAAGAAAAAGAAAACAGAATTTGTTAAAGATGCTTTTTGTGGTCCTGGTATTGTACATATAGAAGATGGTGAAGTAATTGCATTATATAATGAAATACCTGAAGGTGCTAAATTAGTTAAGAAAGACATAGATGCAGCAGCATTTGAAAGATGGTCTCTTCGTGCTAAAGCTAAGTGGGATTAATGGAACCAGTAACTATCGCTTATATTTGTTTTGGTACGCTTTGGATAATAGGAATTTTATCTTAGTCCACAGTGTAGGACGATAACTTCCATCATTCCATACCTCAAACCAAGGGCCCTTTCCTGATTTACAGTAACCTACTTTTGCAGGCCATTGTTGTTTCTTTCATTTATGTTTTTGCATAATATTTAATTTTTTTTAGCATGCTGTGAACACCATTGTTTCTTCCTGGTGTTAATAATGTACTTAGATTCATTTTTTCAAACTCTTTCTGATCAAACTCTTTAATGTCCTGGGCCCTAGATCCACTGTACACATCCGCAATGAGACAGACCATGCCTTTAGATATAAGTGCAACTGAATCAGCACTAAAATAAATTTTATTTTCAACAAAATGTGGGACCAACCATGTCTGGCTCTGACAACCTGGAACCTCAAACTCTCTACTTTTAATCGAATCTTCCATGGGTCTGGAATTCTTTCCAAAATCCATAATCCAAAGAAATTTATCTTGATCACTTTCTATGTTTTTTAGAATTTGCAGATATCTTTTTAATTTTCTTTTTATCATTCTTCTTTTCTTTAAATAATTTCATCCAAGATAACCTAGGACCAAAATAAATTGCTTTATATTTGTTGTTTAACCAGTCATGACCCCAAAACCATTGTAAAACGTGTTTTACCATTAAAAACCCGGGATGAATCCTACCACCCATGTCCTTAAACCCCGATACCGGGCAATTATGAGACTTTTTATTTGGCTGAAAACCGTCATTTTATCTTCAGGGTCCCAAACAGCCATTCTTTCTTCTTTTTGGCGTAATGACTCTTTATAACTTAAATTTAATAATTCTTGCTCTTTTTTCATGTGGTCGTAGAAGTCTTTAGACACTATTTATCTTTTTTTTCTTCTTTAAATTGACCTAATGTCCAATCTACTTGAGCGATAGCACCTTTTAAACCCATCAAAGTTGCTTCCATATTAGCAATTGCTTGTTTGCCTTCACTAATTTTATTAACAAGATCGTCGTGCTGCTTTTGTAGCTCTGTCTTTCTTTTTTCAATATCTTCTTTTTTCATTTTATACTCCGCATAATCCTTCACATTCATCGGAAAATTCCTCATCGAATGTTTCGCCAAATAGTGAAGCTTGTTTTTTTGGTTCCAAGAAATTTATATCACCTAATGGTTTAGCTGATTTGTGTAAATATAATTTAGCTTCTGAATTTTTCAATCCATTTCTAATAAGATTATCTACTTCTACAGCATCTGCAAAATCTTCTGGATAATTCTTTTGCATATTTTTCCATTGATCATTGTGATGATATGGACATCCAATGCATGATGATTTACCAGGCATAGGGTGTTTTTTTATGTCACGGTACCACTGAAGACAGTCCATACGGGACATCTTCATTTCTATTAAAGGCCAACGCGATGTTAACCATGGAAGCCTTGCGTGTTTCATGCGCATTGCTTCATCAGTAGATATACCAATCCATTGTTCAACTTTCATGTCTTTTTTGACACGGTGTCTTGGTTTAATACCTAACAACTCTCTAATCTTTTTTTGTATAGGAATAACTTTGTAGTCATGAGTACATTGGCGATATAACATACCAACCTTTCCACCAGGTCGCGCAGCAAATAGTGGAGGATTTGGTACGCGTCCGGCGAAAGATTTATGTTCCTCATTTGACCCTTTAATTGGGTTCGCTGCACGGATAAGATCCTCACGAAGGTTACCTCGTTCTACAGTAATGAGTGGACAAATCGTTATTGCTTTTTTTAAATATTCTACATGCTCATATACAAATTTAGGTTCCCACCCCGTATCAGCAAATATCATGTAATCTGGTTTGTGTTTAGTTAATCCTTCTTGCGCCATGAGTGCAAGACAGGAAGACTGAACCCCTGCCCCGAGTGATAATATGCGCATTGTGGGCTCTCTTTTGTTGCCTTCTTCGTCAAAGTATTCTGGTTCTTTTGTTGCCGCAACTGCTGCCATATTGTTGAGCTTTTTACGATCAACTTTTGTAGACATTTGTTCAAGTACTTTTCTTCTTTCATATTCCATCTGCTCCGGATTTATAGCAAAATTATTTTTTTTATTATTAGCTCTTGCCTTGCCTTGAGCTCTGTACCCGGGTTTTTCTCCACTTTTAGTTGTCATTTAGTTCTCTCAATGTTTTGATGATTTTTTGCGTATAATATATGTCTTCTGCATATATTGCAAGTGTCTTTACTAGTTTCTCAAGGTCTATTTTATCGCCCATATACTGGGATAATCTCTCCTCACGAAACAAATAATAATGATGGTTATTGTTTAGTAACTCGATATAGTAAGATATGGATTCGCACTTCGTCTCAAAGATCCTAAGCCCCCAGCTCACATTAGGTTTATTAAGGGGCTTTAGTTGATTATCTGATGGGTCAAACGTGCGGATCCCAAGGAGGTTATTACCTTCTACAGCAAATCTAGATGTACCCCACGTAGATTCATGTATAGCTTGTGCTATTACTAAATTTATAGGTACTCTTTCTTGTTCTGGATACATAGAATTGTGATGTACTACACATGCACGTACATCTTCTACAAATTCATCATTGTTTGTATAATTCATTTCTGGATTAAATGATGAACAAAATAATAATGTTGCACATAACCAACTCATTTATCACCCCAACTTTCTCCAAGATCTATATCTACTTTAGAAGGTACTTCTAAATCAACACATGTTTCCATAATATGTTTAATTTCTTTGGCTTGTTTTTCATCCTTTACAGAACAATCTAACTCATCGTGAACCTGTATATGAGGAATAATCCCTGTTTGTTCATACACATCTACCATAGCTTTCTTTGTCTGATCTGCTGCAGATCCTTGAATTAATCTATTTAAAGCTTTATATGTTCCAGCTCTTTTAATAGCATCACCATACTCCACTTTAGCTTGATTGTGAGGTAATGCTTTATGCACACCCCATTGTGTAGGTTCCCACAAATCAAATCTACATTTACGTCCTAATAATGTACGAATAATACCTTTAGTATTAGCACGATTCATTACAGCTTCCAACATTCCTTGCATAAATGGTACACGTTCACGGAAATCTGCTAACATTTTCTTTGCTTCTGGTGGCTCTATATCTAACTCACGGGCTAATTTATTATACCCCATGCCATACATAACACCTAACCCAATAGTTTTAGCTAATCTTCTCTCAACTCCCGCCATGTCTGCGGTTTGTTGATGAAAATCTAGATCTGATTTTTGATATGCTTCTTTTACTTCCTTGGCCCCCAACTGATTCACAAGACAAGCCCAATGAGTTAATAACCTGGGTTCTTGTTGCGAGTAGTCTGCTTTAAGCCAATACTGTCCCACTTCCGGGATAAATAATTTCCTAATCTCTTTAGCAAACTGTCCTCTACTTGGAACTTGTTGTAAATTTGGATGATTATAAGAAAACCTACCACTTACAGTCCCTCCACTATCAGAACGTATCTGATTTATATGCGCATGTATTCTATCATGCTCTGAATAGTTCATTAATCCATGCAAGAATGTACCTCTTAACTTATTTAATTCTCGTGCTTGCATAATTAATCTTGGCAGTTCATGTGGATGATCTGTCAAAAACATTTTAGTAAATGATGGCGCATTAGTTTTATCTGTTCTTTCATAAGGTAAGTTTAAAGCATCAAAAGCTTTTGATATTGATGCCGCAGCCCATATCTCGATATCAAGATTAGTTAAATCTTTAATACGTTTCATTAACTTTTTCTCTTTATTATAAAATTTAGTCTCTAACTTATGACATTTCTCAGAATCAAATCTAACACCACGTTGTGTCATTTTGAAAATAACATGAATCAATTTACATTCCAAATCATATACTGTTGTAAGATTATCTTTAACAATTTCCCATGATAATTTTTCATGTAATTTATATGTAAGATCAGCATCTGCTTCTGCATATTCACCGACAAACTCTGCTGGTAATTTATACATTTCTGATTTAGCATCTACACCAAATGCATCAGCGGCTTCTTTAAGTTTTTGCTCATTCTTAAATTCACCTAAATATTCATGTACTATACTATTAAGTGTATATGAATATCTATTCTCATCTATAAGAGCTGCTGCTACCATGGTATCATGTACTCTACCTTTAACTTCTATTCCTAGAACACTAAGCCACCCAATATCATATTGTGCATTATGAAATATTTTTTCAATTGAATCATCTTCACATATAGATTTAATATATTTTACAATTTTATCTTCATCCATGTTACCACCACCATCATGAGCAATAGGATAATAAGCTTTAAAAGAAGCTGTTGCCATTGCAATACCAATAACTTTTCCTCTTTTAGCTGGCCACCCTGGTCCGTGTTTCATGAGCTCTGGATCACAAGTCTCCAAGTCTATAGCCGCACGTTTCTCTATACGTGGAAATTCTGTGGGTGCTACCCACTGTGAAGTTACTGTTTTAAATAGATCCACTGTCATTAATTTCTCCTGCTATTGCTGCATAACCACACATATCAATGAAGTTATCCAAATTACTTTTCTTACCTTGGCTGTTTCTTGATATCTTCATTAATACCATCATCAATGCTACATCCTCAGCTGTAATATTAGCCATTGGCTTTAATTTTTTATCTAAAAATATATTCCAAAATTCTGCAATTTCTGCATGATTTCGATATGCATCTCCATGTGTATCGTTCCTATCACCAGTGATAAGTTCTTTTGCTTGTCTAAGTATTTCTTCTTTGGTCATATTATAAACCCTCCATCTCTTTGTGGTTGTACTACATGTAGCTCGTTACGAGCACGTGTGGCTGCTACATAAAACACACGGCATTCATCATCTGAATCCTTTTCCATTGCTTCTTGTGACTTTCTTGATAAGTCTGTAAGCAACATTACATTATCTGCTTCTCCTCCTTTAGCACCATGAATTGTGCTTAAATGAATCTTAGGGTCACTCTTTGTAAAATCTTTATTTCTTGTTTCAATGGATCTTAAAAACTCTTTATCACGCGTACCAACTTTATCAAATGCTACGTCCCAAGGTCTCCCCGCCACAAGTAAACCGTGATGCATGACTAAATCTTCCAACTCATAGTTTTCTAGATTTGCAGTTCTCAAACTTTTATGACCACGTTCTATTCCTATTTCTGATGACATATAAGAATATATATCTTTTACTTCTGTTAATTCTATTCGTTCACCACCATTTAATTTTTTCCATGCAGCTGTAGCGTTTAATAGTTTTTGTGATATAGGTAAACGATTATTTCTTTTATAAAATAAACCTTGTAATCTTATATCTCTCTCTATTTCATCTAACAAATAATTAGTTCTTGCCATTATAAGCCAATTTTCATTCCCCACGTTTACACTATCAGGATAAGCATGATATTGTACGAAACCTTTAGTTTTTGTACCATACCACCTTTTAGGTATGCGGTTACGTACACGTCCTATGATTCTTTGTGAACAGTTTTGTATAACTTGTGCACACCTATACGATTGTTGTAACACTTCTCTCTCACCTCTTAATCTTATTAAATGATCTACATCTGCACCAGCCCATCGGTAAATAGCTTGATCATCATCTCCACTTACATAAATTTGTTTAGCATTCTGGCATATTTTATGAACCATACGCCATTGTAAAGCACATAAATCCTGCGCCTCATCTATAAAAACTACATCTAACTTTGGAATCATTCCAGATTCAATGTACATTTCTATCATGTCTGTAAAATCTAATATTTCTTTTTTCTTTTTAAATTCTTCGATAGAACGTTGAGCTCTCAACAATGCGTGCCAAGAAACGTCTAAATTAGAATCATTATAATGATGCTCTAAATCCATACATTTCATCCTTGCTAAATTTACTTCAGATAGGAGCTGGTTATCAACTGTAAACACTCCTCCGGAATCAACGCCATCAGATACAGATCCTAAATCCATACCAAACGTTTGACCAAACTCTTTGTAATTGTCACGCGACATTACTTCTGACTTTGTTAATCCTAATTGATTAAAAGCAAATGAGTGTAAAGTTCTAAAGTATGGAAGATGTTGTTCTTCTAAATTAAACTTCTTCATTGCCCGGTCCCTCGCTTCACTAGCCGCTTTCTTTGTAAAAGCTACAAATGCAATGCGGTCTGGTGGTGTACCTTTAGCTAACTCTTGTTCCACTAAATTTAATAAGTTGTGTGTTTTCCCCGTACCAGGAGGACCTAGTATTATTTTAGTTTTCATTTCTAATTCTTTCCTCTTCTACTCTATGACAAATAGCACATAAAACTATACATTTTTTCATCTCTTCCTTCATCTTTTTATATTGCTTCCAACTCGTTTTCCAATGTGATGAAACATTTATAATTTTATCTTCTCTATTCTCGTGATGAAAATCCAAACCCACAGCTTTTTCTTTATACCCACAATGAGCACATCCTCGCTCTAATTTATATTCGTTTACTAATTTAGCTATTTGATCATATTTTTTCTTTTTCTTTATACGATTTCTTTCTTTATACTTCTCGTATGCTTCTGGGCTTCTCCAATCTCCTTTTTCTCCTTCACGATCGTATCGTTTGCCAACCCATACATATCCATCTTCTCTTACGTCACCAAATTTAAAACGGGGCACCATCAACCTCCTTTATGTCAAATGCTGAATCTTGTTGTTGATATGCAGGCACACCCCACACTCTAACTGTTCTACCTTTAAGATTGTACTTCTCACTCTTACCATCTAATCTACGCAAAGCTTGTACAAGTTGACCTGTGTTATAATGAGTAAATTTATTACGAGTAAGATAATCTAAAAGATCCTTTAATCTAAACCATGTGATACCATTTTCTGTCCAAGGTTTACGTAGTAATAATTCATCTCTATTCTGAGCCTGGGCACGGTCAGTACAAAACTCCTGGAGGAAAGCTTCAAATTGACCTGCCACAGACCCATCGTCAGAAACAGGAATTTTAATAAGATTAATAAATAATCTTTCTATATTTTCCTGCCATACTGATTGTTTTACAAGAGGAGGCATAGTGTTCAAAGAATTCATACATTTCTTTTGAAACTTTGTTTGTATTTGTAACTCCTCTGTTTGTAATTCCATACGTGCATCACCCACATTTAAAATCCACACAGGTGGATCTGTTTCTAGTTTAGTTAATGCACTAAACTCTAATGACGTGCCATTACCTCCAATTCCATGTTTACGCGTTTTACACACTTGTGTATTACAATAAGAATTAATAGGTGGTTCTTTACATCTATAATTATAATCTTTTTTCTCTAATTGTTTTTGTACAATTACCACTTCTGAAGCGGCTAAAGGCGGATTCATGTACTGTTGATTGTGTTTCTCCAATAATGTTTTCCAATTATCTGCATCCAACTTTCGTAAAAAAACACCTATGTTAAATAATCCGTTATTACGTGTTCCTTCTGGAAATCCTTGTGTACATAATTGTTGAAGACAAGGAGGACCATCAGGTATGACTTCATCAGATACCTTGATTGCAACTTTGTCTATATTATCTAATGCATATCTATTGTATAGTTCTATGAACTCCAGCAATGACGCTGCTGTTCCATCATCTTTATAGGCATATCTAGTTGAATTTTTGGCATTATAATATGGAAGATTTAAAAAATTTCCTAAGTCTCCTTTTTCTATTAATATGGTTGATTGTTTCGGAAATACTTCTACGTCCGCGTATCCTAACGCTGATGCAGCCTCTCGTAGCTTCGCTCTTATTAATTTTGCGGCGATTGGTTTTTTAAGAAATAAAAAAATATGTAATCCACCACTCTTGGAGCGGCAAGGCACTAAGGGTAATTGTAAAGTGCGAATACTATTTATTATTTTTCTGTAATCAATAGGATAAGTATCAATATCAATACAGCCCCAACGGGATGTATTATCAGCCATGATAGGAATAATACCCAAAGAAGGCCCTTCACCATCAAGGTGCGCCTGCCATAAGTCATCTGTAACAAGTTTTTTAACAATATAAGATTTACCCTCCTGCTTACCGTCAGCACGCTTCCCTTCGGATTGATGCTGACCATAAGCTACATCTAAACCTTCAAATATAGATTTGAATTCTTCCACTAAACCTCCAGTTGTGTAGAAGACGTTCCCTAAAAGGGTACGTCTTCGCTTTCTGTTTTGTTAGATTGAGGCGCTACTTTTGCAGGTTCTCCTTCTACGACAGGTTTAGCTTCGACATCTCCTCTTGATGCTGCGGTTGAAAATAATTTTGCTTCGTTATAAATTGAAGCATCCTCTACTTGACCGGCTTTCTCAACTTGATACCCAAACCAGCTACCACGATCATTAGACTCACTAACTGTTGATAGTTTGTAAATGATTGCATAAGTTGGTGGAGTAAAACTTCCCGATGGACCCTCAACTTTTTGAGTTAACATCAGACTATTCCAACGTCTACTCTTTTTTAATTGAGTGGATGTCATGCTAATTACAGCTTGGGACCAATTCCCATCTTTATTTTGAACCATTACATAATGGTATGCTGTTGTAGCAATATAATTTCCGTTAGAAAGAACATCTTTATATGTTACTTTGTCACGAGTAGTTTTGCCTAGAATACCACTATCGGCATCATGCATTTCTACTAATCCACCACCAGTTTCACGTGGTTTCCATTCCACATATTTTAGTTGGTAAAGCACCGGTATCACATTGAGTGAAGTGCTTACTTCTTGTGAAACAGTATTATAAAACTGTCCCACTTTTGCTCCTTCAACATATTCCGCTTTAGATGGATTAAGTTGAGGGCTAGTTGTTTGTAGTATATTGATGTAAGGAATCATAACATCTCTTGACATGTCAAGATTGCCAAATCCACTTGCATCTTTTGAATCACTAGCAAGAATTGCTAGATCTAACTTTGCTGCTTTCGCAACTGCTTTAGTCTGTGCCATAGGGCCGTTCTCCTTTACTCTTTTATCGTTGTTTTTTGTCCTACGAAAGCGCCTAACAAATCCATAGGTAATGCTTTACCTGCTTCATGTTGCTCTCGTATGAATGCGCGAAGGGTGGAAGGTTCGACCCATTCACGTTGTGAAGATTGATATCCCTTTTGATTCAAAGTATCAATCA
>VTLG01013648.1_pt1 | contig 12674 bp, 20 predicted proteins | sample 4694571 | NCBI WGS metagenome assembly VTLG01 (sample SAMN12604809, study PRJNA352737) | marine metagenome | biome: ENVO:00000447; feature: ENVO:00000209|ENVO:00000569|ENVO:01000036; material: ENVO:00002151; isolation source: viral sequences binned using virsorter ... | reverse complement strand
TCGCAAACTTTAAACTTATGCCACATTGGACTGACAAAGAATGGCAAATCAAACGTAAAGATTGGCAAGAAAGAAACTTTAAACCAATAAAAAGGAGAAGATAATGATAACTGAAGCATTGATGTGCCTAGCACTTAACGTATATCACGAAGCTAAGAACCAATCTTTGATTGGACAGATAGCCGTAGCACAAGTCGTGATGAACAGAGTTAAAGATGAACGATACCCTAACACAGTATGTGAAGTGGTGGAGCAAGGACCAACTTACAGTTGGAAGCCTGACTACCCTGTACGTAATCGCTGTCAGTTTAGTTGGTATTGTGATGGTAAGAGTGACAAACCTAAAGAGGAGTTTGCTTGGGAACAAGCCATAACAGTTGCACACGGAGTGTACTATGGCAACCTTGATGACTTTGTAGAGGGTGCTACACACTACCACGCATACTATGTTACACCATCTTGGGCAAGTACCAAGACATACATAGCGAGAATAGACGACCACATATTTTACAGATGGGATATTAATTATGAGTAAATTTATATATGATTGTTGGAATGTCGTTATGAATTATGAACGCAATCCACTGAGTAACATACAGGACCTGCACGTAAGGCACATGGTCATGCAACTACTAGCATGGATGTGGTGCATAGCATTCTCTTTATGGGTGGGTAGTATGTGGGTATTTGGTTTGACTGCCGTCATACACCTTATACTTATCTTTGCTATTGTAGTAACAGTAGCAGTATTTGAAACAGCTAAACGTAAATCAACTTATTTTGACCATTGGTATAAAGAACGTGGTTTAGGTAGAGGAAATGGGGGTGAACATGAATAGATTTATTATAGAAGGTGAACCACAAAAGATTGCTAAATCTTTATGTGACCAACATGTGGTGAAGATGCCATTAGAAGAAGCACAGATGTTATGCACTGCACTGTGGCATCATGCACCTGAATATGCAGAGGAGAAGAACTTATATAAACCTGTGCATCAGAGACACCCATGCACTCTATGGGCTATGGAGACAAGAGCAAACTATGAATTTGCTTTTACTTTATATATGGAAATGCTTACGGAGTATGATTTTAGATATAAAAAAGTACATGGAGCAAGTAAGCATTTTTATTCTATACTAACAGGTATAAAATATATACCTCAAGGTAATCTAACTAAACACCCACAATGTTTTAGTGGGATGGATGAACTAAAGACTGATGAGTTCTATCCTGTCAAAGCGTATCGTGCTTTCTACATAGCTGACAAAGCTAGGTTTGCACGATATAGATATACACAACAACCTACTTGGATGAAAGGAGTAGCATTATGAGAGATACAAAGAACCAATTCAAGGTAAACTTGGACAATAAAGATATACTAGTAACTGAAGAGCAACGTATGGAACTATTACGTTTGCACAATAAACTAATGAATACCATTAGTTACATAGAGGAGTGTAAAGATATGCAGCTATCTGATATAGCTATGCTTGATGAGTTATTACATGCTTTGCATTACTCATTAAAGTTTTCACCACAGAAAGACCCTAACTCTGATAGACCAAAATACTGGGAACATTATGTGTTAGATTCAGATGAAACTGCTTGGCAACGTGCATACTAATACATGGACAAAAGCTGAAGTTGTTGCATTTCTGCAACATGCTTACAGTAAATTTGAATATAGGAATGTAGGTGTAATCTCACAAATTGTCTATGAACTACAGCCACCACGACTAGAATACAAAGATATATTTAAGTGGACATGGAGTGATGTAGACAATGAGTGGGATGCTGGTTTGTTGCATACTCTTGAACAGCAAAGAAATGATTTTGGTTTTCAAGATTACATTGCACCACAAATCAGACCTATCAAGGGCAAGTACGTACCATACACCAAGTATAGATTTTCTAAAGTGGCACGAAGAATTATAAATGATGCACCCACGTTGAGAAAAGATTTACGTATGAGGTACTTGCCTTTAAGTTAAAAATATGATATTAACTCTGTTAACAGAAAGGATGACACATGAACATAAATACTATATTACAAGAAAATGATGTACCTATGGGTAGTACAAAGAGAATGGACTGTCAGTTTTGTGGTGGTAAAAATACTTTTACTATTACAAATAGTATGGGTTCTATTTTATTTAATTGTTATAAAGCTAGTTGTTCAGTCAGTGGTAGTAGAAGAGTTCCTATGACAGTTGAACAAATAAGAAATGTAAAGAAAGATACTGTACCTGAAACTTTTGTATTGCCCGAACATATAGTACCCATTCGTAAAGAAAGGTTTGAAGGACCTCTTGGTTGTATTACATGGAAAGAAAAGATATGGAAAGACTATTGTCTTAATGATGTAAAGGAAAACAGGGCAGTCTTTCTAATTAAAGACAGTGAGAAAGGCATTGTAGTAGATGCTATTGGTGCATCCACTGATAATCGTTTACCTAAATGGAAAAGGTATGGCAACAGTAGACATCCTTATGTAGCATGGAATGGTAAAGGTGGAGATGGGGGTGACAATAGTTGTGTGTTAGTAGAAGATTGCTATAGTGCATGTACAGCTGCAAAGCATGGTGTTACAGGTGTAGCGTTACTTGGTACAAGTTTGTTAGAGGAACACAAAAGATTTTTGTGTAATAACTTTGATAAGGTTGTGGTTGCACTAGACCCTGACGCACTACAGAAAACATTGCAGATAAGAAAAGAGTTGCAAAGTTGGGTGCGTACTGTTAAGGTACTGCGTTTAACAGACGATTTAAAATATGAAGAAGAAATTGACATTGATAATTTAAAGGAGATGGTATGGAACTAGCACTATTAAGAAGTTTAATGAACAAGAAGTTCTACGAAGATCATCGTGGAGCAAGGTGTCCTAACAGACTGTTCAGTAAGGATGCACAAAAGATAAAGGTTGTTATAGATAAAGCTATGGATAGATATAATAGAACTGTGACACCTGATGAAGTACAAGCATTGTTCTTGTCTAGTAATCCAAGCATGACAACGGCACAAAAGAATGCCTTTGGTGCTTTGTTTAGACAAGTCAAAGGTGAAAAACCAATGGGAGATGACATAGCACAAGAGGTGCTGTCCAAGTTATTCCAGCAAGTTATTGGTGAGGACATTGCTAATCTAGGTTTTGATTATGTTAATGGCACTAAAAGTTCTTTAGAACCTTTGCGTAATATACTTGAGCAATACAGTGATGACTTTACACCCACCTTGAATATTGAGTGGGATGACATTAGTATTGAAACTTTGTTGGCAAAGAATGATCTTGAAGCTAGGTGGACATTTAATATACCTACACTGTGCAGAAAGATTGAGGGCATAAATGCTGGACATCTAATAGAGGTAGGTGCAAGACCCAACACGGGTAAGACATCTTTTCATGCTAGTTTACTAGCAGGTCCGGGTGGGTTTGCATCTCAAGGTGCTAAGTGTATTGTGTTATGTAATGAAGAGGGATATCACAGAGTAGGTGCAAGGTATCTCACTGCTGGCACTGGCATGAACTTACACCAAGTTAAAGCAGACCTTAAAAAAGCAAACGAGTTATATTCACCTTTGCGTAAGAATATATCTATCAAAGATACCACAGGTTACGACATGAATTGGGTTGAGTCAGCAGTAAAGAAAGAGAAACCTGATATCGTTGTACTTGATATGGGTGATAAGTTTGCTACTTACAAAGGATATGCTAGACCCGATGAAGCACTGAAAGCATGTGCTGTACATGCAAGACAGATAGCAAAGCAATATGATTGTGCTGTCTTGTATATGTCACAGTTGAGTGCAGAAGCAGAGGGTAAAGTCATACTTAATCAAAGTATGATGGAAGGTAGTCGTACTGGTAAGGCAGCTGAAGCTGATCTGATGATACTCATTGCAAAGAACCCACAGGTAGAAGGGCAAGAAGAAGAGGATGCACAGAGACATTTAAATATTGTCAAGAATAAATTATCAGGTTGGCATGGTAGTGTGCATTGTGAGTTAGAATATCTCATTGCAAGGTACGTAGCATGAGGGATTTATTTGGATTTAAATTAAAGGAGAAAGCCGTTGTTAAAGATACATTGGTATGCATTAAATGCAACACAACACAACCAATAGATCAATTCAATGCAATGAACTATGCTAGTGATAAACCTTCTGAAATAAAAAGGACATGCAGAACTTGCATGAGAAACCAATCTAATTTAGTTAAACAACTAAAAAAAGAAAACCCATATCCTAATGAAGATTATAAATGTCCTATATGCGACAGGGATATAGAAGAGATAGGCAAGTATAAACAACCACGTTTACAAAATTGGGTGTTAGATCATTGCCATGAGACTGGTACATTCAGAGGGTGGCTATGCCATCACTGTAATGTGGGTCTAGGTGGGTTCAAAGATAGCTTGACAAGATTGAAAAAAGCTGTAGAATACATGACTAGACATAAGGAGACAGTAAATGAAGACAGTAATTGATGTAGAGAATACAGTACAAAAGCGTGAGGGTAAGTTACACCTTGATCCTTTTGAAGAAAAGAATGAATTAGTTATGGTAGGTGCATTGACTGAAACAGGAGATGAACATCTTATAAGAATGAGTGATGACAATGCATCTATAACAATACAATCTATACTAGATGAGACTACAGTAATGATAGGACATAATATTGTTCACGATTTAATGTGGCTATGGGAGTGTGGATTTAAATATGATGGCAAAGTATTTGATACCATGCTTGGTGAATACATACTACAAGAAGGACAGAAAGAATCCTTGACATTGGAGATGTGTGCAATGAGATATAATCTTGAAACTAAAAAACAAGATACGCTCAAAGAATATTTTAAGAAAGGATATTCAGTTGCTGACATACCACCCAATGAGCTTTCTGATTATCTATCAGCAGATTTACATGCAACACAGGAGTTAGCCAATGAAATACATAAGAAACTTACTACCGAAAGATATGCTCATCTTGTGGACACTATTGATCTTACTAATAATGTATCCCTTTGTTTGGCTAGGATTTATCGTGCTGGTTTTTGTGTTGATACTGACAGACTTAATGCTGTTCGTAATGACTTTACAAAAGAAAAGCAAGAGATAGAAGAGGAGTTAATAAAAGAAACAAGATACTTCATGGGTGATACACCCATTAATTTAAATAGTCCTGAACAATTGTCATGGCTTATCTATTCTAGAAAGCCTAAAGATAAACACGATTGGGTTATGACATTCAACTCTCACATGCCAAAGGAAGAGTTTCGTAGTGCAATGAATGCTAAAGCAGACATATTAAGAAAGACAAAGGCAGAGCAGTGTCATGTGTGTCATGGTCATGGCAAGATAAGAAAGACTAGAAAGGATGGCACACCTTATGCAAACGAGAATAGATGTGTAGAGTGTGATGGATTAGGATATAAGTTTATTCCTACATCTGAATTAGCAGGTATGGGTTTCACACCACCAACTGCAAAGTGGATATCTGCAAATGGATTTACTACAAGTAAGAATAGTTTACAGTACCTAAAGTCTGTTGCTCGTCAAAAGAATATGGATAGAGCAGAGAACTTCTTAGGTAAGGTTATTAGATTATCTGCATTAGATAGTTATCTCTCTTCATTTGTTGAGGGTATATTTAATAATATAAAGTCTGACGGAAAGCTACACGTTAGATTATTACAACATCGCACAGCAACAGGTAGATTTAGTGGAGCAGACCCTAACATGCAGAACATGCCAAGAGGTGGTACGTTCCCTGTTAAACGTGTGTTCGTGTCACGATGGGATGGTGGTAAGATATTAGAAGCAGACTTTGCACAGTTAGAGTTTAGAACTGCTGCATATTTATCACAAGACGAAGTAGCAATGATGGAGATAAACAATGGGTTTGACGTACATAACTATACTGCCAAGATTATTTCTGAAGGTGGTCAAAAGATTAGTAGGCAAGAAGCAAAAGCACATACATTCGCACCACTCTACGGAGCTACGGGGTTTGGGAGGTCGCCTGCTGAAGCAACATATTATAAACAGTTCACGGAAAAATACAAAGGGATCGGACTTTGGCATTCCAGATTGGCTAAAGAAGCTCTAAACGATGGTAGAATAAAGACACCATCAGGAAGATCGTTTGCTTTTCCCGATGTACAGAGAAGGTTTAATGGTTCACCCACACACTTTACACAGATAAAAAACTTTCCTGTACAGAGTTTTGCAACAGCAGATATTGTTCCTGTTACGTTGTTAGAGATTGAAAAAGAATTACAAAGTATGCAGTCATGTATAGTAAACACAGTGCATGATAGTATAGTTATAGACGTACACCCTGATGAGGTTGATAATGTACTTGATGTAATAAAAAATACTAATAATAAATTAAAAATAATTGTTGACAAACAGTTCAAAATAGATTTAAATGTACCATTAGTATTAGAAGCAAAAATAGGTAATAATTGGCTTGACACAAAAGACGTTACCTGATATAACTAGAACACTTTAGAAAGGAGTTTATATGAATATAGATACTAGCTTAAATAAGTTTGCCGATATGGCACAGAAGATGGGTATGGGAGTAGACATAACCCAAAAGAAACAGACAGCACAACTTGCTCGTCTTAAAATACAACACTCACCTATTATGGGTGAGGTTGAAGTCAAGGGTAAAAAAACTCAAGCTGCTATAGTCAATGGTGGTTCTTATAGAATTGACGATTTAGCAAGTGAGAGTATATTCTACTCTGACGATGTAACAATCAGACCCTATGTACAAAGATTTATGTACAAGAAGTTTGTTAAGCCTGAATCAGGCAAAGGTTTCTACGTTAAAACTATTATGGCAGACAACTTAAATGTTGATCTGAAGGACAACATGGGTGGTTTTAATTGTGGTAAACCAGCAGGTTTTGTTAAAGACTATCAAGCATTACCACCTAAAACAAAAGAACTCTTGAAGAGCATTAAAAGAGTTAGGGTATTGATTGGAACACTATCAGCAGGGTCAGTTCTGAATGCTGATGGTAATGATGTCATGGAGATTGGAGACCTACCATTTATTTGGGAAGTGGACAACCGAGATGCCTTCAAGATTATGGGAGAACCTATAGCTAAAATAGGTAGTAGGAAACACCTTCCCGTACAGTACAAAATTAAGTTAGGTTCTGAACAACGAAAGTTGCCTAACGGAAATGCGTACTACCTACCTACTGCAACTTTACAAGACGAAGTGTTGGAAGTAGAAGATAGCACACAAGATCATTTCTCTGACTTTATGCAATGGATTGAGAATTATAACTCTTATATCTTCAATGCATGGAATGATAAAGCAAAGCCTAAAGAGCTATCTAAGTCTGATAAAGATGTAGTATCAGAGCTTGTTGATGTTGATGATGAGATACCATTCTAATGAACTCAGCAGAAGAACTAAAGGTACACAGATACTTAGATAAGGCAGTTAAAGGTACTGCAACAATGAGTGATGACACGATTGAGCAGGTTGTGTCACACATACGAGACAGCTTAAAGAAACAATTTGGTTCATTCCTTGACAAAGAGTTTCGCATTAGGATGTCCAACATTGGCAGACCTTACTGTCAACTTTGGTTCTTAAAAAACAAACCTGATTCACGTATACATCCACCCGCTAAAATGATAATGAATTTTATGATAGGTGATATCGTTGAAGCAGTATTCAAGGGGATACTACGTGAGTCAGGTGTTAAATACGAAGACGATAATAGTGAAGTCTCTCTAGAAATAGAGGGCAATAACATTAAAGGAACGTATGATTTATCTATTAACGATTCAGTTGATGACATTAAATCTGCATCTATGTGGTCTTACAAAAATAAGTTTGTATCATTTGATACTATCAAGGACAGTGATCCATTTGGTTATGTAGGACAACTAGCAGGTTATGCTAAAGCTGCCAAGAAGAAAGTCGGTGGCTGGTGGGTTATTAATAAGAACAATGCAGAGTTTAAATATATACCTGCTACTACATTAAACCTTGATGAAGAGATAGATAAAATTAAAAAGACATTCAAACGTCTTGAAGAAAATAAATTTGAAAGGTGTTATGAAGCAGAAGATGAAACATTCAGAGGTAAACCTACAGGTAATAAAGTCCTTAGTAAGAATTGTACCTTTTGTGAGTTTCGCTTTTCATGTTGGACTTCTCTAGTAGAGAAACCACAGATGGCATCAAAGGCAAAAGAGCCTAGGATGATGTCCTATGTTTATGAATAAGGAAAGGAGTACAATGTATGACAACAACAATAGATGACTTAGCTGAAATGATTAAAGAGAAAGAGAATGAACTCTTAGAAATGAAAAAAGAATATAGAGAACGTAGAACAGAAGGTTTGCGTAGTGCTATAGAACAAAGAAAGGAAGCAGAAAAACTAGTGCGTGATGAAATGAAAGCATTAGGTTATGGGCATACACCTTCTTCTAATCTTCCATTTAGATTTTATTTCTAATGTCAGCATACAGTGCTAGACAAATAGCACGAAAGAATGGGTATAGGAGTGGTTTAGAAGATACTCTTGCCACTTATCTAAAAGAATTAAAGGTAGCTTTCACATATGAAAAGCTAAAGATAGAGTGGGAAGACCTTGCTTATCGCACCTATACCCCTGATTTTGTATTAGACAATGGTATAATAATAGAAACTAAAGGAATATTTAATACTTTAGATAGACGTAAACATAAGGCTATTAAAAAACAACATCCTAAATTAGATATTCGTTTTGTGTTTACAAATAGTAAAAGAAAATTACGTAAAGGTGCAAAGTCTTCTTATGCACAGTGGTGTATCCGATATGGGTTTCGTTATTGTGATAGAGTAATTCCCGAAGATTGGCTAAAAGAAAAGGGAAAGAAATTGACATTGACATTTATACCTTTTAAAGGTAGAAAAGTAAAAAGGAGTTAGTATGAAACCAATAGATAATAAACATTTTAAACCAGAAGATTTTGTGGTCAATGTAAGACCAATGTTGGATGAAAAAAGAGCATGGACAGGTCAAGTTGAAATAAATATTCTTTCATCAAGGGAGAATGGTCTATCTAATTTTGATAATGAATCTCTTTTTCATCTTTGTACATGCATGTCTGCTGTAATTCCAATGATGGAAATGGACAAAGATTTATTGTTTGAGATAGAAGAGTTTATAAAAGAGTTAAAGAAAAATGATACAAAAGAAAATGATAAGTTGACAGTGCAAAGCAAAGATGGTAATGTCATCACACTAGATTTTAAATCAGATACTGAGGGGAGTGCTTAATGAATGCTACAATGAAAGAGATAATAGAATTTGAAAAGGGAGCTACCATAGATGAGTTCACAGCAGAGGAGTCTGATATGGTTAATCATCCACCACATTACAATCAAAAAGGTATTGAGTGTATTGATGCTATTGAAGCAGCAACAGACACAGGGTTTGAGTATTATCTACAAGGAAACATAATGAAATATCTTTGGAGATACAGATACAAAGATGGTTCTCAAGATTTAAAGAAAGCTCTTTGGTATCTTAATAAATTAATAGAGATTAGAGATGCGAATAAAAGTTAGGATGTGGTTGAATCTAGACGTAGACCCTGAAGATTATTTAATACCTTCAGATGGAGACATCACGGAAGAGTTAGAAGATGGTATACGTGAATATATACACGATATCAATGGAGTAGAAATTAAAACAATGAAAGTAACACAGGAGATAAAAGATGAATAACGATATAAAATTACCAACAGATTATCAAAACTTTATTGCACTATCTAGATATGCTAGATGGCTAGAGCATGAGAGTAGAAGGGAAACATGGGCAGAGACAGTAGAAAGATATGTAAATTATATTGTTACTCATGTTTCTAAAAAACATAACTTAGATCTATCTCTTGAGTTACAAGAGAAAATATATAATAATATAATTAATTTAAATGTAATGCCAAGCATGAGAGCTTTAATGACAGCAGGTAAAGCACTAGATAAGTGTAATGTAGCAGGATACAACTGTTCTTACCTACCTGTAGATAGCCCTCGTGCATTTGACGAATGTATGTATATTCTTATGTGTGGTACAGGTGTAGGTTTCTCTGTAGAAAGAGAGAACATTGATAAACTTCCTGTAGTTAATGAACACTTTGAAGATAGTACAACAGTAATTAAAGTTGCCGATTCAAGATCAGGTTGGGCAAGGGCAGTAAGAGAACTTATCGCTATGTTATATGTAGGTCAAGTTCCTGAGTTTGATGTTGAAGATGTCAGACCAGCAGGTGCAAGACTTAAAACATTTGGTGGTAGAGCTTCAGGTCCTGAACCACTCGTAGACTTTTATCGGTTTTGTGTCGCAGTGTTTAAGGGTGCAGCAGGTAGAAGGTTATATCCTATAGAATGCCACGACATAATGTGTAAGATTGGTGAGGTAGTAGTCGTAGGTGGGGTTAGACGATCTGCTCTCATCAGTCTTTCAAATTTAGGTGATGACCAAATGAGGTATGCTAAGTCAGGTCAATGGTGGGAGAATGAAGGACAACGAGCATTGGCTAATAACAGTATAGCATATAAAGGTAAGATCAGCATGGAAACATTTATGCGTGAATGGTTGGCACTTGTTGAAAGTAAATCAGGAGAGCGTGGTATATTCAACAGAGAGTCAGCTAAAAGACAAGCAAGTAAAAATGGTAGACGAGATGTTGATCATCAGTTTGGTTGTAACCCTTGTAGTGAAATCATACTTAGACCATATCAGTTCTGTAATCTATCTGAAGTTGTAGTAAGAGCAGACGATACAGAAGAAACTCTTCTTGAAAAGGTAGAGGTTGCTACAATACTTGGTACACTTCAAGCTACTCTGACTGACTTTAAATATCTACGTAAGATATGGAAGGATAATACAGAGGAAGAAAGATTGCTTGGTGTATCACTGACAGGTATCATGGACAGCAAGTTGTTAAATAGTTATAACACAATCTATTTAGAAGATGGTCAAATGGTTTTTGATGAAACATTTGTAGGTGGTATCTTAGAAAAGTTAAAGGAGAAAGCAATTGAAACAAACAAACAATATGCAAAGGCTTTGGGTATACCTCAATCAACTGCCATCACTTGTGTCAAACCAAGTGGTACTGTTTCTCAACTCGTGGATAGTGCAAGTGGCATACATACTAGATTTAGCGAGTATTACATTCGTACTGTACGTGCTGACAACAAAGACCCATTAACTGAGTTTATGAAATCTGCAGGTATTCCTAATGAACCTGATGTTATGAAACCTGATAGCACCACAGTGTTTAGCTTTCCTATGAAAGCACCTGAAGGAGCAGAGACAGAATTAAGTTCTATAAATCAATTAAATACATGGGCTATCTTTCAAAAGTATTGGTGTGAGCATAAGCCATCTGTAACTATATCAGTCAAAGAAGATGATTGGTTAAAGGTAGGTGCATGGGTGTATGAAAACTTTGAAGATATATCAGGTATAAGTTTCTTACCACATAGTGACCATACATATGCACAAGCACCTTATCAAGCTATTAATAAAGATAAGTATAAAGAACTTATGAAACAAATGCCTAAGAATATTAATTGGGATAAACTATCTGAGTTTGAAAAAGGTGTAGACACAACATCAGGTAGTAAAGAACTAGCTTGTACAGCAGGAGTGTGCGAGGTAGTTGATATTGTAGCAACATAGAAAGGAGTATATCATGGAAAACTTAGAACCAAGTATTGATAATAGAAAAAAATTTGATATAGATTTAGAATACGGAAAGGTAAGAGAAAAACTTGTAGCTGATATGCTTCAGAATAAAAAGATTGAAGTTAAAAGTGAGAGAGATGTGTGGCAAAAGACAGGCAATATAGCAATTGAGTATGAGTGTTATGGAAAACCAAGTGGTATTAACACTACAGAATCTGATTATTGGTTTCATAATTTATGTATTGGAGATGAAACCTTTGCTACTCTTGTCTTTGATACAAAGAGTCTAAAAAAAATTATAAATAAATTAGACTATAAACGAAGTGTTTCAGGTGGAGATAACATGGCATCTAGAATGTACCTGTTAAATCTACAGAAACTATTTTCATCAGACGTTATTAAAGCATTTAAAGAAGAGGAGAATTAAAATGAGAGAAATGTTAATTGGAGCAGCTAGAACTTATTATATGGGTATGATTAATAGGCATATAGCAAATGTAGAAGTATTGCTTACAAATCCTGTAGGTATTGGTGAAGATTCGCATCAAGATATACAGGCTGTTATCGAAGTTGAATTAGGAAAGATAGCTGACTATCACGATAAGCTAGAAGTATTACAAAAGTTTTTTGCAAAACCACAAGAGCAACCTAAACAAGAAAAGGAGAAAGGTAAGAATGATAAATAGATATGACCATAAAGGTAATAAACTATCTAAATTTGATGCACCTTTACGTATACAATACGAGAAGGGCATACAATCGTTTAGAAAGGGCAGGATTAGAAGTCCTTATCCTCTAAACACTATGCAACATCGTGAGTGGGAGAGAGGATTTAACTTCGCTTACTTTGTAAATTTAAAAAGGGTAAAGAAATATGAATCTAGAGGAAGAGGTAAAAAAGTTTATGGACAATAAAAATAAAAGTATGATAACTGCCAACGCTTACCAAGAACAAGCA
>VTLG01011871.1_pt1 | contig 12674 bp, 12 predicted proteins | sample 4694571 | NCBI WGS metagenome assembly VTLG01 (sample SAMN12604809, study PRJNA352737) | marine metagenome | biome: ENVO:00000447; feature: ENVO:00000209|ENVO:00000569|ENVO:01000036; material: ENVO:00002151; isolation source: viral sequences binned using virsorter ... | reverse complement strand
TTAATATCGCACCACTCCAGACCAAGATGCCTAGCCGTACAAATGTACTCAGGATCATCATCTGCTCTTCTTTGTCTTCCGCAGCTTCTTTTAATTTACCAATTAGACCTTTTGGCTTATCCTCTTTAGGAGGAGTCTTTGTATCTGCCATAGTAAAATTTTATTATCCTATTATATATAAGACCTATCGGGGAAACAATATTCCTTTCGCTGGTCTGTCATCGTCAGTGTATTGACGAACATCTCCACTCATTCCTAGAACTGGATAATTGTAGTTACCAAAATCAGGACCACCACTACTAGTCCTAGTACCAACAGAGGTTGTATAAGTGGACTTTGTAGTTAGTTTTAAAAAATAATTGACTCCGCTTGTATTTTCATTGTAAGTAACAGCAGATTGTAAACTAGGAAATGTAAAGTTATTCATCAGACTTTCCTAGCAACAAATAATATTCCACGAGTTTTTGTAGTTTGATTATAAACACCATGTATCACAGTCCAAACCTCAGTGCCACTTATAGTAATAGTATCTCCTTGTTGTATGTTTACCGAAGGAGCATCATATACAAAGTCTATCAATCCAAAATCTTCAGGCATATTATATGGTGAAGGAACCATCATGGCGTTAAGAGGTACTCCTTTCACAACCGCATTGTAGTTAGCGGCAGGATCTATAGTATGGGTAGCTCCATAACCAGTTTGACTGTTAGTGTTATAATTAGCATCTCTATTATAGAGTCTTGGATTGTAAGCATAAGTGTAAGTATCAGGACTACCGTATGCAAGATTAGATGTATACTTTGCTTCTATACCATCATTTTTCCAGTCATATGCCGCTTCAGCAATCCTATCATTATAGTAAGGATATGAAGCAGAACCGAGTGGAATCGTATCTATTGTCAGAGTACAACTTTGACTCTCGTTAGTATTTGGTTCTATTATTGAAATTCCTCCTAGACACACATAATCAAGATCCCATACAGGTGTAGTAAAATTATGAGGTATGAATGTTAAATAGGTATTGTCCCTTAATTTAGTTGAAGATTTTGTAGGTTGTCTATATGACATCACACAGAAATTAGTATCAATTCCTGATCTAAAAACATTCAAATCTAATTGAAAATTATTACTACTAGCAACAGTTTGTGCCGAATCTTGGCCTATAAATCTCGAAGATTTTGGATTAGGATATTCCGTTCCATAACTATCGTTGAAATTCCAGCCAACATCTAACTGATACTCACCACAGAATCTTGGGACATTACCAGAAGAACTATATCCACCATGCTGAATACCGTCACCATCGGCATCTACATCTAGTGGATGGAAAAATGGGCCCGCTCCCATTTCTATCTGAGTTAGACTGGTGGCTTGGAATGCCCTGTATGTCACTCCATACTTTTTATTATCTTGTATCTTATGTCTCAATACTCCATAAGGATAAGATACATTTGGGTCTACATTCTTGGTATAAAAACCATTGTGAGTTGTTCCATATGACACAGGATCAACAAACACGGTACAACCCCAACCAATTCCAGATTCTTTTATACTTGCTTCGCCTGGTGCGAATGACAAGAACTCTCCGTTAGTATATCCAATTCCAGGCTTATTAACATATGTTATTTGAGGATTACCATAGTATCTTCTCATATAGAAAGAAGCACCAGTACCTACACCAGTGGTTGAAGTTTGTTCTGCACTATAATAATACACATACTGTGTCCCACTGGTGTTATTAGGAACGTCGTCTTGGTACATACCATAGTCAACAAAACCAGTGACGAGACCAGTATGGTCGCACTTATCATGCCATCCTAACCATGTGAAGGCATCTTCCAACTGATTGATCATGTCAGCCTTCGTATAGTTAGCGTTGATTGTAAATGTATTAGTACTAATTGCCATTGTTTTAAGCTTCTAGTTGTAGGATAGTAAGATAGCCTGTAATAGACTGGGTATGGGTAGAAAGGTTTTTGATTGATACATAAATGGTTGTCCCAACAGGACTGTCCATGTTACCACCTATAGTGAATGGAGAGAATATTCCACTGGTTTCAACACCAACAGATCTAAACTCACCGACAATTCCAGATCCTGGCGCAGGGTCTTCCCCTACACTACGAGTGAGGTCAGCAGCTCTAGATGCACTATCAGTATATATGCGAATCCACGCATCAGTGGACACTCCTACCTTCATTAAAGCATAGGATTTGAATCCAGTTATGTCAGTGTTTCCAATACCATATCTTGCGATGGCAGTAGTAACTCCAACAACAGTTGATCTTGATTGTAATGATCCACCTGATGCTGTTATAGATGCAATACCAGCAGCAGAGTAAGTAACATCAAGTCCATCACCAAAGTTTACGGTTCTCGCAGAACCAATGTTGACATCATTATCTTCAACAACAATACCAGATCCAGTGGCATTGACGTTCAAAAGATTAGATCCATCAATAGCTGGTAGAATACCAGTAATATTAGCAGCAGGGACATCAGTGAGTCCAGAAGCAGAACCTTTAAATGATGTAGAGGATGTTACACCAGTAACATTCAATCCATATGGAGATGCAGTAACAGCCGAACCAACTGCAAGTTGATTGGTTATGGTTGCATTATGTCCAACCTCAAGACTTCTATAAACTTTTACGAGTCTGTCTGGAGTTGACCCTGCACTATAGATTCTTAGTGCTTCTTTCTGAACATCAGGTATGCCTGGATCGGTAGTTTTGAATATGAAACTTCCATCTTCGCCAGGAGAATCAGTTCCAGAACTTATCTGGAATACCATTTGATTCTGTAAAGAATCATCTAGTTTTATCCAACCATAAGTACCTAACAATAAGGTTTGATTATTTAAACGTAAATTACCAATCAGTTGAGTCTGACCCTGCACTGTGAGAGGGAAGGTTGGATTGGTTGTGCCTATACCAATGTTACTAAAGGTGTGAATACCAGCATTTGTTCTTACAAATTGTTGTTCACTACCAGTAACAGTAGCAACTCCAGCACCAAATGTTACACCAAGATTGTCTGCAAAATCTACAGTAGCAGCAGTACCAACTACTTGTCCACTGTTTCTAATTTCTACACCTGTACCAGCCGCAACCACACCAGTAAGTTGTGATCCGTCTAACGCTGGTAACTGACCTGTCAACTGATTTGCATTTAATGATCCATAGAATCCTGTCGCAGATACAATACCAGAAACAGTCAGTGCCTCAGTGATTACAGTGGTTTTTATACCAACATTACCACTTGCATTAATGGTCTGACGAATATTTCCTTGACCATCAGATAGTACAACAAAGTTAGATGAGGTTCTGATGTCTAGGTCAACAGTATTGCCTTGATATGAACCTAGTAATACGTTATAAGATCCAGTTGTTACTTGTTTGCCTGCATCATTACCTAGTGCAAGGTTGTAAGATCCAGAAGTGGCACCATAAAGAGATAAGTTACCGACAGCGACGTTGTATCCACTACCACCACTTAACGATCTTAATGGTTGATCACCTACACCAATATTATTATTAGATCCACTACCTATAACTGAGTTACCAACCTTGAGGTTGGTTCCACTAGGAGTTTGAATCCTTCCAGACACAACTGTAGTAACACCTGTGTTGTTAAATCCATCAACATCAAGAGTGCCTTTAATATTTGCATTACCATTAGCGGTGAATACCTTGGCTGGATCTGGGCATGTCATACCCACACCAACTCTTGCAGTAGTTCCTATACCTATCTGGCCAGGTTTTCCATCATTGTTCCATATTGTACCAGTAGCAGTACTACTGATCGTGACAATACCACAGTAGGGACTAGTATTAATTAAAATATTATTTCCTTCAACAACAGATGTAACAATACCTGTTAATTTATTACCTGATCCAAAATACTCACCTGTTACAGTGACTCCGAGTGCTATGGTTTCCAGACGTTTCGTTCCATTTTGGAACAGCTCTACCGCTCCGCCTGGTTTAAAGTTTGCTAACTGATTACCATTGGTGTCAGTAATTTTTGTGTCTGAATCTGATACTAACTTTAATGCAGTTCCATCATATGTTATATGTGCATCATCAGAATCACCAAAGTTTGCCTTAAGTAAATCTGGTATCTTTAATCCACCATTAGATGCTTTGGTAATCTTTACATTACCATAGACTTCCAGAGCTTGAGTTGCTGTAGTGGTTCCTATACCAACATTAGATGATGTAACAATACCAGTGATATTCTTTGACCAATATCCAGTTCCAAAACCAGCCTGACCAGCAGAGAAATCAATGGAAACATTGGTTATACCTGTGATTTTACCTTGATTATTAACTACAATCTGTGGAACTATTGTGGTGGCACCATAAGTTCCATCACTCGCACCAGTTAAATTAATTAGTGCTCCACCATTACCATAAAATTCTGAGGCAGTGACGATACCAGTAGTGTTTACACTAGAATCACCCTGTAATGTAACAGCAACGTCTGCAAGACTGGCCTTTGGAGCAGTGACCTGTGCAGAATATGATAGTACAGACCAGTTACCATCTCCTACACCAACAATCCAGTCACCAGAATATACACTAGAGATGCCTGGGTTAGAATAGGTTGCAATACCAACATCGACACCACCCTTAGCGACAATAAAATAGTCACCTGTTGTGATACCAGATGACGCAAGGGTTTGTCCTATACCTGTATATGCTCTTCCCTGTCCAACAACTGTTAGTGTAGTGACAACACCAGCAACTGCATCATAAAATCCAACAATGTTTAAGTTTGTACCAAGAGCATTGATCTGTGATTGTAGAACAGCAGATCCAACAGCAGTTGCAATACCAGTAAGTCCTGATCCATCACCTTGGAATGAAGTCGCAGTGATAATACCACCAGCAACAAAACCAGATGCACCAACGACATCTGTAGTAAAACCTACGTCGTTTGTGAATACCGATAATACTGATGGAGTATTGGTAAAATTATTATAGTCTAGGTAATATGATGGTGCTTGACCATTGAGATTCAGAGAGTTAGTCGAAATCCCAGCAGTAAGAGCAAAACCAGTAGAGTTTGGAGCATTTAAAGTTAGACCGTCACCTATCGAATTATAAATCTCATTAAAGTTTGCATTAACTTTTAGAGCACCCTGTCTGAGGGTGTCACCTGTTCCGTCATTACTACTTTGCCCAGCATTTATTAACTGTTTCGACATTTATCCGAGTCTATAGGGCTACACTATAATCTATTTAGACTATAGTTTAAATCCGCTGAACTGATTCTTCTTAATATCTTGTTTTATACCACCAACAACATAAGATTCTACCTCTGTTTCCTGTGGTGCAACCTGTAATCCCTTTGATGAGATCCAGTGTTGTGTCCAAGGCAATGGATTGTTTCTTAATGGTTGATCGTAGATAGGATCAAGGCCAAGTGCTTTCATTCTCTTGTTAGCAATCCACTCAACGTATTGATTCAATAATTTATCGTTCAAACCAATCATAGAACCACCACTGAATAGGTATTCAGCCCATCCCTTTTCCTCTTCAACTGCATTTTTAAACATAGTAATTACATTATTTTTTTCTTCCTCTGCAATCTCTTGCATCTCTGGATCATCACCATTCATCCAGTTTTTCATTATGTTCTGTGTGAGAACTAGGTGTTGGTTTTCGTCTCTACTGATGAGGGATATAATTTTTGCTGATCCCTCCATAAGTTTAAGCTCTCCAAATGCAAACGAGCAAGCGAAGGAGACATAGAACCTAATTCCTTCAAGTATGTTAACATTTGCAACCGCTCTGTAGAGTTTTCTTTTGAGTTCATGTAATGCGAAATCCTTTGCTTGTGAGTTTTCCCATCCGTCTTTCCACAGATTACTCTGGTCCCATTGATGGGCTTCATTTATAAATTCATCGTATGCCCGAGTTACTGACTGAGCTCGGTCTAAAATTCTTTCATCATTGAGAATGGTATCAAATACTTCGGATGGGTCGGGATACACATTCTTGATAATGTATGTATATGATTTGGAGTGAATCATCTCCATGAATTGCCACACATTCATAGCACCTTCCAGCTCTGGTAAGGCACAGTAAGGTGCGAAAGCCATTCCAGGACCACGACCTTGTACAGAATCTAAAAGAATTTGGTATTTTAGATTAGATGTAAAGATGTGTTTCTGTTCTGGACGTAGAGATTGATAGTCTGCTCTATCCTTCTGCAAGGAAACCTCTTCTGGTCTCCAGAAATACCCTAGCATTTGAGTAGTAAGTCTGTCAAACACAGGGTATTTAAAAGAGTCATACCTTTGTACACCCAAAGGTTTACCAAAAAACATTGGTTGTTTCTTAGTATCGACTTCTTCTGAATTAAAGACGGTCATGCCGTCAGGTTTAGATGGTGCAACTGTCACACTCTTGCTCCTCTGATAGTTCGGTGAATAGTTTTTCTAGTTGTGGTTTCACTTCTTCTACATCATCAACTTCATCAGATTTCATATCGTAGGTATTCTGGTAATAGGAGGTCTTCCAACCATACTTGTATGTGGCTAAAAGATCCTGTGCCATCACTGATATAGGCACTTCATTATCAGGATACTGTGTGGGATTGTAACTCCAGTTACCACTGATGGCTTGATCAAAGAACTTCTGCATCACTGCAACTACTTTGATATATCCATCATTACCCTGCATTTCCCAGAGGAGGGTATAATTATTCTTTAGATGTCCATAAGACGGAACCACTTGCTTAAGAGGTCCTTTCTTTGACTTCTTAATGGACAGGTAGTCTCTAGGTGGTTCGATTCCGTTTGTTGCGTTAGACACAACGGAACTACTTTCTGATGGCATCTGTGCGGACAGTGTTGAGTGCCTGAGACCGTGTTCCATGATAGATGTTCTAAGAGATTCCCAATCATGTTTTAATCCTACCTGTGTAATTTCATCTACGTCGCTCTTATATGTATCAATTGGAAGTATTCCATCAGAGTATTTTGTAGAGGGGAAATCAACACATGCACCTTTTTCTTTTGCAAGTTGATTAGATGCTTTCAATAGGTGATACTGGAAACTTTCAGTAAGTCTATGTACCGCATCCCAGGCGCCTTGTGAGTCGTATTTGTGCCCATTCTTAGCAAGATAATGTGCAAGACCAATGAACCCCACTCCAAGGGATCTACGACCCAATGTGGCGAGTTCAGCAGCCTTAACTGGATAGTCTTGATAGTCAATCAACTCTTCTAGAGACCTCACAGAGAGGTCACAGAGTTCTTCTAACTCCTCTAGTCTAGTAATCTTACCTACATTGACAGCAGATAGGATACAAAGTGCAATCTCACCGTCTATGGCATCAATATGATTGATGGGTTCTGTAGGTAGAGTGATCTCTTGACAGAGGTTACTCATACTTACCTTGTCCTTGAAGGAGGAATGTTCATTGCAGTGGTCAATATTCATGATATAGATACGACCTGTCTCTGCCCTCTCCTTAAGGAGGTTCATGATTAGTTCTTGAGCTCCGATTGTTCGCTTGGGGATTGATTCATCCAGTTCGTAACGGCAATATAACTCATCAAACTCAGGGGTCCCAAAACTCTCAAACAAGTTAGGACAACTATGGGGAGAAAAAAGCGTGATTTCCTTATCTTCGATAAACCTTTCATAGAAAAGTTTCGAGATTTGGATTGAGTAGTCAAGTTTTCTGACACGATTGTCCTCCGTTCCTTTGTTGTTCTTTAAGACTAAGATGTCCTCTATTTCTTGGTGCCAGATGGGGAAGTGGACAGTCGCTGATCCACCTCTAATGCCATTTTGAGTGCAGCATCTGACAGTTGCTTCAAACTTTTTGAGGAACGGTACAACACCTGTGTGTTGAACTTCTCCACCCCTGATTTTACTGTTGATACCCCTGATCCTACCTGCGTTGATACCGATCCCAGCCCTTTGTGCGACATAACGACCAATGGCCATATCACTAGTAAAAATACTATCCAAGGTGTCGTCAATATCAACCAGAACGCAAGACGCAAACTGCCGAATAGGCGTTCTAACACCTCCCATGATTGGGGTTGGTATGTTGATTTTATGTCTGGAAATGGCATTGTAGTAACGTGTAACGTAATCGAGTCGTGACTCTGGTGGATACTCTGCAAAGATAGTCATTGCAATGAGCATGTACATAAATTGAGGTGTCTCATAGACCTCACCTGTGCTTCTATCCTGTACTAGGTACTTATCCACTACTTGTCTAAGTCCAGCGTAAGTGAATAGGTAGTCACGTTCGTGGTCTATTATATTATCTAGAGTCTCAATTTCTTTTTCTGAATACTTTTTCAGTATATCCGCATCATATATTCCCTTATCAACTCCTCTTTGGATTTGATCAATTAGTGTAGGGAGTTCATGTATTCTTGCGTAAAGATTCTTTCTAAGGCCAAAGAGAAGAAGTCTGGCAGCAACATATTGATAGTTTGGTGCATCTAAATCAATTAGATCACTTGCTGACTTAACTAATATTCCTTGAATATCAGCGGTAGACATACCATCATAGAACTGTATACCTGATTGTATCTCTACTTGACTTGCAGAGACCCCTGCAAGACCGTCACATGCTAGTTCAACCATCTTGTGCATCTTCTCTAAGTCAAGAGGTTCAATGTGACCCTGCCTCTTGACAACCTTAATACCATTGCTCATACTCGTTTCCAATCTTGTAATTTTAATTTGGCTTCTAAACCTTGGTAGATGTTTGATTCTACCACCTTTTGCACATTCTGTCCACTAAGATACATGTCATTTATGTCCTTTTCAAGAATATTCTTAGGAAATATGACCACTCTATCACCATTTTTGATGGTGGTGGCAAGTCTTTCCACTATCTGTTTGTTCCTTGGCTCGTTGTCATATATCCATACAGGGTTAGTGATTCCCCATTTGTTGACATCACCATCTGCTCCACACATTGCGATAGAATTAGAAATGAATGTGGAGTCAAAGGGTCCTTCCGTAACGTAAACAGTTTTTCCAGTATTGATATTGTCTAGACCATATATCTTCGGAGCATCCTCCTCCAACATAATGGTGATGTATTTGATTTTGGATTTGGGAAGTAAAGATCTTCCCTGATATCCTACAAGTGTACCTTTGTACTTAAGCGGAATGATGATTCTTGGTTCATCATTATTGACATCATCAAACGTGTGCTTTTGTGCATTAGTCCACTCTTTAAAGTTTCTGCAATAGTATAAATGTTCTAGTATTTCACCAGACATTTTCCTACTTTGTTCGAGATATATTCGAGCGGGGTGTGATTTATTTAGACTGGCGATATTTTCTAAATCTATCTTAAATTTGTCTTTAATAAATACAGGTTTTGGTAGATCAAATTTAGGTAGAGGAGTATTAGATCCCAGTCCCACAGTACCTTTTTTGTATCTCTCCATTATATACTGCTTGTGCAGTATGGTGTCTTGATCCCGAAGAAAATTAGTAAGTGTCTTAGAAACGCCACAGTTATGACACTTAAAATTATAATCATTTTTTATAGGATATAAGAATCCCCTCGCTTTATTCTTATACCTACTAGAATCCCCACAGTAAGGGCATCTAAAATTATATAATCCTCTACTCTTCTTTGAAAACTTTTGTAGTCTAGCTGATACTAAACTTATGTACTTTGTGTCTACTAGATCCAACGTCAGCCACTCTTTGTGTTTCTAGTATAACAGAATTCTGTTGAGTTTGCAACCCCTTTAACATTCTCTGACCCATAGGACTGACCAATACTGATATAATACCTATACCACCAGCGATTGACCACATCTTTTTCTCTATACTTCTTAGGCGTTCTTCTACCTTCATTATATCTTTCTCACATCCCTTCTTAATTTCTGCTGTTGATCGATCCAAATCCTTGTGAAGTGATTCCACCTTCTCAAATAGAACTGCATCAATACGATCTTGCTTATCTAACTTCTCATTATGAACCGCAAGCAGCTGACCCATCTTCACAGAGTTCTCTTGAAGGGTGTCTACTACTTTTTCTAATCTTTCTAATATCGCCGAGTTTATATCACTCATTTCTTTGTACGTTTTGAGGTTGCCTTTGCGGCCTTATACCATCTTTTAATCACCCCTTGAAAGGGTAAGTCATATCCAGCAACAGGACCTTTGGAATCTGCAGCAGAAGTGAAACCACCTGTACCAGCAGTCATCATTTCCTTGAGTTCCTTGTAGGTCTTCATAATTCCTTGAGACATTTTAAACAATTATCATCCATCGGCACATCATGGAGTGTCGATTTCGGATACTCAGGAAATCTACCTAAGTATACAACAAAAGTTTTAACAACAGGCCAGAGATCCTTATCTATCTTAAAAAATAGAAGAGGTGTCGCTGCCTCACCAAAAACATTATAGAGTATTATGAAGTGGTTGATAAGCAAATGGGCTTTCAAAACGCCAGTAGTTTTGTAGCGTTTCAAAAGCCTCTTTATCCACTTGAATCTTTTCAGATCCTCTTCAAAATCTTCCTTAGTGACTGCGTGAGGGTTTTCGTAATTCTTAATTGCAAAGATTACATAATTATTTTCATTCAGTTCAGAAAACTTCATCAATCATTTTATTCTGTATTATGTAGGTCGGTTATGCGACAACTGTAATTGTACCAGCAGCAGTTCCAACACCAGCAGCGTTAGTAATTGTAGACACGGTACTTGTACCAGCATCCTTAATTGTTCCACCGTTAAGTGCAGTAGCGTTTGCTCCTATTGATAGTACGTCATCTTCAGCAATAACACCACCACCACCAGCAGCGATTGTCAATGAGAATACTAATTCGTTACTGCCTGTGCCTGAAGCATATGACAATGTGTGATTAGCTCTTGAATCATTGACCACTGTGAGTTGTGGTGTACCAGTTACATCAACTGCTTCGTTAAAGCGAACTCTAACTTGAATTGTTCCACCAGCAGATACGTCAAACGCAGTAGTGATGAACTCAATCTCTGTGATGTCTGCACTTCCGAGACTTGTAGCGAGTTCTCCGATTGCAACCAGAATCTCTGGGTCTGCGTTAGGATTATCGTTACCTGTTAATGCGCCATTTTCCAACACCCAACCAGACTTCGTAGCAAAACATTGCTTCTTCTGTTCATCGGTCAGAAACTTAGGCTTTGACTCATCTGAGTCTGTTGCTCCCCAAAGAGGCATGGGCTTTTCTCCAATTTAAGACTATTTTCTAGTTTTATTTATTCAAATAGTGCTTTCTCTAGTGCTGCGACTAGTTGATCGTCTACTTTGTTACCTGATTTAGCTGCGGCTTTCTTAAGTAATCCAATAACAAACTTCTTGAGTTGGTCTTCCAGATCATCTGGGATCTTGTCCACTGCTGCGTCAATGATTTTGATGGCGAATGGGAGTAAAAATTTAGTCATAATTAAACTTACATGTACTTCTCTATATATACGAGCAACTTACAAGAAATTATCAAACATTTTTTTTCTGAATTGTGGATCCCAATCTAGTATGTAATCCCAATTATATTTGGAGGGATCAGTGCCCTCAAATACTTCTTTTGCACCTTTAGTGGCCATCTCCCAGAAAGGAGTATCGTAGTCAGATCCGTTGAGGTAGTGTAAGTTAATAAACATGATGACCTCGTTCATAATATCAAGATATTTTTGATTATCATATACGTCATTTTCTATACGATCTAAGATCATTTCGTTAATAAGACCATAACAACCAAGTGATGTGGCCTGTATGGGTTCTAGAAACAAGGCACGGTTGCCATTGACAAATATATTACCATCTTCATTTACTATACTCTTGGCATAGTAGTTCTTGAACTTAAACTGTCTACAATCTTCACTAAAATACTCTACTTGATACTCCCCTAAAAGGTTTATAATATTGGATTGTGCTTCTAGTTCCGAAGTAACCTCAGAGTTCCACAAGTAACCCCAACCAGTAGTTTTTTGTAGTGGTATACCAAACATCCAGCCATGTTCATGAGCAATATGGTATGTGTACTCCCAATCTCCAGGCGTGAATGACTTTACTACTATTCCTGAGTCAAGGTAAACTTTATCAGTGATGATGTAATCGGAATAATCTTCTGGATATCCTCTACAATCAATCACATAGTCATATTTGTTGCCATCAACAGACACTTGTTTACCTAAAGACTTTATCTCTTTTACAGTTTTAAGTCTTTCAGAAAAGTTGGGATACATCTCATGAAGTCTTGGTATTACAAACTGAGGCAACTTAGTGGTATCAAACTGTATACCATAAGAACCAGAGGCAAATGGTATGAACCCTGCTTTATTCCAATTCTTAAATTTTACACCATATTTTATGGTCGATCCTAGTTCCTCACTATCAAAATGGTGTACATAATCTACACCACAACTCAAGGCATGAGGAAAATTTACTAAAGAGGACTCACCAACCTCTATAGGATTGATGAATCTACTGTGTATGAGATCAATCTTTACAAATTTTGGAAGTGTTTTCAACAGGTCAATAATACAATATAGTCCTGCTGTGCCAGCACCGACTACCGCTACTTTCATTTAGTTTCTTCTATTGCTTCTTTAACAATCTGTTTAAGTTGTCTTGTTTGTCTTTTACTAAAAGCATCTGTACCAAATTTTTTGTCTATCCATTTCTTTCC
>VTLG01017061.1_pt1 | contig 12676 bp, 24 predicted proteins | sample 4694571 | NCBI WGS metagenome assembly VTLG01 (sample SAMN12604809, study PRJNA352737) | marine metagenome | biome: ENVO:00000447; feature: ENVO:00000209|ENVO:00000569|ENVO:01000036; material: ENVO:00002151; isolation source: viral sequences binned using virsorter ... | reverse complement strand
ACGTTTTTTTACAGCTTTCTTCTTACCTTTAACTTTGCCACCACGTTTCATGGCCATTTTCTTTTTACCCATCATGTCGACCTCCGAATATTCGTTTATATGTTTTAGCCCTAGATACCACGACGTCTCGATAATACCCTTTTGGCCACTTCTTATAGTAACCAGCTTTGTGTAGTTTATCAGAAGCTTCTTGTAATTGCGAGAACTTTTGTGCCAGCATCATAGAGTAGTTGAGGCTGTCTTCTATAATCGGGGTGCTCCCATTTGGAGTGACGAGGAACTCTTGCTCCTCCTCGTTTGCTGGGTTGCTGGGATGAAAACCCATAAAAAATATATCTTTTTTATTATACCAATAATTGTACTCATCTATCGCCGTTTGAAAATCTTCAAGACTGTAATTAAAGTAGGGGTCACAAAATATCAATAGCTCATGAACACTAAAATCAAGGTGCTTTAAATAACCATTCAATTCTGATTTATACCATTTGTGTTTTCTCTTTACTCCTACGACAACCTTATTATCTGTCCAAGTTTTTTTTGCAAAAGGACATGCTGGATAACCTCCTAAATGAATATTAGGAACTTCTAAATAAATTTCAGACCATCTACGTACGTCTTTTTTTACTTCCTCTTCTAATGACATCTTTACCCTTTCTAAATATACTTGCTACTTCTGACTTACCCATAACTTTAGCTCTTTGCTCTCCCACTGTTAGGATTTGTATTTTTCTAGCAAACGGTTTATTAATTTTTTTTACTTTTGCAACTGTTGCTCTGGCGTCACTAGGTGTAGCAAACTTAATACCAACAGTATCACGAGGGTTTTCGTCAGTATAAAGACGTCTTCCACTACCTTTAGGTTTTTTTCCTGTTCCCTTTTTTGGATCTTTTCTTTTCAACACCTTTTATTACTCCTTTGTTTTTTGATGCATAGAAAACAGCTTTAGCATCTTTACCGTAGGTACCTTTCATTGATTTCATTATCTTTCTGCCTTTTTGATTTAAAGGCATTAAAAGACACCTTTGAAATCAAAACCTCTTACAGCTGCTCCAGCTCTTCTGCTATTAGATACTAATCCACCAGAAGCTTTTGCAAATGTTTTAACATTTGTTGGTTTGCCACCAACACCTTGTGCTTTACTTCTTTTTCTTTGTACTGCAGATTTTCGTTGTCCTTCACTCATTCGTCTTGCTTTTGCAAGAGGAACACATTTAGGATATTTACGTTTAGCATCTGCTTTTTGTTTTGATCTTCCACATTTGGAAAAAGATCCATCTTTTTTCTTGCTACCTATGTCTACCCATTTTTGAGCAAACCATTTATCAAGACCACTTTTAGCCATTAACTAAACTTAGTTATTTTTCTTTTGCTTTCCATTATAGCACCGCAAGCTCTAGCCATTCCACCTTTGTTCATAGCAGATACTTTTTTACGTTGCTGTGAAAGTTTATTAAAATCTATAACTCCGCCCATAGCTCTTTTTGGACCTTTAAAATCTTTTCTTTTTTTACCACTTGGGTCTTTTATTTTACCAGCACATATTCTAGAAGCATAGGCATTAGCGTATGCGCTAGGATAAACCTTAAATTTACGCTTAGCTGCAGCTTTGCCTCTTGGACATAATTTTGTCATCCTTGCCCCCTGTATTTAACGTATTGACGTCTTTTGTTTTTATTCTTTGGCCTAGTGCGTGAAGAACGACCTATACTAGTCCTTTTTTTGATTGGTGTAAAGTATTCGTTAGAAGGCGTTTTGGCCATTACTTCATCTGTGATAAAGGATTAGATAATGCAGATTTTATTTGCTTATCTATTTTTTCTTGTAGCACAATCATGGCTGCTTCCAGATCATCTTTTAATTCTTCCATGTTTGCCTCAATCTCACTGCTTGTATGTTTTAGATCTGCAGAATTTTCTCTGGAGTCAATCTTAACTTGTTGTTCTACATCATTAACAATTTTTTCTACTCTTCTGACATCTTGTCGTAAATCGTTTTTTAATTCATTAGCTACATCTGCCACAAGTCTAATTTCTTGCATCATCATTTCCATTTCAGACATAAGCATTTCTACTTCTGTTTGTATTAGATCAGTCTTGCTGTCCATTTCTTCTTTCATAACAGCTATATCTTTATCAAAGCCAGATAGGTCTGGTGCTACGTATTCTTGTATCTGTTCTTTCATTGTGAGATAATCTTTGTAAAATTCAAAGCCACCCCATAGTGCTCCACCAGCTGTAGTCAAAGCTGTAAGTATGACAAAAATCTTGCCACCTTTAAATTTTATTCCGCCTGGTAATTCTACTTCTGCCATTGTAAATCTATCATATCATTCATCAAGCCATCACTTCCACCAAATAAATACCACTGTGCGGTATTGTTGTTTTGTATTTCTGCATCTGGCATCATATAGTCTGTAAAGAAATCAAGTCGATCCTCCAATTGTTTTTGTGATTCAAAAAAGGTTTTTGTGTCACCTAATACTTGCATCACAATTAAAGTTTTTAACTGATTTGATGAATCATATCTACCTTTATCACCCATCTTCTTTACAATTTTTTTAGCTGCTTTTTCTTTTTTCGACTCAGGTTTTTTTACAGGTTTTTCTTCGGCTTTACCCTTATCTTCTGGTTCTTCCATATCTTCTGGTTGCTCCTCATTCTCCTCAGCCTCTGAAACGCTCTCTTTCGGCTCAGGCTCCTCTTCCGTATCAGCTTCAGGTTCTGTAGTATCTTCTTCAGAAGTTTCATCCACGGGTTCTGGCTCAGCCTCAACTTCGGGTTCACTTTCTGGTTCTGGTTCTGGTTCATTAGCTGTTTCCTCCATTTCTGGTTCGGCTTCTACTTCAGGCTCCATTGTATCTGGTTCTGGTGCAACTTCAATCTCTTCAGTCATTTCTGGCTCTATCTCTGGCATCTCCATATCTGGTTCAGGCATATCCATGTCCATTTCAGGCATTTCCATATCTGGTTCTGGTAATTCTAAATCTGGCATTTCTATTTCCATCTCAAGTTCCATCTCCATCTCTAACTCAACTGAAGCTACATTAACTTCTTCAACAGTAATTTCTGGCATCTCAAACTCTACTTCCATAACAGGCATTTCCATTTCAAAATCCATTTGATAATCTATCTCCATTTCCATCTCTACAGTTTCATAAGATACCTCCATTTCTGGTTCATCAAACTCTGGTTCAAAGAAAAAATCATCTTGTGGTGTATCAATTACGACATCATTGTGTTCAAAAATATTTTCTACAATATCTATAACTTCAGTTTCTGTACTGCCACCATATGCAATCCACATTTCTATTGTAGTAATCTGTTGTGTAATTATAGTTGATACGACGTTGTAAAGTACGTTTACACGTACATCATCAAAGAGCGGTCCAATCGCCAAAGATATATCACGTCCACCTACCTCTATAATTAATTTTGTAATTGTTCCTGCAAAATCAAAACCATTTGTATACTCTTGATAGCCACTACTTACCCCTGACTCTGACAGTATATCTGTTCCTGAAAAGACACTTGTATTGCCATTTTTTCCTGTGATGTGCATATAAATACGATCATCTGCGTCTCTTTTATCTACTTTAATAGAATAGTTTGTTCTGCCTCCATTTTTTATATCAAGTGAGGATATATCTACAGTCTGTATAAAAGTGGTTCCCATTCCGCTCACGCCTTGCGTCGACGTTGTATTACCTGATCCAGTAATTTGTGCACATTTATCTGAGCCTAGTTCATAACAAGAATTACCTGAAGGCATACTAGCAGGGCCTTGCCCGCCCCAGTCCTGATCCATATCTCCTTCATATCTAGGCTGTACAAAGCCATTACTTCCATCAAGAATATCTCCTGAGTCTTCATTTGTAGTTGTTACTGTCGTTGTTGTAGTGGTGGTTTCTGTGGTCACAGTATGACCATCAGCTTCATACTCAATTGATTCTGTTTCTGTAATTACAATTGTTTCTTCTACTCCAGGAGTACAAACTCCAGAAGCAGTTACTGGACATTCAGCTCTAAGGGAGAAAGGTAAAAACGCCCCAGTGCAAAAGAATACCAGCGAGAACAAACTCTGCCAATCTACTCTTATCACTCTTGACTCCTTCTAGCACTTGTATTTTACTTATTTCATCATTCCATTTTGCATAAACCACACTGCCTTCTGGAATCATATCCATGTTTTCTTTCCAGCCAGTTTCAGCATCTTCACCAATAGAACCCATGTATGGACAAGGAGTTCCTGCCATAGCCATGCTATCCCAAACACGTGGATCTTGACACAATATTGACACAGATGCCACTTTCATGCCTGAAGCATATAATGATCTTGCTAATTTTATTCTTTCACAGTTTTCATCAGTCACCGTAATTCCGCTACTAATTCCAAGGATCTGGGTTTGCACGGCGCCTGCTACTGCCGTCTTACAAACATCAGAATTGTTTACAACAACACTGGGTGAATTGGCTGTAGGTGGTGTATTATTTGTAACAACAGTAGAACTTACAGTATTTGTTTCAGCAAAAGCTTTAATTGATACCGATAATAATAAAATTACAAGTAAAACTCTGATCATTTTTTCGCAGCGCCATACCCTCTTTTTGCTAATCTACCTGCAACACGTCTACTTTGTTCTCTACCCATTAAACCACCGTCTGCTTTTTTCTTTGGTTTTTTAATGACACCACGTCCCATGAGAACATCTTTCATCGTAACTTTGCCATCACCACTTAAATCAGGAAAGCCACCTTTTTTAAGGCCTTGTGCTTTTAGTTTTGCAGTTGCTTCAGCAAGTCCACCTTTTTTAGCTTCCATCATAGGTCTGCCCATAGAATCTAATTTAATAAAAGGGTTTGTCATTTTACCTTTGCTTTTGTTAATTTTATCAATCATTTCTTTACGTTCTTGCGGGGTTAGTTTCTTTTTCTTACCCTCTAACTGTCTTCTTCTTTTTTTGAATTTAGACGGATCTTCTTTCATAGCTCCACCTTTTTTCATACCCATTTTTTTTAATCCGTTTACCTGTTCCATAAGGCCTCCTTGTTTTTTCTTGTCTGGATCAAATAAATCAAGTTGAATTATTCTTAGTCCGTCAAGTCCTTGTTCTTTTCGTAGTTGATTATATTCTTTTTTGGAAATCTTTCCAGCTTTCAAAGAATTATCTAAAATTTTTTTTAAAAACCTTGCTCTTATTGTTCCTATTTTTTCAGCAGCCATTTAACATTTCCATCTCTTCCTTGCCTGCCTTAGCCTCGAATTAGGATCTGCAGCAGCTTTCGGAAATTTTTTCATTTGACCTGCACTTCTTGCACAGAACGACTTTCTTCTTTTGGCAGCTTTTGAACCTGGTTTTACTTTACCAGTTACAGCTGTTTTTAATTTAGAGCCAGGATTATCTTTACGATATTTTGCAACTCCTGCCTTAGTCATTCCCGCCCCTTTTTTAGTGGGGCGAAAATATTTTTTTGTCTTAGGTGGTTGTTTGTCAGCCATCCTAATAGATTTTTAGGAACTCTGCGATAACAGTGTATGTATTGCCTGAATCTACTGCAGAAGGAATTACTAAATTTACATCATTTTGATTTGTGTTAGAACTTGTGTTTGCTGGTATTCCACCAAACTCTCTAAAGTCCCAATATCCTGAATCAACAAGTGTAACTATAGGTATATCTCCATCATTATCTTCATAGTCAAGGCGGGCAAATGAATCCCCGCCATCTCCGTTTGCACAACTCCACCACACTTGTTGTAGTGAAATTCTTGCAACAGCTTGACCTAAATTGTTTGCAGCTAATGCTGACACATCACCGAAAACAGTAGTACCTCCATTACCATCAGACTCAACAACAAGTTTTATAGTAACTCTGTTGTCATTCTGTTGCATGATTGTTGGTCCTGTAACTGTATCAGCCATTGTTTACTCCTATCTTTCAATCATAGCAGTAACGTAATCAATTGTCATTGTTTTCGCTACAGCTTCACCATTCTGAATACCAAAAGAAATTGTAAGTTCTTCGTCATCAGGTAGATTTGTGTTTGCCACTTTTACTGGCACACCATTGTTGATTGAGTAATATACAGCCGCTCTATCTGGATCTACAAAGAAAGAAGCCGTAACAAACGTATCATCTTCCATTGTATGAATGGCTGTTGTGTCTGTGGACGTGCTATCTTTTTCAACGATAAAGTCTAAGTTTGTATCTCCATCATCTTTTATAAAAAATACACCATCACTTACAGCAAGGGGAGTTGTGTCTGTGATTTGTAATCCTATTACAAAGTCTGATTGAGTTGCATCACTCACTTTAAATCTAGCTGAAAAGTATGCTTTTTTACTTGAACTTAATTTAAAGCTTTCGCCTTTTAAATTAAAGAAATCTGCATCATTATCAGCGGCATCATTTGTAATTAATAATGCACCACCAGCTGATGAAGTAACTGCTTCACTTGCACTACCACCACCAGCTTCTGTTGTTGTAATCGTCCAATCACCAGAATTGTACGTCATAAAGTCGTTATAATATCCATAAAATGTTTGATCTGATGGATATGGTTGGAACATTGGTTGATCTTTTTTATACTCGCTAACATCAGTGTTGCCAGCCCATAAGATCATGTTCTGAAAATGAGGGTTTGCCATGATAAATCTCCTTGGTTGTATAGCCCTTTGTCATGCAGTCTCTATACACGTCTGCCTAGCCAGTGTGCACGACTATGTTAATCTAGGATACTTGAGAATAGTATAAATAAAAAAAGGCGCTCTTACAAGCGCCTTCTTCCTTGGGAGGATCCAATTAAATTTTATGAACCTTGTGATCCATAAACACATCTAGGATCTGAAAATCCAAAGCTGTATCTCTCACGTGCTTTGTATCTCATATTTCCTGTGTCAAAGTCACCTTCCATACCAGTTGTAAGTGGTGCTCTAACAAAGTGTTTAAATCCATTAGTGCCATCAGTTTTAATGAAATATGCATCAGTATCTGAAAGATAATGGTTAATTGTATAACCATCTGGTAACATACCCATGTTTCTGAGTGCATTGATGTCATTGTCAGATGTACCAACTCTGAGGGTAGAATTTAAAATTCTATCAGCTACAAATTGGATGTTTACTGGGATAATTAATTTTCTTCCCTGCATCGCAACTTTTAGACCTCTTTCATCAATAAATGCTGCAATATCAATCATTGCTTGCTCTAATGAGGTTTCGTTCAAGTCAGCATCAGTTGAACTTCTGTTTGAGAAAGTTCCACCTAAAGCAGTTGGGTGTGATGTGTTTACTAAAGAAACACCATCTCCTCCAGCAGTTGAGAATGCATTATTTAAAATGTTCGCTGCTTTTACTTGCTTTGTGTATGCCATTGAACGTGCCAAGCTTTTTGTGTAACGAGCCGATAAAGTATCGTACAAGTTATCCTCGACTGCTTCCTCAGTTAAACTAAATGCTAATGCAACAGTTTCGTGAGAATATCTAGCTGTAAAAGATTCTTGTGCAGTATCAAACTGTACAGCTGAACCTTCTTGTTTTACAGCAGCTTCGCCGAATCCAACTAACATTACTTCTTCTTCAAAAGCTCTGTCACTTGTTTCTTGGTCAAATATTTCTGCATGCTCGTTCTCATAACGGGCATACTCCATTCCGAACAGGGCGTTAAGGCCAGGTTCTAGTTCTTTCGCCAGTTGGGCTCTATTAATTGCCATAACCTTCTCCTATAGTCCTGCAGTTCCAGTACCACCACTCATGTCATGGTTATTAATTTTCACGACAAAAACAGAGTTATTCGCAGTTGCGTCATTACTCGGAACGTCATAAAAATCAATCAACTTCACCTGAAGTGCAGCAGTAGTATTCTTAGAACTTGAATCAATTTCTACACCAGAAATACCCGTAGTGGTAGAACCAGCGCCAAAAACTAGATCACAGTTTTGGTTTAAATCAGCAGCAACTAGAGTGCTTACAGCTGAGTCTTGCTGAGCAATATATAATTGATCAGGGTCATCAGCTACAAATGCTATCGCATCAGATGCAGCCGTTCCGTTAGGGAACGTGTTATTAAATCTAGGCTTGCTTGTGGATGGATCTGTATAGAAACATCCCATAAATACTCCTCTTATTGGGTCGCCAGCAGTTGCTACGACGATAGATCCGTCGGCAGCTGGTTTAACTGGATCACCAGTAAAAATTCCGCCTGCGCCACTTGTGATAGAGTATTTAGTAGTACCAGTTGTTCCGCCAGGGGCAGAACCAACTTTAGCAATTGGTCTAAGACCGAAAGCTTGATCTATGTTAGCCATAGTAGTCTCCTAAATATTTTTAGAGACAGTGATCTTACTAATTAAGACTTCTTGCCCCCAAAAGTTACTCTGCTCTGCCTCTCTTGGGAGATCGGCATAGCTGGGTGCTCGTCTTTATGTAGGTCCGCTTCTATTGCAGCTGTCTTGTCGTTTGTAAGATCACGGAAATATTGATCCCGATCTTCTTTTACTTCAACAGGACATCTCATTAGAAGAAGTCCGCCTGTACCTATGACGCCTTTGTATTTACCATCTTCAATATGTGGTAAATCCATTCTGTCTGGATATTCATCTGCTCTCACAAGTTCGTATCCGCTTCGTAATCTACCGATGACATTTTTTTCATCTTGTTGACCACGGTATTCAGACCTTACCCACCTATGGTGAAAACCTTCTGGTGGTTCTGGTGCGTCTAGATTTGATGGAGGAACCCATCCCCTCTTTCGAGTCACCTTTTCACGGGTTTGTGTTTTGCGTGAAAGGTTTTTTATTCCTTTTGTAGTCATATTACGCCTCCTTCACGTGTTTTGCGTACTCTTCAAGTGGCACACCAAGTTTTTTTGCAATTGCTACCTGTGAGGGTGTGAGTTTCACAGTGCGGCGGCCTGATGCCGTTTTTCGTACAGCCGATGCAACTTTTTGCGTTGGCTTACTTTGATCCTCAAATTTTTGAGGAAACTCTTTTCGGACTCTCCGATCTATCTCCTTATAATACTCATCTGAGCTTGCGTCAAATCCTTCTGCAACTATTTCATCGTGTAATGCCATCGCAGTATACGTCATAGCTTTATCTTTACCAAACCATTCATTATCTTGAGCCCATTCTTGAGCCTTTGGATCTGGTTGAGCTTGAGTTTTTTGATTAGGAGCATCAATAGCTTGTTCAACAGTAGTCTCTTCTTTTTGAGTTTCTTGTTGTTCTAATCTATTTTTTCTTATTCTAAGTCTTTCTTTTTCTATAGCTAATTGTGCTATTTTTTGTTGAGCTTCTACTTGTTTTTCAACATCTCCTTGTTCAACAGCTTGTTTAAATGCTGTTTGTAAAAGTGTTTCCGTTGATGCTACAGTCGCTTCATCAGACGAAACTCTTTCACGTGAAGAGGCTACTGTAGTAGCTTGTAAATTTTTATTCTCTTCTTGAATTTTTTTAGCATAATCAATTGCTGCTTGTTCACGTCTTTCAGCCTCTCGCATTTTACGAGTAAGTTTATCAATACGTCTTTTTACAGATTGAGAATACTCTTCTAACTCTTCTTCTTTTTTTGTTTCTTCTACTTTTATAGGTTCTTCTTCTACCTGTATTTCTTCTTTAGGTGCTTCTTTATTTTCTTTATTTTCATCAAGAGTTATTTCGACAGAATCACCCGAGGTATCTATCGGCACCATTTTATCTTGCTCTGATTGCACTTGCGGTTGCATAGACTTCTCCATGTTTATATTATGTTAGCTGGCAAAATATCTCGAGGATCGTCAATGACAGCCAGTATTTCATCGTCATTAATAATCCTTAACTCACCACCATCAATTCTAATTCTAGAACCTGCGTAACGAGTAATCAACACCCAATCATCTTCTTTACACCAAGAACCAGTGGGAAACTTATCTTTATCTTTGTAAGCATCAGGGCCTACTTTTAAAACTTTGCAAATATTTGTTGTTAATTGTGATTCTGTAACAGTTTCATCCGTAAGTATAATACCTGATTTAGTTTTACTATCTAATTTTAAAGGGAACAAAACTATTCTATATCCAGTTGGATTAGGAACTTTTTCTAATTCTTTCTTTTGTTTTTCTACAGCTTTACCATCCCATATGTGTTTTGGCATAATTAATTTACTTGCCGTTTTAGTCATCATCTAGCTCCGTTTTCTTAAGCAGGTCCGTGAGTTCCTGAACTTCTTGTTTAAGTGCAGCTAATTTACCAGTTAGATATCTATAATCTGACCAATCCTTAGCCATCCCATTTAATATAGACTCTTTTACTTGCTCTTGTCTAGCAATTAAATCTTTTTTATATGCTGTGAAGAAGTTTTCTAGCCGCATGATTTCATAAGGTCAGCTAATTTTTTACAACGATTAGGAGTTTGTTTATTCCATCTTGAATCTAACATCTCGTAACTCGCACCTATAAAATTGCTTTCCTGCAGGCATTTCCACATATTCTTAAACTTAGACACGCCTGACTGTCCAAGTTGAAAGCACATTTCTGTTAAAACATGCTGTGCTGTTTCTGGTAAATCATCAATATCGTTTTGTGACATTAATTGTTTAGCTTGAGCTATTGCCCTACTTAAATCTTTATCAAATACTGTTTGTAATTCTTCTTCGGTGTATTCTTTACCAGCAACGAAATTATCTGCGGGGACAACTTTATGACCCCACCCGATAGTGTCGAATCCTTCGGTATCTTGATATATTTTATTTCTAAAACCTTCACTTAATTTTACAGAATCTGATAACGCTTCGTAACTCATTTACCTTTAATTACTTTCTGCAAAGTCCTAGCTTGTTTAGCATGAGTATTTGATGCTTTCTTAAGAGCCTTAGCTACTTTTTTTACTTTCTTAACTTTATTATTTTTCATTAACAAGTGCTATAGTCTATGACTAATTTAAAAGTCCCTGTTTGACCATCATTACCTGTCACAGTAATTTTAATATCAGTTTCATCGAAAAAATTTGTTGTAACTTTTTTAAAATCAAAGTTCTCACCTTTGTCAACAGTGTAAGTGTGATTATAGCCATCACAATTTGTTTTAATTTTTACATCATAACTGCCATCAGGTGTGTCATCTACAAGAGTTGCAGATCCTTTTACAGATACTCCTCCAGTGTATGCACTTTTCTCCCAAGTATCGCCTATGTTACCCTTTGCAGTATAGTCACCGCTTTTACCTACGATGTGTTCTTCATGTGTGTGATCAACCATAATATTCTCCTTTATTTCTTTTTAAACATTCCTATTGCACTAGACCCAGCCTTTATACCAAAGCTCGCAGATATCGCAATATAAAGTAGGTTGTGATAATACGACGGTAAATCTTGCAAAGCAAGAAAACCTTTATGAACATGATCTTGTAAAGGCGTGAAGACTAAAACGGCTGGAAGAAGTAGAACAATTAATGCTACCTCATCTTTCCAAGACCCTTTCATTTGATCCACGGCACTTTGCTCCCAGGCCACTTTGCCAGCAATCTGGTCCTCTTTTAATTTCTGTGTCGCTTTTATTTCAGTTAATTTTAATTCTTGTTTTGCTTTCTTAGTTTGTACAAAGCCCTTGACGCCATCAGCGACGACGCCAAGAAGAGGTTTAGCGAGTAATTGCCAAACCATAAATTAGATTGCTCCGATTACTACGATTACAATTAAAGCCACAATACCAGCTTTAATCCAATCTTTCATCTGCCAGTCGCTCCATTCTTTCATGTGAGCCCATAGATCTTTTAGTAAGTTCATGCAAACCTCCTTTTTTTAACTGCGAAGTATACTACTTTACGCCTTTAAAGGGAACTTTTTTAATTTGTGCCTTACTTGTCTGCCCTTGTGGTCCTGATCCTTTATTTTGTCTAACTACAAATGGCGAAAAAGTTATCGCAGCATCTGAGCCAACAACTGGGTTAGGAAAAGGATTTTTTTGTGGGACTACAGTCATTTTTGCTTTTTTAAAATTCATATTACCTCAATGTATTGTTGGTTTGACCAAATCGACCAAATCAATTGTGTTTTGTTCCAATAATTCACTTGCTTGATCTTCATTTAAGTTTTTATAATATAAAAATCTAGAAGCTGCCATCATTGCACCTGCCAAAAGTATACTATCTTGCTCACTTTTGGAAGTTTTTTCTACATAATTTAATATTTCTTTGTAGAAAGTGTGTAATTTAAGTTCTGTTTCTGTTATCGTCATTGTTTTGCTTTTCTAGATTAACATTAGCACGTAATTGTGCAATGTCTTCATTAGAATCTATCTTATCTTGCGCTATTTTCGCCTGTTGATCAAGTTTTGCAGCATCAAGTTCCAATTTTTGACTATCATTTTGTGCTTTTCTTTGAACATCTTGTGCTCTTATTTGTAATTCCTGCTCTTTTAGAGAAATTAATGGGTCTTGACCCTGTGGTTGCATTGCTTCTTGCTCTTCTATGAACATTTCACTAATAAAATTAGATATTTTATCGGCAACTTGTACTTCAATTTGTTTTTGAAACTCTAATTGTAGTTCTGGTGGTATCTGACCACCGAATCTTTGTGCTTCCTGTGCTATTACATCTTTCATTTCAAGTTCAACCTGTTCTCTTGCAAGCAAAGATATATGCTCCATAACATGTGCTTGTAATAAAGTAGTAGCTTGTGGGTTTGCTCTTACTAACATTGATG
>VTLG01014281.1_pt1 | contig 12676 bp, 25 predicted proteins | sample 4694571 | NCBI WGS metagenome assembly VTLG01 (sample SAMN12604809, study PRJNA352737) | marine metagenome | biome: ENVO:00000447; feature: ENVO:00000209|ENVO:00000569|ENVO:01000036; material: ENVO:00002151; isolation source: viral sequences binned using virsorter ... | reverse complement strand
TAATTCATCTAACTTAATTTTCTGTTCTGCATATATACTATGTTTAACATCTGTAACATTTATATGACTATCTTCATATTTTATTAATGCCTCTTCAATATCTTTATGTACTAATGTACCTAGTCTGAGTATTCTATATGATTTAGCATCTCTTTCATCAGATGGATAATCATAATAGGAATACATTTGTTTTCTATAACAGCTACCAGCAGCAGAAGCATGAAAGACATGTTCATCTCTCTCTCTTAATGAATCTTGCTGTGTTAGGTAGGCGCCATATATGGCTTCTATATCCATTTTTCTCTCCCTAAATGTATCGCAAATTTAATAATATCAAGGTTTACAGTCAATCAAAATAATAATAGAACAGAAGAGGTCTTACCTTTTTCACACCTCATTGCCATATGACTGAGTGATACTTCCGTTCTACTATTATATGAGGACATAACTTTTCGGTTATCACTGGGTTTTCGACCTCGGGAATTATTTTGTGAGTTAGCCTGTTGGTGTTGTTTCACTTATTATTTATGTCCTTAACAAAATATAAGCTGGTGTGGATAGTTACAACGCTAACCTAGTTAAACTAACATTAGCATGCACGTGCCACCACTACCAGCTTACATTTAGTTGCGGGTTAGCAAATTTCAAATCCGCCTGATTCTTCACAAAACTCTGCAAATTCTATTACTGGTTGAGATTCAAAAGGATAATGACATTGCCAATTATCCCTTACACCTTCACCTTGACATCCATTGCATTTAATATCGCCAGCTCCTGTTTTTGGAACTTTCTTTCTTTTACCTGTTCCATCACATATGTCACAATCTTCTTTAGGTAAAGATTTTATATATTGTTTGTGTTCTAATTCATATTCCATTATTTTGCCTTGTCTGTCTAGCATTCTTAGTCTAGATGCAATCTTCTTTGCTTTAGTTTTAGATATTCTATGGCCATCATTAAAATTACCACTTTCCATATCCTTCTCTGTTAATATATTATCACAGTTTTCACAAACATATTGCCATATTGGTCTCCACCACCATACATTAGCTCTATAATATGAGCCCGGTGTGTCTTGTTGATAATTAAAATAATCATCGACTTGCTTTGTATTTTCCCAATCTGTTACTACAGGTTTTGGAACATCTCCTTCTGGGTTTAACCCATATAAATCGAATCCCATGTTATTTCCCCTTCTTTTGTTGTCTCGTAGGAGGTAACCACCACCAACCATTTCCACTCTCACGAAATAGTTTATCTCTATCCTCCAAATATTGTTTATTTTCTAGTACATCGCCATCACCATATGGATATTCTTTTGGTTGCTGTCTCCATGGCTTATTAGTTATTTCTTTCACAGTTCTACTTCGTCAATTATATGATGTGATAACTCATTTAAAACATCTGCTTTTTTCTCTATCCTATGCATCCTCCACAACATACTTAGTTGAAGACACAACATCATTAACATTGTAAATTCCCAATAAGGAAAATATTCTGTACTAAATAGAACTTCCCAATAGTGTCTCATTCTTTTTCTCCTTTATTATAACTTCTCATCCAGTCTGTTAAATACATCACTGCTTTATCTTTAGGCAACTCAAAATGTTTTTGTAGATATACACCTGCACCAAACATATTTGTTTCACCAGTTTCTCTTAATTGTTCAAGATATAAATATACTTCATTGCGCATATGTTCATCTGATACCATCTTATCTGGCAAATCTAAATCTCCATATTCTTTTTCCATGCAGTCATCACACATTCTTTCATCAGTATCCATAAATTTCTCTTCTACTTGCTTTTCACAACTACAGCAAGTCCATGTTATATAATCCATGCTTACTCCTTTGTTTGCTCGCTAGTGAGGTAATGCTGTGACACTACCCCACATTGCGAGATTAACGGGGGTGATGGTATATCTACCACAGCCAACCGCATAACTTCCAGTGTTATCCTCGGTTAATATTTTTACACCCCAGTTTTTCTACCACCGTTTCGTAATGAATATCCAATCTTAGGTTTTCTATCCTTTGGCATAATCTTGAGTCTACCTGAAGGGAAAGTAACTACTGTCACTCTCCCCTCTGTATAGACATCAAGTACACGGTCAGGGATGCTTGACCTAAGTTCCTTGATAGTAACCATTAAACCTCCGTTTCGAAAAACTTCACTTTGTCACGGCTATTATAGTTATATACTCTTGACAACTCTTTTAAGAAACCTGCCCTGTCTGGACAATCTCTTATAGTTGTAGACATATACTCTACTTTAGCCATCATTCTGCTGTGGTCATACTTAGGATTCTTATAGAGTACCCAGAACGCGTTTAGAAAAGCTGCTTTCCGAGCAAATGTAAGGAACTCTGTAAGACCTTGCTTATCATCTGTCCCAATTACAGCATCTGCAAACTTTTCAGCTTTATTTGTGGAAGCTCCACATTCTAAAGCTCCTGTTTCGAACTTAGTCTTGAAATATTTCCCTCTACCGCCTTGCAGAATGTTCTGACATACGGAAGGTGGAAACTTTGTCCGACTCATATACCCTGCAAACTTCTTGTATTCAGTTAAACCTTGAACACAATAATAATGAAGGTAATCATTTAGAGTCCATTTCTTAGAGTAAGCTGAAGCAACAGCTACATCTCTCAATGATATTTCATCATTAATAGTGTAGTATATTGTCTTGCCTTCTGCTTTGGCTGCTAAGAACCTGTGTTGACCATCAATTATACCAATCGCATGTCCATCAGCACTGGCATATCTATCATTACTCATCTCTTTACTATTGCAGAGAATAGGGTCAGACTTCAGATAATTAGGATTATCTTGCATCTGCTTCTTCAAGTTCTCAACATGTTGATAATTGATTGGTCTATTTTCAACTATCAACTGAAATGCATTGTAGTTTTGTGTTTTTGCCATTTGTTTTAGTTTCTCCCCCTCAAGTGCTTCATGTATTCTGAAACACTGGCTTGTGTTGTTATTTTGTTGTTAGTGTCTTCAATCTTAAAGTTGCAATTAACTTCAAAATTTCTTTTAGCCTTCTTTTCAATAAACATTGCTTCTTCAACAGACTTGTATATGCCTATTAATCTTTCAACATCTATCTCTTGGTTATCACCGTTCTTATCTTTTTTGTTATAAGACCAGTAAGCTATTAATGCCTTGTTCATGTGTTGTTCTCCATGATTATAGTATGTGGAAGGGATACTACAGTATTGAATACCAATATTTCCTACCGCAGTCATCATCAAATATACTTATCTCATCTAACTTTATATTACTATGAGTCTGTACATAATCCAAATCCTTTGATAGTATTGGTTCCCAGTACCCCACTCTTAAGTGACGTGTTCCATCTAAACTCTCTCTGAATTGTACATCTTTCCTTTTATAGCCTTTCATAACAAGCAACAATAATGCCTTAGTCTCATCATGGTTCACTGGTTCTATATTTCTCATTATTCACCACCCTATTGTATCATGTTTTAGAACGTTCTCTCCTTTATTATTCCAAACATTATTATCGCTAGGTTTAAGAGAATACTTAGCAAACCTATTACCATACTTATTTGTAATCATTGTGGTATAGACATGTCTTTTCTCTCTTATCTGGTGTATAATAGCAGCTAACCTGAAACATCCAAACAATTCAAGTGCTTCTATTGGTGTAATAGAGTTACCAGCTAATAGATATATTTCTATCATCTGCTTTTGTGTTTTTCTTTTACTCATCATCTTCCTCTTCTTGTGTTGGTGGAAATGCTAACTGCATCACGCCATACACCATGATTGCAGATAGCAGTGCAAAGACAATAAAGTCTACTGCAAATTGTTGTACTAAATTCATGCTTCAGCCTCATTCTTAAAGTCAAGACCTAGTTCTTCGTTATTAGACAGTTTGCTTATTGCTTTAATGATGTCTCTTGGTATTTCATTAGAAAGGTCAGCTGCTAACCTTATATCAATAGAATCACACTCAAGCAAAGTACCTATCTTGCTCTGAGCTCCACAGATATTGGTTGTTATAGCATTATCCTCATCTTCATCTATTAAACCAGCATCAGACAGTCTTGCAGACATCTTTGCTATCATTGATGCAATATCAAATAATACTGTCATTATGAGCACTTTCTCAACATGCTCAAGTTTTACTCCCTTTGGTTTTGTCATTCTTTACTCCTCCTCTTCTTGGTTATTTATTCTTATTATATCCCTATCAGCATTTGTTATTCGTTCAAAATTAGCCTCTTGTGTATGCCACGGTGAGTTAGGGTCTTCTTCAGCTCGTATCCATATCATATCTCTAAAGAAATTACGAGTATTAGGCTCACCAACAAGTACGAATCCATGTTCCAGTCTTGGTTGATAGAAAGGTTTATAATGCCACATATCCCACACAAGTTCTATTATTTCATCTCTTCTATCAGCATATTCCATCCAGTAGCCGTAACCCCAGTTATCGCCATTAAGATATGATTCCATGCAGGTTAATACAGTTTCCCAATCTTTTAAACGGGTGTTAGTAATCATTCCAATTACATTTTTGTAATCAATTTCACCATCAAGTATGGATATGACACATTTTGATAGGCTAGTGCCTACATAATTATGATAATCTTTGTATTTGAACATTATTGCCTCTTTGAGTTGTACCAAGTATCATCGAAGTACCTGAACACATCAAGTACACGATTAAGAACTTCCTGCATATAGTTAATATGGTCTGTGAAACCACGATTATCTTTGTCAGGCAGCTTCTTGGCAGCATGGTTAATGAAATCTTGTATAGACTTAATGCCTATTGTTAATTCTTTAATCTTGAACATTTACTCCTCCCAAATTGAGTGAGAGTTTAACCTACGCCACTCTCAAAGGTCATCATTGGCTCCTTATCTCCAATTATACTCAAGAGGTTGTTTGCCAGACAACTTTGGGAAGCATTGCTATCCGCTTTAACTTCTCAGCGAAGTACCCTCCGTTGGGTACATTTTTTACACTTGAATTGGCACAAGTGCTAGATTATTCCTTCCCATATAATTGTTTAGGGACATTCCAGCCAAATAAACTGCCACTGAATATAGTCCTCGGGCTACCACTCAATTCATCCCACTGGGTTACAATATTCTCCGACACACTATACTCAATGAGAAATGATGGAGTGAATGATACTATTATATCAAAGCATCTACCAAACACCCAAAATGTTATTAAATGGTAGTTAAACCTTACACCGTTAACACTATCATAGTAAGAATGAAACAAAACACGGGAAGATTCAAACATATTTAACTCCAATTATATTTTTGTTGTGCAGACTGGACTAACTGAACAGTACAACCAACCTTGCGAAGCTTAGCAACGCCTTTATCGTCTAAATACCTGAAAGATACTGCAGGTAAACCAGCTTCAATGATATTATTCCAAGTGATTTTATAGTAATTCATGTTTGTTATTGCCTCTTATTGCTAATTATTAATGGTTGATGCCCAAGTTGATACAATACTACGATATAAATATCATAAACTATACCAACTCAGGCGTTATATCACACACACCCTAAGCTAATGGGTGCATAAAAGGGGAATTACTCCCCTTCTCCTTCTGACTTTGCGATTGTGCCAACTTGAACCGGCTTATCGTTCGGGTCAGTGTAAATCGGCTCGAACCCCTTGTTAACACACAGCTCATTGATGTAGTTCAGGCCATTGATAAGCTTACGCTTCAGGTCATTAGCACTTGGAATCTGCACACGAAACATACTATTCCAGCCGCGTCTATCAGGTGCCGCCAGTATCTTAGGAGTCATTTCATCTTCAAGGTTCTCTGCCATCTTGATGTAATCATCTCTAGTTTTAGCCATTATTAACCTCCTTATGGTATTATTATGACTTATTATTATTATAATTAATTAAATTAAAAATGAAAATTAACTAAAAGTCGTTATACGAAATCCCCCTTCTAGGGGGTACTATAGAGAAAAAGGCTTAACACCAAAATCCTACAATTTTTTCTCATATATAACTTGGGCATTTTTTACTTTGATATGACTTGACTAGTAGTTTAAATTTATAGGGTGGTAGGGCAGGGAAAAATAAATGTATAAGAAAATTATTATGGCTGATTTAATAGAAGAACTATCCGATTTACCAATTAAGACACAAGAAGATGTATTAAAGAATTTGTCTGAGCAGATGATTCCTTTAGAGATAGATGGAGATGTGTTTATGGTGCATGAAGAAGTAAGTAAGTTGATAGATAATCTTGTTATGCAGATTAAAGATTTAAAAATAGAGAGAGCTGATTGGCAGATAAAAGAGTAATAAAAGGTATTGCTCATTACGTCTATGAAGATTTAGACGAATTCCAAGAAACCCACCCAAATACAGTAGTTCATCCAGATTGGAGGATTGCAAATGAGGGGGATTGGGTGTATTCTGATGATGACAGGATAGTGCAGCTACTAAAAGTATCGAATAATGTAAAACATCACTCAGATAGGAAGAATTATAAGTTTGCAAAAGGGTGGGTAAGAACTGTAGTCGGGAGTTTTTTAAACCGGCCTAATGTTAAGATGGATACAGACTTTGATAATCATCCAAATAGATATACATTTTCGACTAATATAAAGAATACTGCAAATCGTGTGTACAAAAGAGAGCATGTTACTAATAAAGAGAAGCAGTTTGCTACTAATGTAGTAGTAGGTTTAGGGGCAGTAGAAGCATATAAGCAGGCATACTCTGAGATGTCTGACCAAAAAGCAAGAAAGAAAGCAACAATTTTATTAAAACAGGAAAGAGTAATGAAAGAAATAGAGAAATCTGTACTAGATGTAGCAAAAGAAATGGGTGTTGACCACAAGTATGTACTCAACAAATTGAAGAATCTTGCAGATTATAGTGAAGATGATAATATTGTTTTGCAGTCAACAAAAGAATTAGGTAAGATTGTCGGGACTTCAGGGAATACAGTAAAACAAAAAGAGATGGGTCTTTTAGGAGTGTTTCAAGGATTTTCACCAGAGCAACTAGAAGGAGCTTCAAGGTCAAAACAATTAACCGAGGTAGAGAATGGCAAAAAAGAAGAGGAAACAGAAATCAAACAAGAGACAAGTATCTGATTTTAGACAAGATGATGATGGGAATATAATAGGATGTCCAAGATGCGGAGCAAGGTCTTTAAGAAAAGATGGATTTTCATATTTTAAAGAGAGTAAAAAACAGCAGTGGCGTTGCACTGCGTGCTATAGAAAAACATTAAAGCCTAAAATACTAACACCTGCTCCATTTAAAGTAGATGCTAATTTAGTGGAGTCAATGCCAATAGAAGATATTATTGAGCATAGGAAAAAACAGTATGACCATAAAGTAGGAGCTAGGGACAGTAGGCGACTTATTAATATTCATATTAATATTGATGGGCCTATAGGAATTGCACATTTTGGAGACCCCCATGTTGACGATGATGGAACAGATTTATCACAAATTATTTATTACATGGATATTATCAATGGAACAGAAGGTATGTTTGCTGGGAACTTGGGAGATATTCAGAATAACTGGATTGGCAGGCTTGCTTCTCTATATGGCCAGCAGTCGACTTCTTCAAAAGAAGCATGGAGATTAACTGAATACTTTATTAATAAGTTAAATTGGTTATATCTTGTTGCTGGGAACCATGATGTCTGGAGTGGTGATGGAGACCCATTAGAATTTATTATGAGAGACCATAAAGGAATTTATCAGAGATGGGGGGCTAGGATGAACCTTATATTTCCTAATGGTAAAGAAATTAGGCTTAATGCAAGGCATACATTCAAGGGAAGTTCAATATGGAATACGGCTCATGGAGTAGCTAGGGCAGCTCAGACAGGATGGAATGACCATATACTTACTTGTGGGCATACTCATATTAGTGGGTATCAAGTTATAAAGAATCCTTCAAGTGGTCTTATAAGCCATGCTTTGCAAGTAGCATCTTTCAAGATAATAGATAATTATGCAGATAAATTAGGATTAGATGATAAGAATATATTTAACTGTCCAGTAACGATAATAGACCCTAATTATAAAGACCATGATAATAGATTAGTCACTACAATTTTCAACCCTATCAACGCTTCAGAATACCTAACATATCTTAGAAATAAATAGCGTAAATTAAAAAATGGCAAAATTAGATAAATTCGTATATAATGCTAAGTTAGTCAGAGTTGTAGATGGTGATACCTGTGATGCTATGATAGATTTAGGGTTTGATACATGGGTTAAAAAAAGAATTAGGTTTATAGGAGTGGATACTTGGGAAAGTAGAACTCGTAATTTAGAAGAAAAGAAGAAAGGGTTAGCAGCTAAAGCTTATACGAAGAAAATGTTGGAAGGTTCCGATGAAGGCAATTTTACTTTAAAGTCTCATGGGACAGGTAAATATGGCAGGGTACTAGGAGAGATATTCTTAAATGTTGAAGGAGAAAGCAATAGTCTTAATGAGTTATTGAAGATAGAAGGTCATGCTTATGAATATCACGGTGAAAAGAAAAAGAATTTTGATGTAAATAATGGGTAAGAAAAAACAACCCGTATTTCATATTAAGAATGGATATAAAAGATTTCAGTCTAATAATGGATATAAATTTTGGGCAAGAGATAAAAAAGATGCAGAAAAATACTGCAATTTAATGGATTGGGTATTAGGTGGTCTTGATGAAAAAAAAGAGAACGTATAGTAAACACGACCTTAGAAGAAGTATAGAAGATATTGAAAAATCTATATATTTTATATCTGAGAGAGTCAGAATGTTTGAAACTGTGTTTAATGATTATATCGAAATGCAAAAAAATGAAGATAAATTTAAAGAGTTTTTAGATGGCAAATATAAACAGCCAGAGCATAACGAAAGCAGAAGAAACTCTACAGTTAGCATATAAAGACCTTATATCATTTGGGAAGTTGTTTCTACCAGATGATTTTATGAGGAGTGAAACTCCATTCTTTCATTATGAAGTAGCAGACGCTATTGACGATAGGAATGTAAAACAAACTGCTATTATTATTCCTCGAGGTCATGGCAAGACCGTTCTTACAAAAGCATCAATCATTAAAGACTTTGTATTTGCAACAAAAGATAATTTTCTATTTTATGCTTGGGTTTCTGCTACTCAGAAGCTTAGTGTTGGGAATATGGATTACATCAAACATCACTTAGAATATAACGATAAAATTAAATATTACTTCGGGCCAATGAGAGGTCGGAAGTGGACAGAAGAGGATATCGAATTGACTAATGGATGCAAATTGATAAGTAAAAGCAATGTAGCAGGTATCAGAGGTGGCGCAAAATTACACAAAAGGTACGACCTTATCGTTCTTGACGACTTTGAACACGAAGCCAATACCATTACAAAGGAAGCTCGTGATAAGAACGCGAATCTGGTTACCGCTGTTGTTTATCCTGCAATCGAGCCTCATACTGGTCGCCTCCGTGTTAATGGTACTCCCGTACATTATGACTCTTTCATTAACAATCTCATTACTAATTACACAAGGGCTAAGAAAGATGGCAAGAAGTTTTCATGGAAAGTTATCACTTATAAAGCGCTGTTGGATGAATCGACACCACTATGGGAATCATTTTTTCCATTATCTAAAATAAAAGAAAAGAAGAAATTTTACGCAGATTCAGGACAACCACAAAAGTTTTATCAAGAATATATGATGGAGGTGATGAGTGATGAAGATGCAATATGGAGAAGAGAACATATTAGATATTGGGAAGGATACTATAAACATGAAGATGGCGTTAATTACATTGTTAAGGATAATAATGATATTCCTGTTAATACATTCATTGGTTGCGACCCTGCTACAGATATAGATACTAAGCATAGTGATTTCTCTGTTATAACTGTTGTAGCCATTGACCATAATAATGAGTTATATGTGTTAGAATACGAGAGACATCGCAGTATTCCTACGATTGGCTCCAAGAGTCCTGAGACTGGTGATATACTTGGAAAGAAAGGTGTAGTCGATATTATACTAGAATTGCATCAAAAATATAACTGCACATCATCCACAGTAGAAGACGTTGCTATGAATAGAAGTATCTTTCAGGCTCTAAATGATGAGCGAAGAAGGCTAAATAAGTACAATATTGCAGTGATTCCAGAGAAACCGGGCGGAACGCAGAAGCGAAATCGCATTTATAGCGGACTTTCGGCCCGTTTTAGTACCGGAACTGTGCATTTACGCAAAAACATGTTTGATTTAATCAACGAAATTCTTACTTTTGGCCCTAAAATGGCTCACGATGACACAATAGAGAGCCTTTATTACGCACAAGTACACGCTTTTCCTCCAAATATGAAGAAAGATGAAAAGAAAAAGAGTTGGTTCAAACCTAAAAGAAAAGCCAAAAGTTGGCTAGTAGCATAGATGCCTAGATTCGGTAGACGTTCTAAAGAACGATTAAAGGGAGTAGACGCAAAGCTTGTAAACGTCTTAAATGAACTTATAAAGATAATGGATGTCACCATTATAGAGGGTCTTAGAAGTAAAGAGCGTCAAGAAGAACTCCTTAAAAAAGGAGCAACGAAGGTTAAATATTCAAGGCATATGTCTGGTAAAGCTGTTGACTTAGCTCCTTATCCTATAGATTGGGAAGATAGGGAACGCTTTCATTATATGGGTGGTATGTTGAGAGGAATAGGGCACCAATTAGGACTAAAGATTCGCTGGGGTGGCGACTGGGATTCTGATGGTGAAATAAAAGATAATAGTTTTGATGATTTAGTTCATGTAGAAATAAGAGACTAATGGCAGTAGAAGATAAATTAGTATCAGGTTGGATAAACCAAGAAAAAAGGTCTTTAATGGACATTGCTACTGGTGGTAAATATAAAACTTCATCAGATATTCCTCCATTGTCATCTACTGGTAAAGTTACTCCACAGAATTTGGGATGGTTATATAAAAGATTCTTTCCAGATGAAAGACCAGATTTTAGAGGAGGGCCCGGGGCAGCCCTTGAAGCAGTATCTCCAGCTGGGATAGTTAGAAAAGCTAATACTGCAAGTAAAATGTTTTCTGGTTGGGCTGATAATTTAACATCTTATATAAAAACACTTAGCAAAAAGAAAGGTAAAAAAGTTTCAGGAGTACTTAATAGAGCTTTTAATGATTTAAGTGGAGCAATTCAGAGCGGAGATATAAAACAGGTTCAGCAATCACTTTTTAAAATAAACAAAAAATATGATTTACATAAGTTTGTACAAGTCCCTGAAATTACTACTGAAGGCATAGCAGGAGGGGCCGCAAGACAAGCTAAGAAGGTTAAGGGGGCGACTGTCTCTAAAAGACAACAGATTATCAATAGACAAAGTCGTGATTTAGCAAAGGAAAGAAGGCTTCGTGCAGAGCAAGAAAGAATAGATAAAGGACTTCAAAGAGGCTCTAGAAGGTCTGGTAAAAAATATTAATGGCGAGAACAACTAAGAAAACAAAAGCTCAAATAAATAAACAACTATGGGATAGAGCTAATAATTCTCATAGACAACGTTGGCAGACTCTTTCACAAAAAGGGTATGATTTTTATCTTAATGAGCAACTATCTAAAGACGAGAAAGACCAGTTAGAAGAATCTGGTATGCCTACATTCACTATTAATAGGGTAACTCCTATAATAGAGATAATGAAATACTTTGTAACTGCTAATAATCCTAAATGGAAAGCAGTTGGTGCTACGGGAGATGATGTAGATGTGGCTCAAGTACATTCAGATATTGCAGATTATTGTTGGTACTTATCTAATGGTAAGTCTCTTTATAGTCAAATTGCTCTTGATGCTTTAACTAAAGGTGTTGGATATTTTCTTGTAGATGTAGATAAAGATGCTGATAGAGGTATGGGAGAAGTAAGATTTAGTAGACTTGACCCTTACGATGTATATGTTGACCCAGCAAGTAGGGACTTTTTATTTAGAGATGCAAACTTTATACAAGTACGGAAAAACATTTCTCGTTCTCGTCTTATTAATATGCTTCCAGAGTTCGCATCTAAAATAAAAAAAGTGGCAAAAAGCACTGATGTAGTTTCTTATTCACAAAGAGACACAGATTTAGGTGAGTCTATACAACCTGAAGATATTACAATGGGGATTAGCTTAGAAGCCGAAGATGAGGATATTATCCCATATTATGAGACTTATCATAAGAAGAAGTTTGAATATTATAATGTTTATATAAAGATGGAACTCAGTCCTGCTGAGATGGATAATATTAAGGAATCTGTGCAAAAACAGTTAGCCGATTTTCAGCAAGAAATAGAAGTTGGTCTTATAGAAAAGCAAATGCAAATTGAACAAGCTGTGCAAGCTGGGGAGATTATACCCGAAAGAGCTCAGTTAGAAATTAAGAAATCTCAGGAAATGGCAGCTCAGGCAATTAGAGAAAAAGAGATGCAGTTAATGTCGGAAGCTCAAGATGCCGCTACAGTTATTAATCAACAAATAATGTCAGCAGCTGATTTTAGGACTCTTCAGAAAACTCCACAAGCTAAAAAGCAAATTGTTGATGCAATAAAATTTTTTGAAAATAGGGTAATGCAAACTTGCAGTGCGGGTGATGATGTATTCTTATATGAATATACTTTACCAGTGAGTGAGTATCCTAT
>VTLG01003101.1_pt1 | contig 12676 bp, 10 predicted proteins | sample 4694571 | NCBI WGS metagenome assembly VTLG01 (sample SAMN12604809, study PRJNA352737) | marine metagenome | biome: ENVO:00000447; feature: ENVO:00000209|ENVO:00000569|ENVO:01000036; material: ENVO:00002151; isolation source: viral sequences binned using virsorter ... | reverse complement strand
ACCAGTAAGTAACTGCTTATCAAAACTTGCATATGATGGTTCTAATCCTATATAACTTGTACTCATTATTTATCCTTTTTCAGATTCTAAATATTTTGCTTTCATGTCAGAGGTGAAATAATCAGTGAGTTCTTTTTTAAGGTCAGCGTCAACTTCACCAAAAATATTTTGCAACTCTGTATCCCAATCCCAATCTTCTTGTTGCCAACCTTTTGCGGCGACTTTTACATCACCCTCTTTTTTATCACCTGATTTTACCTCATCATCATCTGCTTGATATGTTGTACCCATATCTTCCCAAACATTTGAACACATAAAAGCACAAGCATGACCATCAGAGTTTCGCATTACATCTATTGAATATTCACGTTTTGTTGTTGTGTATTTACTCATTGCTTATCCTTTAAGATATTTATTCACCTTCTTTTATCAAACATTATAGGTAACTGTAAAATTAAACCAACCAAGTCCTACATTTTGACTTGAACCAACATTCCCAAAGTAATCATCCCACAAATCTATTCTTCTTATTTTTGACCCATCCGCCAAAGCTGGGTTACCAGTTACACCAAATATAATTGTAGGATTCCCAGAAGCTTGATTACCACTTGTTTCTTTTGTTGCAATAGTCATATAAGTTGAATTAGAAGGAACTAAAAGACGGGCAGCTGTTGCGCCACTCGGCCTTCCATTTAATATTCCTATACCAGCATAATTACCAGTATTTGCAGAAGTTACAGGTAAACTACTTATCCGAGCTTCAGATTCACTTTCATCTCTTGTGTTTCGTGAATGATATTGACATAAAGCCATAGCTGTGCAAGTATTACCAAATCTCCAATACCTTGCCCATCTTATGTAGATGGTAGCACTAGTTATATTAAAGGTTGGAGTCCATGACCCACTTGCTTCTGTCGTGGGAGTAACGTGTTGAGTAATATTACTTGCGGCGAATCGTGCATCATCAAAAGTTCCAGATGTTATAGCTGATGTTGGTATATTTAAATTTGCACCATTAAAGTTATATCTATTTGCTTCATATGTACTCATTTACTTCTCCATTAATACCCAACCCTGTGTATCCCCAGAGAATACCAGAGTAAATCCAGCTCTTTCTGTAGCGACTGTCATATCACTAGCATCACCTTGTATCTTCTTTCCGTTACGAGCTACAGTTAAATTATTAGTATCAAATGTTGCACTCAAGTCTACAAATCGTACAATATCACCAGTAGTAGGACTAGTTGGTAGTGTCGCTGTAACTGGCGCTCCAGATGTATCTACGAAATATCCTCTACTTGCAGATACATTAAATGCTGATGTCTTTGTTTCCCATAAAAACTTAGGTTCAAAATTATTCGTAGCTGCGTCATCAAATGCAATCGTACTATCTGTATTTAAAAGTTCTGCGAGATTTTTTGCGTTAGTTGCCATATCAGACTCCGTACCTTACCATCACTTGTGAATTTGCAACTGGTGTAAATGTAAATGTTATTACTTTACCACTTATTGCATAATCAGTTGTTGGTGTCATACATACTCCGTTGTAAAAAACAAACGCATCATTAGTATCAACATCATTACTTAAAGTAAAATTGTTTACGCTACCATTAAATGTATGAGTATCTAACTGCATTGTAACTGAACGTCTTGCAGTTGTTCTCAAACCAAGATGTTTAACTTCAATTTCTGAACCAGTTGCTGGAGAATTACCAGAACCAAAACTAAGAGTTTTTCCATCTGTTCCACCAATTGTATAGTTTGTTGTTAATTTTTGTAGAATACCATCAATAAAAACCATCACACTATTTGCAGTCACAGGAGCTTCAGACAATTGAAATTCAAAATTGGAATTATCTCCAGTAAATGTATCTGTAGTAAAACTTCTTAGGTTTGCATCTAGTTCATTTACACCAACTGAATTAGTTGGTGGTTTTGTAAGTATTCCACTTATACCTCTATGGATAACATAGATACTATCACCAGTTTCAGGCGTTCCAGTAAATGTTAATTTTGTAGGTTTGTCATTGGAATCTTTAGCAATAGTATAAGCAACATCTGGTTCTTGAACAACATTGTTTATTACAACCATAACATTATGAGAAGCACCGCCAGGTACTTCATTACTTAAAGTAAAAACAGTTGCAGAACCATCTCCCACAAAATCTTCTTTTAGAAAAGCAGGACTTATTCTATTTTCTACTGAATGTCCAATATATGACATATTAATCTACCTCTTGTAAAACACCAGCGATTACATCACAATGAGCTGCACTTGCATATGCATAAACTCTATCATTTGCGTTAAGAACAATCTTTTGACCAGAGACAATTTTTAGTGTTGATGATACTGGAATAGTGACATCTTTTACAATATGATACGCTGGATAAATTAATATAGTTCCAGCATATCCACCACCACCAATATCTGCAGCTCCAGAATTTTGTTGATATGTAAATTCTGTTGCACTAGTTACAGTAATCTTATAAATTCCATTTACATAAGACGCAGTTGAACCAGTTACATGAACATATTGTCCAGTTTGTAAATTATGATTAGATGCACAAACTACTGTAGCAACATCAGATGACGAAGTAATACTTGTGATTGTTCCCAGACTTTTATCATAATCTTGTATAAATGCACTGAGAGCAAGACTAGCAGTTCCAGTATTTGATGCATCCAACTCTACTAGAATTGAGTTAACTCCTGTTCCTCCAGCAGTTTCAGCATCATTGTGGTCTTTATTTGCTCTATATACTAATTGCGGCCCTGTATGATTACCTGTTGCACTACCGACTGATTGATAATTTTCTCCAGCAGTTACGATACTTGCAAAACCGTTTACAAAATTATTAGCCATATTACTTTCCTTATCCTAATGCAGTCGCTAATGCGATTGAAAATCCTTGAGTAGAAATTATACCACCAGCTAAAGGGAGTGTTAAGTTGACACCAGAACCATTTGATATATTACCAGTTACCGTAATATTTGTAAAATTTCCATCGGTTACGTTTGAATTCAATGCGACCACAGCTTCTACAACATCTGTTGCATTTGCAATTACTCCAGTTGCGTTAAGAATATTTGCAATATCCCCCACATCTACAGCAGTTGAATTAAATGTTTGTCTAAATTCTTCAAACGTATTGCTAGGTAATACTTGTCTATCCGCCATCTTTTTCTACCAATTTTACTAAGAGACTTTTTATTTCATGCATCTCTGATTTTAAAATATTTATTTCTCTTGTTGCATCTCTTATACTATCTTGTTGTGCAATAAAAGTTTTCTTTCTTTGCACTGCAGCTAAGTATGCACTTCTATTAGTATTTATCACTGCCTTGCTGTGCATATCTTTTATTAAATCTGTATGACCTTCTACTTTTCTAAAATCACTCATCATGTTGCTAATGCGATTGCTCGCAAGTCCTTTATTCTTGGTGGTTCAGAAGAGTTACTTCCTTGCATAACTATCTTAATAGAGAACGCAATAAATTCATCTAGATTATTTGCAGTATATTCATATTCTTTAAAGTCATCTACATCTAGAGATGGATTAACAATTGTATCTGGTGCTCCAGTAGTATTAAAGAAGTTATATCCAATTTCATCAAAGTCAGATGCATCGTCAGAACGTAGTATTTTAAACATGACTTTTACATCTGCACTTGCAAATCTATTAATATCTAAGAATAATTTAATTCCAGTTGCTGGTGTATCAAGTGCAACTCTTCTAGTAATGTAAACCGCTTCGTTACTATCACCACTTGCAGCCTCTGAGTTTACATAATCACCTTGTAAGACAGCAACTCCTAAATCAGTTGCACTATTAATTGTATTTAATCTATTTGTAAATGCTACTACAGATTTTTTATCTAAATCTACAACTGGTGATAAATTCTCTTTTGTACTTCTTAAATCAAAATTTAAGTAAAAAGATTTTTGTCCAGAAAGTTCTTCAGTTTCATTAATTTGACTAGCAATTATTCTTGGTTTCTGGAAGAAAAAGTTTTCATCAAGTGTCATTGGTTTTGCAAAAGATGTTCCAGCAAGACTAAATGGTGTTTCAGTTCCACTTGGTGATGTTCCAGTTGTAGTTCTTACATTAGTATTAAGAGTAGTATCTGGATAAACAATTGTTGGAACTAATGTTTGGAGTCCATCCATCTGTGCATTTTCAGTTGCAATTACAGCACTTCCACCTTGGTTAGAACTTGATGTTGCAGACGTTGTTGTTGAAACAGTATAAGTATCAATACCAATATTAGCAAGAGTTCCAGCGTGTGTTTTATTAATTTGGTCAAGTGGAATACCATTTAATTGATATAATTCAACTGTTGCACCACTAAGATGAGTTGCAGCTGTTGTACTATCGTACCCTCTTGTGGTTGCAGTGATTGTATTAGATGAAATAGTTCCTCTAATAATTTCACTACCAATTTTGATATAGATATTTGAACCATCGTTACTTGCAACAAAGTCTGTATTTGCATTAATTGAAATACTTGTTTGTGTTGTAGAAGTAATCGCAGTTGCCAATGTTGTAGTAATACCAGACGAAACCCCACTAATTGTAACATTATTAGATGAAGAATACATATGATGATTTGGATGTTCTACTTGAACGATAGTTTGTCCATTAATTGTTCTAATTGGGTCAACACCTAAAGTTTGTGTTGGAACAACATCATTTACTAAAGTTAAAGAACCAGTTTTAGAAGTATCAAAACTTGCACGATAAAGTGTAAACTTTAAATCTTCATAATCAGATGGTGTCCAAGTAGTATTATTTTGTGATTTGAATAATACACCTAAATGTGGTTGTTTTGAAACCATGCGACTTCCACCTCTATCAAGTTCACCCATTCTAGAAATCCATGCAAAATATCTTTCACATGGAGTGAATAACACCATAGAGAATTCTTCTTCTTCTTTCAAATAAACTGGTTCATCAAATCTAAATGTTGTTGGAACATCTGCTGTATCTGAAATGTTTACATTACTAATATTCACACCACTTTGTGTAGTAGTAGCTGCATCTGCAACTACTAATTCTGTATCAGAATTAATTGCAGTAATCTTAGTTACAAGTGCTGAAGTATCATAGTTACCAGTGTCAGTTGAAACACCAGATATTGAAGAACCAGCACTATTAATTGTGATTGTATCTCCAACTTTTAAATTACCATTACCAGTTATAAATTTAGTATTAGTTCCTGTAACTATTTTTTGGTTACCAGTAATTGCAACAGTTCCTTCTAGATAAGGATGTAAAACTTTCATACCATTTGGAACAACTTTTAATGTTGGAGTTCCATTAACAACCTCACGAATTTGACAAAGAACTGGAATTAATGGGTCTTTTCTTTGGAAGAACACATCAATTTTTGTAACAAATTCTCCACCTTCTTCACCAGATAAAAATGTCTGTGCAAGTGGGTCATTGCCCGGCCCTGGCCCATCATTATTATCATCGCCACCATCATCTATAATATTAACAGTTCGTCTTGTACTGCTGTTTCTAAGAGTTCTAGTATCACTAACACTTGTTACCTCTATTCTACCATTTCTAGTAGCAACAATCTCTTCCTGTATAGTTCTTAGAATACCAGTTGAATTAAATATTACTTGAGCAAATGTTTCTGGTTCTGGAACAGTTGCGTTAGTCGCTGAAGATGTTAATCTAAACAATCTGTCACCAGTTTGGAATTTTGGATTTCCTACTACATTTGGATTTGGAATTTGAAATAATCCCTCTAAATGTCCACCACCATCAGAAAACATCTTTCCACCCTTTGTATTCTGTTGATGGTCTGTTATTCCACTAGTGCTTGTTGGAGTAATATGAGCTGTAACATCCACCTTATCGAAGAAAGGATAAACTCTAGTATTTGGTTTTAATCCATCTGCGACAAAATTAACATTCTTCTCTCTCATAAAAGGTATCATCGCAGTTGAACGTAACTTATCACCTTGAGACTCTCTATCAATTTGTGCAACAATACCTGTATTAATACCTGTTCTTCTTTGTCTACGAGTTGTCGTAGTTGTTACTCTTGTAATTTCACGATTTCCAGAACGTCTACTTGTTGACCTTGATGAAGTGCCAGACCATTGTGTTTGCCATGAGTTCCAAACTGTACCTAAAATATTAGCATTTTCAGCTGCAACTTGGTCAAAATCACCTTCTACGTTAATTACAAGAGCTGGTAGTCTATTAACTTCAAACCACTCATCTCCAGATGGGTCTAAAGTACATACACCTGTCCATGTGAATGTTAAAACTGGATTTAAGTTTTCTACTCTTGTTGCATATGGTTGTTGTATTCCGACAACATCACTATATGGTAATGTAATCATTTTACCAGTTTTTTGATATCCATCAGCAGTTCTTTGAGCATCAGTGGTATTTTCTTCTAGAAGTTCAATACCTTTCATATAGAACTGTGGACGAAGTTCATTTTCTTCATAATCAATTGAGTTTCTATAATCTTCATTTTGAACATCACCAACGCCATGACCAGAAAAATTATCTACAACAAAACCAGATTTAAATCTATCTAAACCATTCTCATCTTGTACTTGAAATGATTGTGCATCCTTTTCTAACAGATTTAATGTTGCATAATATTCTACTTGATTTATTCTTCTCTCAAGTGAACCAATATCTTTCATAGTATATCTACGATTATCTGTTTTTTCAAAGGTTACATCATTGAAATCTAGTACATATGGCGGAAGATTAAATGTTGCAATTAACATTGCTCTTTCTAAGTTTTTAGGAAGGGTTGGAACTTCTGCTGGTTCTCCTTTTTTCAAAACAAAGTTTCCACGTTCAGATAAGAATAACATATCTCTTCTTCCTAAGAAGAAATCAAAATCATATTGAAATTGAGAATTATCTTTTGGTATTAAAATTGATGATGCACCAGTTCCAGCAAAAGACCTAGAACTAAAATCAAATGACATTGATGTTACTTTTTCAACATCTTGTATTCCTTGAATACTAGCAGAGGTATTAAAAGTAGCATCTGCGACTCTTGGTCTGAAGTCAACTGTATCTCTCAGGTCAAATTCACCAGATGGAGTTCTAACTTCTGGGTCAACTCTTGTTGCAGTATATGTTGGAATTTCTTTATAATCAATCGCACTGTAAGAGTCTACTGAGAAGAAGTCTCCAGTGCCATGTTCAAAATAATCGCATACAATTAATAGTCTACCAACTGGTACTGGTTTGCCTGGCTTTCTAACAATCCTAGAGATATCATAAAAGTTATCCCTTTGTCCAGTGTCAAGAGTAAATCTGCTGGTGATATCTTTTGAACCAGCAGTAAATGTTCCTAATGTTGCAGTAGCACCAGATGTTAAACCAGTAATAGTTTCGGCACTTATAAAATTTTTTCCATTTGTCACAATAAACGTAATTGGGTCAGTCGTATTAATAATTAATGCATTACACCCACTTTGTGTTCCTGTTATAATTTCACCTCTTTCAAAAGTTCCAGAAACACCAGTAACCGTAAACTGGGGAAGAACTGGATTTGTACTTGCATCTTCTGAATCAAGAACTGCGTGTAACCTATACGCATCTGCATGGCCAATTGATATTTCTTTATGTTGAGATGCTGTTCCATATTCAGCACCAGATGTAGAATCTGCATCAACAAGAGTAAGATGTGTTGGTTTTTTAGTTTTTATTTTTTCATCAGCTATAGTTCTTGTTAGTGTTGCGACAACCTTAACTTCAGCAGATTGTCCTATCACAGTATTATCTGTTATAGTAAGAGTATTTCCAGATGGCGTTACAGTTGTCAATCCAGTGACATTTAAAATATCACCATTAGTTGCACTACCGTTTGGTGCTGTAATAACGTGTACAATATAATCTGTATTAGATTCTGATACAAATGTTTCATTAGTTCCAGCAGTTAATGATATAACACCACCACTAGCAGCTGACGTATGGAATGTTCTTCTAAATGTCTGTGTTGTTTGAGATATATTATTATTGGCATCTGTTTTAAGAGTTTTAATTGTATCTTTTCTTAGTTTTCTTAAAAGTAGATTTTTCTGTTGGTCACGAAGTTTATTTCTATTTCTAATTATAATAACATCATTAACAGCTGTACTTGAATTAGCAACTGAAGAACCATCACCAGTATCTAATGTTAGTGAAGTATCACTTGCAATATTAAGAACTCTAGCATTTAACGGATTACCACTACCAGCTGCATTTTGTACTGAAACAAAATCCCCTTCTTTTAAATCTAGTGTAAATGTAGTATTAAATCCAGTAACAGTATTAGAATTATTAGCCATTGAAACTGTACCACCAAGTGTCAAAGATGTATCTAATACCAAGTCAGCAGTAAACCTATTACCAGCTGTAGATTGATTCATGAATACTGATTTTACATCATCAAAGTTTTTAACTGATTGTGAACTGAGAGTTAATGCTGAACTACTAGTTTCTAATAATTGGTTAGCATTGTTACTTGTTGCTTGTGCAGAAGAAATTAGATTTTCACCAGTATTAAAATTACCAGTTGTGGTGATTAAGTTAATTGTACTGCCACTTGCACTATGAATAAATCCTGTTGCACCAGATGTTGCACCAGTAATCTTTGCACCAGCTGGTGTAGCATTATGACTACCAGTAGGAGTACCACTAACTGTTAGTACGGTAAACATACGAATATCAAACAAATATAAATTAAATTGAGCATCCGTTCCTGATGCATTTGCTAACACAGTTGATGAAGCTTGACCAGATGCGTGTTCAAATGCTCTTGCTCTTGCAACCCCTACTTGACCAGATGCAGGAGCTGAACCTCTAGTTGCATTTATTAATCCATGTAAATCAATTGTTCTATATGGTTCTGTAAGGTCACCAGAAATAAATGGTGAAAGGTCTGGTGAACCAAATACTTTTTTAACTCTTGTAAAATTACCAACTTCCATATTGGTAATTGCAGAGTCAAAGTTTTCGGTAGTTCTTGGTTTCTCCACATCTATAAAGGAAGGAGCAACTTGTTCTATTTCGTATCCACGAACATATGCTTTACCTGGCGATACTTGAACTGTTAATAAACTTTCTGATGGCACATTACCATCATCAGTAGTTTGTGTGGAAGAATAAACTCCCTCGTTACCACCATCATCCAATGCGTCTTTAACTTCTACGTTATATGGTCTTACAGTATAGTTTCCAGACTCATCAAATGTTCTTCTTGCAATATTTTCTTGAAATACATTATAATCTGTTCTATCAATAATTTTTTGTACACTACCGTTTTCAAGTCTTAAAAGTTCAACAAAATTTTCATCATCAGTTGACCCCAATGGTAATTTTGCAAGTGTTAATGTGAAACCTAGTCTGTGAGCACCTTTTGCGTTTTCGTTTGATGTACCAGTTGCATTATCTAAAAGTGTAGTATCTGTCTCTGGAGTTACTAATGATTCAGTAATAGACAATCCTACACGATATGATGGGGTGTAACCGTATTTGTCTAAAACAATTCTTTGTGCGTTAACCTTTACAAACTGACCACGAATAAAAAATATACCTTCTTCAATAGCTGCTGATGACCCTGTTTCAGTAGCGTTACTAACTAATAGTGTTGCAGAATTTGTATCAGCATTGATTGAAGTGGAATTGGTAGTAGTTGTTGATGTAAATGTTAGCACCTTATCAAGTTTAATTGTTTCACCATCTACAAATCTATTTGTAACACCCATAGTTGATGCACCTACAGAACCAGTTGCACTTACAGTATTTGTTGCAGACGCAATATATTTTACATATAATGTAGGTGAGTCTGTGGTAGTTGCTCCATCAAATCCAATAACTCTTGCTGTAACACCAGAAGTTGCACCAGTAATAATTCCATCCACATAATTAGATAGATAATCTGATACTTGTTCATTATTTCCGTTATGTAAAAATGTAGTTTGTAATTTTATTGCATAGTATTTGGTATCAAAAGATATTTGGCCAGGGATGACCATTGACCCTTCTTTGAAGAAATGTCTTCCATGTCTTTCAATTTGATTTTGAAGAATAGATTGAAGAGTTGTTAATTCCCTTGCTTGGACAGCAAAGCCAGGACGAAATAACACTCTATGAAAATTATCGTTTGGGTCAAAATCGTCATAATACGGTGCTACGTTTAAATCAGTTTTTTGCATTTTTTAAAATTCCACTACAACTTTAATATCTTCCGTTTGGTCAGAAGCTCTTGATATAGGTCTTCTGTTTTCAACATAAATTATTTCACCAGTATCCCTCTTCATTTCTGGATTTGCATATCCACTAGAAAAGACAACATTATTAACTGTGGATGAGGAAGAACTTGGAGTATAAGTTACACTAGAAGTTCCACCTTGAATTGTTCCAGTACCACTAAACAAAGTAAGATTACTATTTGTATCTAATCCATAAGTTGCATATTTTTCTTGTACATAATATAATATCTTATTTGCTGAATCCCATTCTACAACTCTACCAGACGCATTTGTTCCATTTTGAGTAATAACTTCATCTACTTGATAGTTACCACTTCCAGTGGCAAGTAAAACTGCATTTGTATTTCTTGCAGTTGAAGCTGTAAACGCAGAACCACCACCAGATACTTCTGGATTTTTTACAATACCAACTCTTCTAAAATCATTGACTTGCGTAGCGTCAGCATCAGCAGGTTCAAATTTAGCTTGTAACATTACAAAGTGACCACCTAACTCTTCTACATCATTACTACCATGACTTCCAGCTGGGTCTATAATTGGAGTGATACTAGCAGCTGTACCATTATTCCAAGCAGTTAAAACTCCAGCACTATCATCTATTGGTGTTGTTGCAGTAATATTACTAAAGATATTAGAACCAGACAAATCAAATGATGCGAAAGAATATCCAGAACCAAAATTTTGCATTTGAGAAGTAGTACTACCGAATGATGTTATTGTATTGCTTTGTACTACAAGTCTAGCGATAGCACCAGAACCATCTCCTTTAAGTTTTGTATAGTAAGTACCGTCTGGAACATTAGCATACGAACCACCACTTGTTACTAAGAAAACAAATACACCCCTAATATTATTACTATCTGCTGGATTGGCATTTACCTTAACAGGCATAAAATCAGTTGTCAAGAAGTTTTGAACATCTGAAGCACTCATAGTATACATATATTTTAAGAAGTATCCAGTTCCAGTATGAAAGAATGGTGCAGGCCCTGTTCCAGTTGGTTCTGTTCCACCAATTGCACTAGCACCAGTTTGTGCATTGTCACCATTAAAGAGAACTTTATAAACATTATGTGTAGAAGTTTTAAAATAAAAACTGGAGTCATACAAATTTGTTGCACCACTAGATGATGTTGCACTACTACTAACATCATGTCTATACATATCAAATGTACTAGTTGCTGACCAATCTCTTCTTGGAATTACAAATGATTTTGAACTAATAAGTTTGGATGCCAACATATCATCCCAATAGTATGATTCTGGTGCAACACTATCAACTGGAGCCGGTGGTTGAGTATCCGAAGATGAACCCTCTGATTCCCAAGTCTGAGACTTTCCTATAAACATATAATATTTACTTGTTGAGATATCATTGGAAAATGCAGTTGCATTTGATTGTCTGAATTTTTCTGTAATAATCGCTGGCATTTCTTTTTTCCTATAATGTTATTTATGTCTTTATAATATAGTTCATAAACATAGTTGGTTGTAATAATGGATGAGCTGCAGTGGCATTTGCTTCTGGTACGGCCTGAACATCTACATTAATAATAGATGAATTATCAGTTGCATTATTACCTTGCATGCCAGGGTCTGATAAATCAATACCATAACTAGATGAACCACCCCCTGTTGTAGCTTCTAAAGTCGCATTAACCCCATGTGTGTGACCTACTAAAGCAGTTTGAGCTGGAGTTAATGTATGTTCTTCAGCACCTAAAACTCCACCCAGATTATCTGCATAAGAGGCATTTGTTATTTGATTAATAATATTAGCACTACCACCACCCATATTATCTAAAGCTGCAATAACTTTACCTCTTAAATCTGGTACTCTAAAATGTGTAGTACCAGTACCACCACTTCCGTTTGAATATGGGCCATAAGTTGTTTGAAGAAGATTTTTTAGAGCTACATATACAGATGCATCTTGTTCACTACCATCACAAAGTAACCAACCACTTGGAACTGGATTTGAACCATTATCAACTACTCCAGCATATGGCATAACCATACCAGTAACAAATGCAGCCCCAACCGCCATTTTCGCTTGAGTTACAGCTCCATCTTTAAGTTTAGTATCATCAACAGCAAGATTTGCAATATCTGCTGTTTGAATTGCACCGTCTAATACTGCACCAGTTGTAATTCTATCAATTGCCATATTTCTCTATCCCTTAGTGTAAGTCTACCCAAGCATTATTAGCGTATACCTGTGCTTTATTTGTTGCAGTCAAGTAAATTAACATTCCAGAGACAGGAGATGTAATCGCAGCATCTCTTGCAGTTGCATCTGCATATGCCTTGAGTTGGAAAGTCGTGGTTGAAGTAATGGTTGTACCTGTAACTGCGGCAGGAGTAGCACCACCGATTGTTGCACCATCAATAGTACCACCGTCAATATCTGGGTTATTAATATCTGGTG